>ERZ1292630.1061-Hain-H41-02um-R3-1061-length-27724-cov-9_pt1 | contig 27724 bp, 14 predicted proteins | sample MGYA00564408_ERZ1292630 | MGnify/ENA primary metagenome ERZ1292630 (study PRJEB36523, sample SAMEA6512641) | groundwater metagenome | collected 2019-01-08 | study: AquaDiva: Metagenomics assemblies of 32 groundwater samples
TGGGAAAAATTCTTTTCAGCATCTCAGGGCGTCCAAACACTCCGCTCTAACACGTAACCTAACCGCGCGCGGTTATACCACAATCCATCAAATCAGGAAAACGCGGAGCGGTAGCTACTTAGCAAATTGCGAAATCCGAGTTGCTTCGCGTATTGAGCGTTTCCCGGTGCACCATCGTGTCCATCGACTACGTGGCGAGCGAACCCGGCAGATTTCTGGTCGCGACTTCTCGCGAGCGGAAGCCCGCAACAGTACGAAGGCCAGAAGAGCCGCCACACGACACAAGCACCGTTACAACGAAGGCGCCACGCGAACAAGACGCATCAAGAAACACCTTGGCATACAACTACCGTCCGTGAAAAAGGGTGTCAGAGGGTTTGGCAAGAGCCCAAGCTGAACCATTCGTTGTACTAGTAAGAACAATCAATTTAGTCGAGGAAGGGGCGCGTTGCCTAACTGTTCATCGCTTATGTCGTTGCCCACTAACGGCGGTTCAGGGCCACGAAGTCGGTGATGATTTTCAAACGGCCTTCGACGACGTCGGTCACAGCGTCCTCGCTGTAGCGTTTACGGACGTGGTCCCTTGCTCGCGAACCCACCGCATCCGCGTGCGCCTTGTTGGCTTGTACGTATTGCATCAACTCGATCAAATGCCTTTTCGAAGGAGTCGCCCATTTCTTTCCCTGATCCCAACCGTACGGATTTCCATCGGGGCTCGGCTCCTCAATGGCATCCACCTCGAGCAGAAACGACGTGTCCTTTGTCATAAACGCAGACTGCCCTCCCCACATGGTGCCGATGGTCGGCTTCCCCAGAGCCATGGCCTGGATCAACGGCAAACCCCACCCTTCGCCGCGCGTGGGTAACACGAACGTGTCCGCTGCGTTGTAAAACTCGAGCATTTCTTGTTCTGGCATGTTGGTCGTTATCACGCAAACGGGAGGAATGCGCTCTCGCGGCGCCCCAAGCCGCCGATAAAATTCCTCGACGATGCTCATGGTATCCGTGACGTTATGGGGATTGCCTGGGCACGGAAAATAGAGAAAGGTCAGTATGTACAACGCCACGTCCGTCCGACCTTCGAACGCGCGATAGTAGCTCTCCAACAGCGTGTGCCATCCCTTACGGGGCTCCCACTTGAAGTGAGAGATGAAGTTAAACGCACTCTTCTTCGGCATTTGCGTGCACCGGTAGTCTAAATGAGACAGATGCTCCGGCAAGTCCATCCGATTGGTTGTCTCGTTGTTAAATTCGTACACGTCAACAGCTTCTGGAATGGCGAACAATTTGGACTGCGCGACGCCGTTTTCGGCAAAGACGTCCAGCGTCCATTGCCCCGGAACCCAGACTTCATTCACGATATTGGTGTAGCGCACCCAGGCGGCGGGAAAGCGCGTGAACTCGTACATACTCCGACCGATGAAGTAATCCGGAGTGCGATAGCGAAACAATGGATTCGAGAGGTAGCTGTCGGGCGGGCGATGCGATATCCAGACCACGATTTTCTCCCTCTCCAGCAAGGCGTACGATTGCGGACTGATGAACAGTCGCCTGAGCGCGTCCCGTTGAAACGCGGGATAGCCCAAGCAGAAGCAGTCGTCAGTGATCTGGCTGCGCACAATGACGCGTCGAGAGAGCGGTATGATGAACTGCATAATCTCGGTCGAGAATCCGCAGCACTTACAGCAATAACCATCCCAGACGACAACGAGGCGACTCATCGTGGTGTCATCGTGACGCCAAAATTCGGGCTTGAACCAGGGTGCGAACCAATCACTTTCGATCGGGTAGCTGACGATGTTCGTCTTGCTACCAAAGGACTCGAATGACTGCCTCCCTGCGGCGTTTAAGCGGTCGGTCAACACGAGCGCCCGCGCAGGCGATGAGATGAGCCGGTAGCCACTCGCTCGCAAGTAGAAGGACACGCTCCATCCAAAGAGAGTGAGATCGTCCACCTTTTCGTGTAATTCGCAGATCTTTAGGGCGCGATGAATTCGTCGGGACACGTTGATGGACTTGTCCCACTTCACTTCCGCGGCCGCGTTCGTGAGGGAGTCGGGGAGCTCATCGAACATCTCCGGCGGGTGAGGCATGTACCTCACGTCGGGTGACACGGAAAAAATGGCACTGTAGCGGTCAACTGCGGTGTTGTGCTCATAGTCGAAGCGAGTCCCTCGAATCCACAATCTTGCCGCATTCTCGTCTTCCAGGCGCACGGACGACCACATGCGCGCATCAGTGGTCGAGATCAGGCGAAACGACATCGTGAGGGCGCCACCAAGGTCCTCTTTGCAGCGGCGCGTCACTTCGTGCTCGTCGAAGAGAGGATGCTTCGTGCGCGCGTCGTGTGCGAAGTTCGACAGTAACTCGTGATCGGCGAGCAAGCACCTACCAGACAACGCGCCGACAACGTCAATGCTCTGGGCCCGCTCGTCTTTCACCAGCATTTCCGAGAACCGACGCGCCAGATAGAGAGAAGGAAAGAGGTACGACTCGCCGTCCACAACGTCAAACCCGCGGTCCAACACCACAGGGACGTCGAGAGCGTTGTAAAAAACGCTCGTGCAGCTGGCGGCGACGACGGTCGACACCACCATGTCGGTCACCGCGCTAACGAGGAAGGAGGGGCCTTGCGGAATCGCGTCGGCGGCGAGGATGAGCGCAAAGTGCGTTCCCCGTTGCTGAGAGGATGGGGCATCAGTGGTGGACGAAACGGCCTTCGACGAAAGTGTAGCGGCAGGCGCTGCGACGAGGGAATCCAAGAACCGCGTCGACAGGTCCGCCGGTGGTCCGCACAGCAGTTCAACCTTCTGGCAACCAGGATGGTTCGGATTCAAGCCCTCAACTGGCATCACGGCGAGCTTGGCACGGCGACACGTGTCTCCCTCCGACGCAATGAACGTCAAGCGCTCAATGACCGGACCTCCAGTCTGTGTGCACAGTGCATCGATTTGCTCTCGGCGGACGTCTTTACCCGCATCGACAGGTACGTAGACTGAAATGGCCGCATGCCGTGCCACCTCCGACGCACCCACGCCAGGAGGGTAGGGGTCCTTGACAACTGTCAACGGAACCGTGGTCGTAAAAACAGCCACCAGGCGTTGCAATCGATGCGCGAAGAGGCCAGCGATGACGACGGCGGCGACGAGAAGACCAATCACGACCAGACACCGTCTTCGTCTGCGACTCCGATCACGGAACTTGGACGCGGGGGGTCCTTGGGCTTGCAATTCAGCGACTCGGCGCATTATAAGGTGTGATTCTAAGGAGCAAACTACCGGAGAGATAAAGAGAGGGGAGAGAGAAAGAGTGTAATAACACCCTTTTTGGGGGGAAGGAAGGTGAGAGGGGTTCGGAGTGCGAATCAAGTAACTATCAGGAGGGAAGCACTTCATCGCGCAACACCACCTGGATAGAAGAGCATAGACAAAAAATTTCTTCCTTTAATTAATAAAACAAAAGTTTGAGCAACAGCAAAGTAGGATAACGTTCGTTCCTTATCCAAGCAGCAAAGGCCATTTCAACAATGAAAAAGCATGGCCCGTCGTCATCACCAGACGCCGACGGTTCGTCCCGCCAGCCACGCACAATGCCTCGGCAACGCCATCAAGAACCGCCCCTTTGACAACTCCTTCCTCAGCGGTTCGTTGCATCGTCGCTCCTGCAGAGACTTGGCTTGCGGGCAGCCGAAAAACTCCTCGCCGCGAGTACCTAACGCCAGGTTCACGACGAGACCGAAATGGTCACTCAAAAACAACTGTCGATACGCGTCGATCGGTCGATTGGCCCAAATCTCGACAGGGCTAACAGGCCGCCATAGTGCGCCCTTGTTGATCAGAATCCGATCGAGTCTCATTTGCCGTTGCTCCCCTGGAATGTACCGAGGAATCATGGTGTTGGCGACGGCGTCGAATGTGTAGCCGGTCTCCGCGAGGGCTGGCCGGTCGGCGGCGTGCGTTTCGAGCCACAGGTCCAAGAGTGCGTTGTCGACGATGTACCGATCCTCCGCGTCGTCGTGGAGATTCAAATCGCCACAAACGATAAAGCTCGTCGTCGCCGTTGCCGTCAACGACGGCCCGCCACTAGTGGCTCCCCGTGCAAGGCGCTGTCGGAGCGCCACGGCCACGCTGTACAATTGCTCGGCCCGCGCAGAGCGACACGCTGCGGTCTGATACGCGGCTGAGTGCACGGCAGCGATGGTTAGTGGCTCACTGACATCGAGCGTCACGGCCACAGGACATCGGCCACGGACGGCGCCGTCGATCCAGAAGCTGCACAAAACAGGTACTCGAGCGAAAATGACGCATCCGTGACTTGGGCGTGACGCACTGCTGTTGTCGCCGTCCCCTTCAGGGAGTGCGTCGGGGAACAACGGGGTCACGGCGTATGGACCTCGACGTTGTCCGTCCTCTGGCTGCTTGACTCCCCAACGCATGACATCGGATCGGAGGAGCCGCTCGTAACTTGTGGTGTCGACTTCATTCAAGCATACCACGTCGCTATTCACCTTCTCTATTTCATCGACGAGGGAATCGAAGCGCGTGGCGCTGTCAATCGCGAGCCGAATCGGAAGGGGAAAGCGGCAGGACAAGACGTTGAACGTGGCGACTCTGATCGACGCCGCGGACCTTGGCACCGACGCTGCTGGCTGGGCAGCCGAAGTCGTCCACCCAGCGCACCCCTTCCCGTCATGGGCAGCACCTGAAGGGCCGCTGCGGCTCTCCGGATGGTAGCGGAGCACGGCCATGTCGACGCAGCGCAACGCAGAATCGTCGGAAGCAACGGGAAGGCGAGGGTCGAACAATCCTCGAGCGGCCATCGGTCGTTTTACGACGTAAAGGGGGAAAAAACCACAGCCCTTTTTTTTTCGTGGCAAATGGCAAAGCGTACCTAGTGATTTGACACCGATGAGAAGACGCGACACTTAAACTTCTTCTTCGTGATCTTGTTACGACTCCATGGGTCCCATCGCGGATTCGTCTGCACGAGCCCTTTTACCGTGGCCACTAGCAGCGGCACCGGTGTCGGCCGTGGATGGACGCGCTGGCCGACTCACCAACGGATAGCAGTCCTTCAACCGTACCGGGGTCGCCATGTGCCAAAAAGCCTTTTCTGCCACTGAGAGCGTTTCCCACGCCAGCGTCGCACCCGCCATTACGTAACACGGGTCCGCGGCAAAAGGCCTCCACTCGGCGAAGCACCGAACGGGAACGCGGGCTCGCAGTATCAAGGTGAGCAGCCGCGCGTCGCCCTCGGAGAAGTCTCTGTTCAACGGGACGAAAGCCTCCATGTGGAGCTTCCTGCTAATGAACGCCGAAAGTCGGACGGCGATGTCAGTCCCGGCGACGACCGGCCGAGGCGTCTCTGCACCACCCTGCGGTGCTCCGCCGAGCAGACCCTCCAAAGCGTCACGGGTCATGAGGTCCGTACGCGATAAGCCTCGCACCACTTGATGACCATACCGCTCCAGGATCGTGCGCTCCGCCTCCACGTCCTTCGCGTATCGCTGATCGGTATTGTAGTGATACAGCTGCTCTTCGAATGTCCGGCAGTGGTACCCCTGCTCCGCCCAAGGTACCACGTCTCCTCCACTGCCGTTGTGGTCGTCATCAGGTGCCAGGACGACGAGTCTTACTTCCGTCGACGACTTCGGGGCCCAAACACCAAAAAGGCAGACGCCGGACAGGTAAGTGATGCTCACGGGCGTATCGTCCACGTCAGACGGCGTCCCTGGCTGCGGGGGATACGGGGGGTGGAACTTGAGCATGCCCGCGCGGGCTCCAAGGGCAAGGAGCCACCCCTTCTGTAATTCATTGTCCCGCGTAATGATCGCGGTCACCTCCTTGTTGCTCGCGCAGCCGCTGGGCGATCCGCTCCGGATGTCACTCACCAGCACGATTCGGAACCGTCCAGCGTACGTGGTTCGAAGTCGCGTGCACAAGACGTCGTCGCAGTATCCTTCGATGAGCTCGACAATGGGCCCAGATGATGCTCCTCCATCGGCAGCCGCTTGACTGCCTGACGTTCCTGCGCTGTTGCCGGTTGCGTAAATGCCCTTCACGGCGTCGCAGAACGGCATCGGATCGATGAGCACAAAGTGAACCGAAGGGAACAACGCGAATAAAATCGGCAAGTGACTGCCACATGCCGCGCCCGCGTAGACCACGAGGAGAGGTAAGGTGGTATTTGGAGACCGGGGTGGGCTGACAGCAGCGGAATGTTGGCTACCACCACGCGTCTCCGACCCATTGACCGACTGCATGAACGTGAGGAATTCAACTTCGCTGAGCAACAGCTTTCGCTGACCAAAGTGGAGCCCGCGACTCACCGACGTATCCTTCGAGGGGGCGTACGCCCGCCGTGGATGCCCGTCCGTTAATCGTCTCGACTCGGAAAACGCGGAATCCAGCAGCATTCGCATCCGCATTGCTAAACGGTGCAATCTCACGACCGCGAAGCCGCACAGGGGGAGTGCGAGATGCGTGTACTTTTTGTGTCGGAAGGAGGTGGGGGGAAACCATGGACGGTTCTAAACAAAAGCCGAACGGTGGCGCGCACCTCACGACCACAATAACAATTCGATTTCAATTGCCAAGAGAGAGAAGGTGCTACGCGGCGAGGCTAGCGTCCCCCGGCGGGCGTTTCTCGTCGCCTAGTGCGGATGACCAATCCACTCCACGAAGAACATAGTCGGCGAAGTGCCTCTCGCAGAACGACTTGCTTTTCGGGTCGCTGTACAACTGCTGCACCAGAATGTACTGATGTACGAAGTACAAGAGCACGTCATCGACCTCTCCGTGATAGGACGAGGGGGAAGACGACGACGCACTCACAAGGGCGGCATCTCCAGCCCCACCAGCTGCGGCCAAGGCGGAATCGGCGTCATCGCGTTGCTGCTTGCTGCTGCTGGTGGCGGTGGTATCCAGCAGCGAATCTCCTTCTCCTCCATCAGCGTCTTCTCTTGCCCCTGGCGTTTGTGGCGGAAGGCTGCGTCGGTTCATGAGCGTCACGTATTGGCGCAAGAAGTAGTAGATGGCCTCAACGGTCGCCAGAAAGGACGGATCCTTGTCCTGATACCGCCAGAAGAGCGATTCTTGACGCTCGATGCGAACGTGCCGAAAACCGACAACGCGTGCGTCTCGCGAGATGCACTTACTTTGTTGCCACGTGCTGTCGATGAAGATCACATTTCGAATGCGACTGACGTCGCCGATGTCGTCCAGTGACGTGGCGGAGTCCGAGGGGTAAAGCACGACCGTCTCCCCGCTCTCCGTCGAGAGCGAAGGCACGTCAGGATACGTGTGAATGTGGATAAATTCAGGACTCACGGTGCTGGCGGGAAGCGTCGTCGCCTTACTCCGGTGCTCATTCGGATGAAGGATGACGTGCACGTGCAATGGCAGTTGCAGCGGCTTCGGGTGTGTCGTCGGATGAACGACGGTGAGACAGTCATAGCAAATGAACTTTCGGTGTTTTTTGCACTTTGGACACTCCGCCCGATCGACAACGCGCTGAAGCGCGGAGAGCGGGACAGAAAATCGCAAGCTTCTGATGAAGGCCACGGTGCGGATCGCACGTTCCTCGACAGATTCCTTGTAGGTGGCCGTCGGCAATGGATAGTGGTCGGTGGAGGAGGATGTCGCCGCCGTCGTCCGCGGCCGCTTATGTTCCGCAGTCATTCGTTAATAGGGACGAGTCGTACCCTTTTGTTAATTGTTCTTTGAAAAAAACCTGCTATCGAAGACACGAGCAACATCAACGTCAACTGTGGTGTACCGAACACAAGTGGATGTTTGGACTCAAACCATGCGACCTCCTTAGATCCCATGTGACGGGAAGGTCAATCTGTGGGACAGGGCTGCATGCACAGGAGCTGCGTCGCGGCCTCCAGTGTGGTGAAACTGTACCCAACCGCCGACAGGTCCACATGGGGCAGTGAAAAGGCCCGGGCGTAGGCGATGGTCGACGGCACGTATGCGGCCTGAGAATCCACGAGCGCATATGCCACGATGGGGAGCAGGTCGTCGGCGGTAAGGTCGACGGCGCCCTTCAAGGATGCCACTAGCTGCTCGAGCGCCATGTGAGCGACGCGCATCAGCGCATACGGGCTCAGTTCCATGTCCAAGCATCGCACGCACGGGCGAATCCCCACCACAGCTTGCTTGAGTCGCGCATCGAACACGCCACGGTAGCCGAAAGAGCACGGCGAACACGCCATCAAGGTGGCCGCGGCGGTCGTTGTCCGCTGCGATGCGGCCATGACGCCGCGTCGATACGCAGCGCTGCGCTCCAGAAAATCCATATCGTCCGCCGCGTGGCACACACGCCAATGCGCGAGCAGCAGCGGCGCGAGGGCGTGCATGACGAGCACGTGCACGGCGGAAGCGTAGAGCTCGCGGTCCTCCTGGACCGTCGTGCCTGTTGATGTGGCGGCCTCCATCATGCGATCCGTGGCGTCGTTGATAATCTGCTGCACCCGAGCGACGGTGAACGATTCGAAGCCGCGGACGCACACGTAGCCGGACAAAAAGAGCAGACATTCGACGTCGAGATTTTCCAAGATTGGACGCGCAGCCCGAGGGTGGACGGCGAGGAGCAACGCCCGGCAGCGCATGTGCAAGCACACGAGCGGGGTAGGCGGCTCAGTCGGTCGTGGGGCTGCCGCCGCGCCCTCCGGCATGCCAGGCGACGACACTTCCCACCAGTCCTGGATGTCGCGCTTCAGTGACCCCTCAAACATGTCGCTCAAATTCGACGAGCTGCCGTCGCGCAACAGCAGCCCGTGTTGAGGTGGCGGCCACGCAGCGTACAAACTGGACGCGACGAGCATCACGCACAGCGTACCGCAACAATCGTCGGAGGCAGCAGGGACTTCATTCTCTTGGCCACTTGTGACACGGACCACGAGCTGTCCGAACACCCGACAAACGGCAGGGTTGCCCGAATGGCCCGCTCGGTAGACGGTCATGATCGCCTGATCATCACTTCGGGCATCGACGACGACCTTGTCATTCGTATACAGCACTCGCCAAGTGCCCATGGAGCTGGGCGTGGACCGTGCCAACACGTGCGCGCGGATGACATCAGCAGTGAGCCGGCCTCGGTGGTCCCGGGGCGCGGTAGAGAGACTCCCGTCTGATGGCAAGGCGATGGCGAACGCGGTAGCGACGTGAGAGAACGGAGAGAACACTGCCGCTCCGCTGGACGCCGCTGGCGAGGCCGCGTGGGATGGCACGAGCACGGGGTTGCTAGACTGTAGGATGCGAAACAGTTCGCCGTTGCACTCGATCGCGTCTCGCAGCATGGCATAGTTAGCCCGCAGCTGCGAAAACGTAACCGTCGACGACGAGCCGGAGGGCAGAGGGGCTGGCTGAAGAGCCATGGACGTCCCTGTGAAAGCCCCACAACACACTCCTGTCTCGTGAGAAAGTGAAAGAGAGAGAGAGCCAAAAATAAAGGAGATCTATTTCGACAAGCATGCAATAAGTCGTCGAAAAAAGAAGAGCAGAAGAAGAAGGTCCCCCCTCGTACGCACCTCGCACAAACACATTCGATGAGCTACAACACACCATGGAAATACAGATAGAGAGAGAGAGGGAGAATCCTCGAAACGAAAATACCTTGAGACGAACGGGGAAGAAGAAACACAACGGTCACCAGGGAACCGACGAAGGGGAACCGTAGTGATGATGCATGGGAGCGGCCCGCTTCTGCGGACTCGAGATGTGGAGCGCCAGGAGACCCCGTAGGTCCGTCAGCTCCGATCGCTGCGCCCTCGCCACGGCCAGTGACTCCGCCAGCCGGCGCTTTAGCTCATTTAGCTCCTCCGCCGACGGCTCCCGGCCGCCACTGCCCATCACGCTACCGCGGCCAGCCGACGACGGTGATGCGGGCAGCTGTGGCGGCGCGGTCGCCAGTAGTTGCATCTCCAGCTGCTGGATGTGCTGTTCAAGTTTGTGGTTCTTCGACCGAAGCGCCGCGACTACTCGGTTGGCGACGTCCGCCTCTTCCGCGATCGCCTCCTTGTGGCGGCGCTCGGCGCTGCGGAGTTCGATCTCCAGACGGGAGGCGGTCGATTTCCACCGTCCCATTTCGACCTCTAGCGCTTTCGTGGCGACGACGTGCAAAGCGGTCTCCATTTCTTTGCTCCGCGATGCGGAAGTGGGACTCGTCGCTCCACCCGACCAACTCATTGTCGAATCGCACAACGGGTCAGTTTGCGACGACGATGAAATTTTGTGATGGGCGTGAATTCGCGCGTTAAGCTCGGCGATAGTTGCGTGGGATTGATCGAGCTCCCGCTGCAGCGATTGCAGTCTGGACGCCAGCTGCTTGGCGTGCAAGTCGCCTTGCAGGATGCGGTTCTCCGCCTCAACGATTTTTTTCTCCCACTCAACCACCACCCGGGCGTGATCCAGGCGCAACTCGTCCTCCGCGAGGCGGTGCCGCTCCATGTCTTGCTCGGTCGATTTGCCTTTGAGTGTCTCCTGTGACATGGCCACGCTTCGTTCCATTTGCAGCTCGTGCGCAAGTCGGCGGTGATCGTCTTCGGCGGAATGCAGCAAGGCTCGGACGCCGTGGAGTTCCTCCTCCTTCCGCTGACGTACTGCGTCGAGCTGCGACGTGAGTCGCGAGTTCTCGTCGCGGAGGGCGTCGGCTCGCCTGCTCGCGTCCTGCAGTCCCTCGTACGCCTGCTGCACGCGGGCTTCGTACGCGGCCATCATGGAGAGCAGCGAGCGCTTTTCGGCGTCGGCGAGAATGGCCGCGGGCGTGGGCCAGGCGAAGGGGGGCACGGACAGGACCTGAGACTCGTACGATGTCGACTGCGGAGGCGCGAGCACTTGCTGCGGCGGTTGCGCCGGAGTCACTGGCTCGACGGACAGAGCAGGGGGCACAGGAGGTAGGACCACAGGCACTGCCACTGCCGCAGGCGTCGCAGGTGCGGCTGGAGGTACCGCGGCAGGTGCTATCTGACTTGGCGGTTGGTGACTTATCGGCGCGGCGGGAGCATGCGGTGGAGTCGTTTGTGGTGCTGCCTGCACCGGTTGACTACTGGGTGGTCGTAGCGTTGTGCTTGTCTGCCCCGCCACATCATTACCCGCACCTCCCTGCTGTGCGGGAGCCGCTTGGGCGGGCGTCGCGGATGGTGGCGGTCGCTCGGCGACCAGCGCCGGTTCTGACCGTACAGCAGTTGGAATAGCCACGACATGAGGTGGCTGTGCTATTGCCGCTTCTTCGCTTGCCGTGGCCGTCGTGGTTGGAGGAACGACCGCTCCAGGCGTACTCCGGGCCTCCGTTGCCGGTGCCGCGGTGCCGTTTGAAACAGAACCTGTCGCTTCATTTTGGAATGCAGCAGCGGGGGGCGCTGTGCTGCCCGCCGGCGGAGCTGTGCTACCCACCGGCGGCGTGGCAACAGGAATGGACGAAGAGCCTGCGGCTACGACGGGTTCCGACGGCGGGTGATCCGCGCCCGGAGGTGCATTGTTGGCTGTGCAAGGCTGCGCGCTCGGCGGCGAGTTTTGTTCGGGCTGCGACAACGGCGGCATCGGGATCGCCGAATCGCTAGTAGGAACGACCACAGGTGGTTGTTGCGCAATGGCCGCGGCGGGGCGCGGCGGCAGCGGCCCTTCTGGACCAAACTTTGCGACGAGTGACTGAATTAGCATTTCTTCGTTACCAGCCCACATGGACAGCGTGCGATCCACCGACGCCAGCTTACCGGGTTGATGTCGCTCGAAGATGGCGATGACGCGGCGTCGGTAACCGTCGTACTCCAAGTCGGCGGCCGTTTGTTGAGGGCTGCTGAAACCGGGAGAACTGCTGCCGCTCGCGAAGGAGTTCGTCAATCCTGGAGACGATGCCTCGCATTGTGCGAGCTGCGCCGCGGTCGGTTCAGGACCGTAGCGTTCGACGAGACTGTCGACGAGCAACGCTTCCTGACCCTCGTACCGTTGCAGCAGACGCCCGACTGAGTTCAGCTTACCAGGCGCATACAGCTTGTAAATGGCTTCAATGCGCGATCGGTACGCTGCGATCGGATCGACTTGATTAGTCGGGGGCAGTGATGACGGAGACACGATTGCAGGGGTGGGTGCGGTTGCGGTGGCGGACACGGTAGCGGGGGGTGGTGCGGTTGCGCTGGCGGGCACGGCGGCTGGGTCAGGCACAATGGTGCTGGCGGGAACGGGAGCGTTGACGACTGACTCTTGGACGGCGGTGACACAAGGCACGGCGCTGGAAAAGGTTGATTGAGGAGGTTCGATGGTTGGCGAAAGGACCACGGCTTCCTGCACGGCGGGCGGCTGTGCGGCGGCGGCAGGTTGCACGACTTCTCGATTGACTGTTGTGTCGAGCGAACAGACGTCAGCATGAACGGTAGCGGCCGGATCAGCGTCTGACTGCAAGCGAGCGTCGGCGGTTGCGCTGACCGTCGCGCCGGCCGCAGCGGCAGTTTGGTCAACAACTGGCTGTTCGGTAAGCGGAGCGCCGTTAATACGAGAAGGCGTGCTTTCCGTTCCCGGAAGCGAGGCCGGGGTGCAAACGTCTTCGGGGCGTGCATCTGAGGCCGCGACCTGGACCGTGACGATCGCGGCGGCCGATACGCTTTGTCTTCTGCTGCCCGTTGCGCCTGGAGCTTGAGGGGCGAGTTGGGCCGCGGTTGTGGTGTCGGTCACACCCGTGGCCTCGCTCGGGGCCGCAGGTGATCCGTCGGTTGGTTGCGCCAACGCTGTGGCAGCTTGTGAGACCGCATCGGCTGTTGTGGATCCTTCGGTATCTCGAAGGTTTCGTACGTCAGCGGCGGCGGCGGCAGCGTCACGGTCATTTGCTGGTTCTGTCTCGGAGGGACTTGTCAAGTTTTCAGACGCCGCACCTGACGGCTCGCGTGCCTGTTCGGTGACCGGCGCCGGGATCAGAACGCCAGCCTGGCCTTCGTCTTGAGGGACCATTGCTGCCGGTCCACCGGTAGTTGATGGTGTCTCGGGACCATCCGCGGCTGGGAGCCCGATGGACGCCGCCACGGTAGGGGTGACGGTGGTGGTGGTGTCACCGGCTGCGTCGGCGGCGGCAACCACTGGCGCACCGGCGAGGAGCGAGGAGGTCGTCGCTGGAAGCGGTTCCACGGCGGCGGCAGCGGTTTCGGGTGTGCCGTCGGCGACGCTCGTCGCTGCTCGCTCCCCTATGGCGGATGAGGTGTCACCCACGGTGCACGTTGGCTGCGTCGTAGCAGCCGCCGGCGCCTTGTGGGCCGTGGCTGGTGGCGAAGGAGCGACGGCGTCAGCCGGTGCCTCTTCGACTGCGGACGTCCCCCCCGCGGTGCGTGAGGTGGTGCCGGCGACGGCGACTTCCACGGGCGAATGGACGACAGCTTGGGTGTCCGCGGGCAGATTGGAGGTGACTGGCAACGTTGCTTCTGGCGCCGGAGGTGCCACCGTGGCAGAGTCGACCATGGGGGTGGGTCCGCCGCTCCCTGGAGGCTTATTGTCTCCTGGAGACACGACGACGCTGCTCGAGGCGGTCGAAGCTGGATCGCCGCGCGGCGTGTCGAGACCTTCTCCAAAGCTCCTCGGCGTGAGGTTCGGTTCGCTGGTTCCGTCGCTGGCGCCCACGGCCGAGCTCGACGGGGGCTCTGGGCCGTACTTTTTTATCAGGGCTTCGATGAGTAGATCCTCCTGCCCCTCGTACATCTTTAGCGCGGTTTCGACGGACGCCAGCTTTACCGGGTTGTACTTTTTGTACATGGCGATGACGCGCTTCCGATAGGCATCAATGAGAGCGGACTGAGCGACGGAATTGCTGGTCGTCGTGGACCGCTCAAAGTCCCCAGGAGACGCCTGACCAGGACTGGTTGCACTAGACGGTTCCGCCGCCGCGGCGGAAGCCCCCGGCTCTGCACCATACTTCTTGACGAGCGCGGCGATGAGCTGTACTTCCCGACCAGCGTACAACCTCAGAGCTTCGTCCACGGACGGTAGTTTCTCAGGGTTGTACTGCCGGTAAATCGCCTCGACGCGGGCCCGGTATGTCATTGGCTCGGTGGCGCCCTCTCCGTACCGGGTGAGAAGTTCCGCGATGAAGTCGTTCTCGGATGCGGCCCCGGGACGTCCGACATTGCTATTCGCTAGCATGGCGTCCACCCTCGGAATGGCCTCGGGCTCGTATCGGCTGAGAATTGCCACGACGCGTTCACGGAGTTTCGTCCGGAGATCGCCGGGCTCCGGCCCATACGTCTCCGTCAACTGCGCAAAGAGCTCTTCCTCACTACCTACGTTTTCCTGCAGCATGGTGTCGACCTCGGTGATGCGAGCGGGCGCGTAGTGCTGCAACATCTGCACGAGCCGATCTTTGAAGTCCACAATCTCCGGCAGCAGCCACACTTTGGTCGACTTGGAGGCTTGATTCACGAAGAAGTATCGCGCGTTGAGCTTGTCCAACTTGGCGATCCAACAAAAACGCGTCGGCGGCGGTTTGGCACCGCCGCTCATGAACGTCGGGGCAAAGACGGATGTCCCGTCCGTCGCTTTCGATATTTGCGAGTAGCTGCAACGGTCCGACACCTTAATAACAGGGTCGAGAGGTGGCGCCTCCGCGATGAGCGTCAAGTCGGGAAGGCTGGTGGTCTTGACCTTGGACGCCACGTTAACGAAGACGATGCCCCTCGTCGTAGAGTCTTGCTTGATCAAGAAGGTGAAATCGGGATCGCCTTCGTGATTCTGGGCGACGTAGCACTGCCTCCCGTCGACTCGGGTCTTGATGTAGGTCGTTTGACCGACCGTCAACGTTGCGTCCAGCGAGGAAGCGGCGAGGGCGCTCTCAGCCGACATGGAGCTCGGCGTGGAGGGCGCGTCCGCCATGTGGGGGGTTCGAATAAAGTTGAGAGGGAGTGAGAGGTCCAACTTTTTTCGGCACGACGCTATGCCTGTAATATTATCGACGTTCCACCGGAAACACACACCATGGAAATAACATCTGCGCGCCACGGCGGGGGGCCTAAAACGGTGGGAGAAAAAAGTCGCGAAGTTGCCTCCATTTGGCCTACTTGTCGCGCGACCCGAGCAGCAAGGGTACATCCATTGGTTCAACTCAAGAAAGCACTTTGCAACCTGTGGGACCCGTTGGTTGGTTGACGCAGGCGGCACTACTCCGCAGGTGTAAGCGGATGACTTCGCGTGCGTGATTCGGGGGTCGAGATGGAATCGGGGGCGTTGACCGTTAAAATTCATAGTGTTCCAAATCTGCCACGATCATGCGTCGTGAACGGCCAGGGGCGAACTTGACGGCAGTGTCATCTGCGCCAGCAACATTGCCGCCGGGTTCGCCGTTTCCGGCCGTCCATCGACCCGTGGCTCGCTCGAGGGCCTTTTCGATGACCATCACAGTGTGGATGAAGGGTAGTTTCGGCCACACCTGCGACTCGCCTCTCCAGACGCAATGTTTCAACAGATTGGCGTCAGGGTTGCTCAGCAGGCGCAGGATATCTCGCACGCCGGTCACGGGGTGGATGATCACATCGCCCGTGATGGGCTCGATGGCCGCCTGCAACTGCGGCGTGAGGCGCGACAGGCACCACGGCTGTCGCGTGAGGAACGCGAGTCCCCGCCACACCTCCTCGGAGAAAAACCGTACGATCTTCGCGATGGGATGTGACCATTCCTCGAGCGACAAGAAGGGCAGGTGACTGAGAGACGCATCCGCGACGATGAAAGTGCGAATGTTGAATAGTTCTCGGAGCCGTTCCGTCGCTCGGTTGACGTGAAACGTGCGAATGGAGGAACGAGGCAAGAAACGCAGCGAGTGCGGCTGCAGCTCGTGCACGCTGCCGTCAAGAGACTTGCACATGAGCGGCACGGAGGCGTACAGCCCGGGCGTCCAACACGACGCAACCGCAGCCGACGCGACGAGCACGTGCGGGGCGGTGAGGTAGTTCATGAGCCAGCCCGTATCCCGCCCCGGCGTGACCTCTTTCGAGACATAAATGTTGAGAACGCATCCGGTGCGCTGGTACGCTTCCAGGAATGTCACGGGGCCGAGGTTGTCCTGCACAAACTTGAGCAGGACATCCACGTCCATGAGGGTGCCGCGCGTGAACAGTCGCGTCAGCTTGCGCCAGCCGCTGCCCCCTCCGCCAGATCGTTTCGTGAACGCTGTAAAATCGACGGTTTTCAGACTGATCTGCGCATCCACGTCGCCGCTACAGCATACGAAGGCGGCCACGATGGCGCCGGTGCTGCGGCCGAAGATGACCCGGGGAAGCAAGCCAGCATCGTTTAGGGCCTTGACGACACCGAGGTGGTAGGCACCGAGGATCGCCGAGGAGTTGAGGATCAGCGCCGTGTGCCCGTAGGCGCGCGAGATGTTCGATAAGGCGTGCTGGCGCTGATGGTGCAGCTCGGAGGTCGTGACACCCCCCGACGCATGGCTGCTGCTCCCATTGCCCACCGCACTACTGTGCGTGGCATCCGCGTGATGCACCGGACTGCCGAGTATCCCCTCAACGAGCGTGTCCCTGGAGGCGAGGGGAGGGCGAGCGGACGCTTCCCCTTTGGCGATGCTGAAAGGGCACTTCGCCGATGAAGACGCCTCGTCTGAGACCGTGACGTTTTGCGCGACGCCTCCCTTGAGAGGCAGTGGCGCCTCGTCGCTTTGATGTTGCGGCGGTTGCTGTTGATGCCCGTGGCGACCGGAATGGCTGGCCATGTTGCCTACTTCCCGAATCAACCGGGCCACGAGCTGAACGTAAACGGACACCGCCGCCTTTGTGCCTGTGCGGTATTGGTAGAGAAGCGGGTTGCTGATGCCGCACATGTCCCGGTGGAAGTCTGTTTGCAGCACTTGCAGCAGGCTGTGGAAACGGCGGGTGGAGCGAAGGTCGTACAGTTTTCGAATCCGGTGCAAGACCTCGTCGAAGTGAAAGAGACGGTTGTCGGGGTCCTCTTCCAGGCGCCAATCGGCAAAGCCCTCGCTTTCATCTAGTAGCCGAGCCGCTGCGCGCCACTCCGCGAACGTTGTCGCCGCCCTCATCCGATGCGACACTTCGCGAATGGTCATCGTGGTTGGTAACTCCGCCACGCGGGGATCAGGCCGTGTGAGGCCCAGGAGCCGCGCCAGATGCCTCGCGAGTCGAAAAGTGACTCCGTGCGAAGTGGGCTCTTCATCGATGCGACGGTCGCCTTTGACCGCCGCGACGAGGCCCAGGGCGTCCTGTGGTCCACAGGAAGTGGTTGATGGCGCGGGCGACCGAACAAACCGATCCGTTTCCGAATCGTAACGATATTGAGCTGTCACCTGAGGAGGCACGCGGACGTTAGGGGGTTCGTCGGAGGCGGCCGACCCCCCTCCCTCGGCGTCAAGATGATCACGCGTCAGAGACGACGACGTGCTCGAACGCAGGCTGCCACTAGCTGCCGTGGCGCAAGGAAACGCGTCGTTAGCCGCCGAAGGGGGGCGCGCCCCTCCTCGAGAGGTCAATGCGGCCAGCATGGCGGCGGCAACGCTGCAAACCGTCCAACCGTACAGTAACCAATACTGCCAGGTCGCAATCACAGCGTCTAGAAATTTTCGCATGTTCCGGCAACGTATAATACCGGTATGGATCTCTCGAACAATTGGTGTTGAAAAAAACAAATAAAGCTGTCCTGTCACTTGTCGGCTAGTGAGACAAAGAAAGAGAGAAAGATGCAATACACCAACGAAAGTGCGGTCGTGATCCGTAGTAAGTTTACCCCCCTTCCTTCCCTCCCTTGCAACGTCGTGGATAAAAGTCGCCAGAGATAGAGAGAGAGAGTTGTCCACATAACGACTTTCACGAACTTCGCAAGTCTTCCTCGAAAGTTGAAGAGGGCCGTAACACGCTGCCCCCGCTTCCCGCGAGCGAGTGGAAGTTGGAAGAACCCACCTCGATCGGTCCCACTCTGGGATTGACCGGCCCATCCTCGTACACGGAATCCAAGTACGACGCGTATGCCGCGGTCGCGAGGGGACTGGAGCCGATGGCCTTGTGAAACATCCGTGGATAGGGGATGCGGTAGTGCACCGCGAGTTCGTAGCGTTGCTCCGCCTCCAACACTTTGCGTTCGATGACACTGACGTCGCGTATGAGCTGGTTGACCCGGAAGAGCCGTCTCGTCTCGTTCAACACATACGCCGCGTCCTCGTCGCTGGTCCAGCGGACGGTGAACGCGGCCTTTAGCATTTTTCGATACCACGCTAACACGTCTCGCCGCAGCGGGTTGCCGCTCGTCGCTAGTTCGGCGGCACTGGCCACGGAAGATGACATGAGACCTTCCTTACCTACCTCTCTCAGGTGTGCTGAACCGTGGCGACGTGTGACACAACGACCAACGATACATGTTGACAAGCCCAGCTTACCGCTTCACCGCCCAACCGGCGTTGACGATGTGAGTGAGTGGTGTCCCTCCCTATTGGATCGAATAGAGAATTTCATGAGAGGAGAGTATGATGATACCAAAATGAGTGCAGTCAAGGAGGAGAAACGAAACTGTTTCGGCAGCGGTCCGTGGGACGTCGCTAGAGCCAGAAAGCAAGAGAGCGAGAGAGAGAGAGAGAGAGAGCGAGAGACACTCCCCCTTCTGAGATTCCGCGTTAGCGCCGTGCAAGAAGGCGGGTTGAAAGGTGTGGAAACTAGGGACGGCGTGAAACGAGAGACAGATGGGAAGAAAAGAAGAAGAAGAAGGCCGATGGGGCAAAGGGAATGCATGGGAGTGAAGAGAGGAAAGGAAACAAATACTCCGGGTCGGTACACACACAGACTTGTTGTCCATTTTCTGGCGGAACTCGTCGCAACAATGCGGAAAGAAAGAGAGGGGTGAGAGATTCAAGGTCGTCCGGGAAGGGGAAAAAGGGGGATCAACCGCCACACTGTGCACTTGATACGCCCGATTGTCGGTGGGACGCTTTGGAAATGGGACTAACTGACGAGGCACTTTCCGCCGTCGGCATCCGAGGACTTGGATCCCCCCTCTCGTCGGTGAGCCGTTGTGGTTGGCTGTGGGACGACGAGACCCCCATCCGGAGGGATGCCGTTGGACGTTCGGCCGATCACGACGATGTCACTCTCTATGCCTCCGGCTGGCTGCACCGCCGGGCGCGAAATCGATGGGACGCTTGAGCGGCGAGTGCCAGGGGGCGGTGGGATGGACTCGTTGGCCACGCGCGGGGACGTGTTTCCCCTTATCGAGCGGGCGGGTGCTGCAGCTGCCGGGGGAACGCTAGCCGCTTGTCCCACGGAGGGGAGTGTCGTGAAGGAACTATTCCTCCTCGGTCGCGCGGGCGATACGTTCTTCGCGACAGCGGTGCGTGCGAGAACCGCGTCCAGATCCAACACCGACCCATCGTTGAGTTCGATGAGCTCGTCGACGGCCATGATCTTGGACAGCGCCCGCCAGGCTTCCAGCATGGTCGGTTTCAGTGATAGTGCCTTCCTCAAGCAGTCCTTTTGAGTCCATTGACGGTCGAAAAACGTTTTTCCGTCACAGCCCGCGATGCCCAGCTGAAACCACGCCTCGGGGTACTCTGGCCGCGCTAGCAGGGCCATGATGAAACACATCGGGGCATCGTAGACCTTGCGGCGGTACTTTACCGTGGCGTCGCCATCATTCAGTAGGCTAATGCCCAGGTTAAACCAGCCCTCGGGAAAGTACACATCCAAGAGAACGCTGCGGATGTAGCAAAACGACTTGGTGAGCGTGATGGTCTCCTGAGCGTGAGGAGGAGGAGGGCCTCCGGGGACCGGCGGCGGTGGGATGGCCGTCGTGGAGTCAATCATCGTCGCACCGCCTCCAGTGGAGAGCGGCCGCGATGCCGCCGCGGGGGGGTTGTTACCACCAGCTCTGCCCTCATGGCCTGGTGTAGCCGCCGCTGTGCCGCTGATGCCAGCGTTGGCCACTTCCGTGCCTTCCGCGATGGTGGTGGAAATGGTCCGTCCTTCACCCTCCTTCAGCGCGTTGCCAAGATTGAACCACACGATTTTTTGCTTCGGGTTCATTTCAAGCGACTGGATGAGGCAGGCGACGCGATCGTACGTGACGTTGCCAACGGTCACCGTTGCGGGAAGCGGCGGCGCGCCGGCGGCGGTCCTTGCCGTGGCGGCGGTGGTGGCCTGCAGGCTGGTGCCCAGGTTGCCCCACGCCGTCGCGAGGTCGTCCTTACTACGGTGCATGAAGTGTCGATCCTCCTCGTCCTCGATCGAGGGGGGAAATGGTTGCTGTCTTTGCGCCGATGATGAGCGTTGATTCTGCCTTCTCGCCGCGGCGTCTCGTCTCAACGCTTTAAACTTGTTGTTCATCAAGGTGAGGTACTTCACGAAAGCCTCCGTTCGGGTCACATCTAGCACCGAGCCGTTTGCCGCTTTCGCACGGAGCCGGTCCGTTTTCTCCATCGCGAGTCCCAACATGAGCCAGCCTTGCGGATCTCCCGCGTCCCGACTGATGATCGAAACGGCCGCCCTAGCCTTCTTTTTCGCACATTGGTGCCGCACCGCCAGACCACGCGCACCAGACCAGTCGCAGTCATCGCACACCAAGGTGATGCTCGCTACGGCGTCTCGAATCGTGGCGTCGGGTTCGACGTGTTCTTGAACGACGGCGTGACAACGCGGGCATGTCCATTCACCCTCCTCGAACACATTTCCAGAACCGGTTTTCGGCACGCAGGCTCGACACACAGGATGCTGACACGGCCGACAAACAACGGGGTGGCGAACGGGACCGCGGCAGGCGTAGCAGCGAATATCGGTGCTGAAGGCGGCGTACTTGAACCCAGCGGGCAGGACGTTGCCGCTGCAAACAGTGGAACACGACGCGATCGACGAGGTGTCGCTGCCCCGTCGGCGCCGACCCTGGTCGCTACCCACGTGAAAGCTGCCGGACAGCTGGGGGTTCACCGATGATGCGATGCGGTTGACGCCTCCGCTGTCCGCTGCCGGTTGGAGAGGAGGGGGACTACGAGTCGGCCGTGCGCTAAGTGGGGCGCGAACGACCGAAGGCACCGTGACGGATGATGGTGATGCAGAGCTCGCCACAACCACTGGTGCTTCATGGCTTGGGATCCGTGGAGCCTGCCGCGTCGGAGATAATGCTGGCCCTCTTGCGGGAACGGCAGTCGACGGCACGAAGGCCGGGGCAAGGGGCCGCTCTCCGGGTTCCCTGCCTGCTGTTGCAATGACCGACACCGCATGCTGTTGCGTAGTGACCTCCGACGGAGCCGGAGACGTCAACACCCCAGAGGATCGTGTCGATGACGATGTCACCATTGCAGGCCCACCGGGATCGCTGGTGTTGCCGTGGGTCACGCTCGTCGTGCTGTTGCTCTCGCTACCCAGGGTGACAATGTCGCACACGGCATGGTCGGCGGCATCCTGCAGGTTCATCATCGCCGAAGGGTGTTGACTCGACGCCATGGAGGCAGCGCTTTCATGATCTGCCGAACGGCACAAGGCCGGTGTCACCGGCGGCGATCGGGTCGCGTTCGAAGAAGAGGGGAAGAGCGGGTGGGTGACATGAGAAGGTTGGTGGTGACCGGCGAGAATGTTTCTTTCATCTTCCTCCGGACGCGCCGCGGTGATGGCGATGACCGTCGAGACGGCACCGTCGCAGGTGGAGGACGTGCTCACGGAAAACAGAGATTCACCAGGGGAAGTGGAGACCGCCGACGCCATGCCTTTTACGGGCGGCGGAGGTCGACGCCTGCATTCCAGCACTGCGACAGGATGCAACGTCACGAGCGAAGCAGCATTCAGGTCGATGTTGGCGTCGTGGTGGCCCGTAGAGGAGACGGCCGGCGGCGGCCGGAAGCCACCACCGCCTACGTTACTGTGTTCGCTGTTAGGATCGAATCGGAAGGACGTGGTGGCTCCTCCTGCGCGTCCATGGGCCACGTCCCCCACGGCAGCCCCACGATGGGAGGGCCGTTCGGCCATCAACACGAATGTGCTCCCCCTTCCAGTGCGCTCGGCCTGGTGATCGCTAATCAGTTGTTGTGGAAATCAAATTCACCGCAATTGGCGTTTCCCGTTGATCGATCGTTGCATACTTTGAACCAACCCAAGCACCGCGCAGTTCACTATCAATGCGATGAAGTTGTGTGTTTTGAGAGACGTGAAAGAGAGAGAGAGAGCGAGAGAAGAGTGTTATAAGGTGATATGAACAGGATTGTGTGTGGATACTTGCTGATGCCGTGGCTCACGCGGCGCACGATACTACCTGGAGACGGAAGGACGGAAGAGAAACTTGTGTGTGCGCAGGTCGCGCCGAACTGCAGAAACGAAAAATAGAACGAAGAAAACGGAAGAGTTGAAACAGAATAGTAACGCAGTGCACAAAGCACAATACTGAGTGTATCATGCAAGCCGTTGATTTGTCCTTGCTTGTCGCTCTTTTGAGATTGAAGCCATTGAGGGGCGTGGTGGGAATGGCAACGTCTAGCGCGTAGTGTGTACAACGTCCCCTCGGGACATTTCTTTTTTTAAGACAGCGAAAATGTCTACTCCTTCTACTTTGAAGCAGCAGCCGGGATCGCACTTGCACCGGTTCCATTCTCCGAGGAAGTGGTATTCGTCGTGTTCAGCGGTGCGTCGTCGAACGTGCATCCGTTGTGGCGAATGATATGAGCCGCGGCAAGATGGCCGACGCGAACGCACTCCGCGAGTGAGGCCCCACGGACGATTTGACTCAAAAATCCACCCACGAAGGCGTCGCCGGCGCCGTTCGTGTCGACGATTTCCTCAACGGGAACTGGAAACGGCCGGAACTGCTGCACAAGGCCATCCGGTGTGGCGACGATGGTGGCGCTCGCGCCGCAAGTCATCACCACGGTGCGGCCTCGACGGCCGTTCTTCTTCGGGAGTCCGACCATTTTCATAAGAAGGTCGCTTTGCGACGCAGGGGGTTCCCACCCAACGGACGCCGCGTAGGCGCTAAAGTCGTCGTTGTTCCCAAAGAGGTAGTCAGTGTAAGGCAGGATGAGCTCAAGGCGTTCCTTGAAGATGTAGCACAGGTACGGCGCAGACAGATTTAGCATGAAAAATTTGTCGTTGGCCGCGGCGTGTTCGCCGAGGAGAATTAAACTGTGAGGAGACGAGACGAGGTTCATGAAAAATCCCTCGAGATAGTAGTACGTGCCCCGCTCGATGACCGCCGTAACGGCCTTGCTCTGCATGTGTGCGAGCGACAGCTGCAGCGCCGCGCCCAGGTGAGCGACGAGCGACCGTTCCTTCTCCACGATGAGACACGCGCAGGTGCCGGTGGGGTGGTCCTCGTGGTACTCGAACACACTCTGCACGCCCCCTCTCCGCAGCGCTCGCTCTAAAATGCAGCCGAACTCGTCGTTGCCCAATGAGCCCACGAAGCTGCAAATGTTTTCGCCGATGATCCAACGAGCGACGCGAATGCTGTTCATGCTGGCGCCGCCCGGGACGAACTCAACTTCGCGGCGCTGTGAGATGTCCTCGAAGAGAGACAGTTGGTGCGGCTCCGCGAGGTTGCAGGATCCCAGCGAGATGCGATACTTTTGTAGCAGCGCGTGGTCGACCTGGCAACTGATGTCAAGCAGGGGGTGGCCAAACCCCACGATGCGAGGTAACTTGCCCCCCGCCACACCGTTCACAGGGGACGCCACATTGCGCGGAGCGGCTGTTGCCGCGCTGTCGTTGTTCGGCGAGCTAGACATGAAAAAGGCCAAATGAGAAAAAAGATTCTCCCCCTTTCCCCCCCTCCGGCACAGCGCTCCCTTCGTTAATTCTCAGTTTTTGAAATTAATTTCAACAAAGCCAACCAGCGGCTGGGACGTGTCGTTTCGCATCCCCGGGGCGCGAGATGCCTTTGTTGTTGGAGGGAAGATGTGTCTCGGGAAAGGGTCTAGTCGGTCGGTTCGTTGAGTCGGTCCAGTCGTGTCTGGGCATCCGGTGTGTGTGTGGAAGAATGTGACAACGACTCGACGTCGCCAACGTGGGATTGAAAACTAATTCAGGCGTCACCTCCCTTGCACCGCCGACTGGCCCCCGGCTCCAATGGCAGGTACGGTCCCACCAACGTTTGATTCTGACGCGGTGTGCAAGATCGACATGCGGCAGTGCTTGCACAGCCGCGACTTGATGGTGTAGAGGTCCTCCCGCGCCGTTTGCAGTTCCTGGTTGATGCGCTGAATCTTCACGGCTTGCTCATTGAGCTCGTGATACGCGGCGTCCTTACGGTTCAGGTAATTGTCCTTCACGAGGGCATCCTCGGCTTCCAGGCGCTTTAGCGTGTCATGGAAGGCTTGATTGCGCTTCTCCACGACGAGGACGTTGCTCTTGAGTCGCGATGATTTTTCACGCATCGATGCGAGTTGAGACTTGAGCTCGGCGTTGTCCTTGGTCATTTCCTGCCTGGTGATGATGAGCTCTTGCAGCTTACTCTTCAGGTCCTTCGCCAGCCACAGATTCTGCCTGCCAGTGAGGTCGTTTTCATTCTGCACCATCGTCCGAATTCGGGACATCTCTTCCTCCGACTTGGTAATCTGCAGCTGCAGCTCCAGCACCGCCGCCGACATTTGCTTCTTCAGCTGCACCATCTCGTTCGCCTTTTGATTGATCGCGGCGTCGAAGAACGTCACTTCGTGCTGGTAGTACGCGAGGGTTCGTTCCTGCTGCTGCGTGGTTTGCTCCAAGGCCGTGGTTTCAGACTCCAGCGACAGACGTGCACTGCCAATGCGCTCCGTGGCGTGCTGTAACTCGATGGTGCGCATCGTTTCCTCGATCACCTTTTTCGAGTAGGCGTCGAGCTCCTTGATTTTCACGTCGATTTCCTCCTGCTGCACCTTCAGCTGGGATTCCTTGGCCCCTCGGAGCTCCTCGGCCTCGCCGACTTGCGTCAGTAAGGATGAGTACTGATGCACGAGTCCCTGCTGCTGGGACTTCAACGAGGACAGTTCGTCGGTTAAAATTTGCTTGTCATTGCGAAGGGCGTCGACCAAGCCCTGCAAATTTTTGTTGATAAGCTCGATATCAACATACTTTTGCGACAGCTCTCGGTGATCTAGCTCTAACTCGGCAGCGTTTTCCACAAGATTTGCGTGTTGTTCGCTGTTGAACGTCACGCGATCGGACTCCGAGCGCAGCTGTTGTTGAAGCAACTTGTTCTCTTCTGCGAGTTCACGGTCCTTTTCCGACAAAAGCGCGATAAACTGCGTCGCGCGTTCCAGGACCGCCATAGGATCGTGCTTCAGCGACTCGAAGTCGGCGAGAGTCATGAAGAGCGCCGCGGAGGAGGCGTTCGCAGTGGCGGCCGCCGCATTGTTGTAGGACGCACTGCCCCCGCCCCCACCTCCGCCGCTCGCCATGGAATAGTTGTTGTTCCCCCCGAAACCGGAGCTGTTGTTGCCGCCGTAGCTCATGGATGTCTCCGTGAATGTGAGGACAGATAGGTGGGGGACACGAATGTGTGAGAGACGGGGTGGGTTGTTCCAATGTGGGACGCGTGAACAACGGCCGAATCAAGGGAACTCAAAAGAGAATAAGTTCGTGATATCCAAAAGTTGTTGTTTCTCGTTAGGAATAAATAAGAGGGCGTACTGGAGGAGCTGTCCGGCTTCGGAATTCAAAATCGACGATGTCAGAACGGAAATTCACCCCGCATTAGAGCCGCGAGGTTCTTGAGCGTTTGAAGATCGGTCGTGGATGCGGAAAGGGTCGCGGCGGCGCGGTCAGCGTAGTGGGCGACGCAGCGTGCATAGAGTACACCGACGGGCTCGTTGAGAGACGTCACAATAGCGGGTCCAACCGCGCGATGACTGAGGCAACTGACTGCTTCGCGATACTCTGGACGAATGCAATCCAACACCTTTTTTTCATTGCAAGGCAGAGGAAGCGACATGGAGGCGGCAGCGTCGGTCGCGCTGCGCCACCTCACGGCGGATTCCGCATACAACGCCATCGCGAGGACGGCAGATTCGAGGTCATGGTGTGCTGGATCCAGGCTGAGCAAGTACAGCGCCGCATGGGCTTCGCCGAATTGAAGCAGCAGTTCCGCGGCCGTGCGTTGGTAGTTTTGGGACATGGTGAGATGCCGGACGACGGCGGCGGCGACCGAGTGCACGTCGTCGGCCGTCGCTGCGGCGGCAACCAGCACGAACAGCAGAGCTTCCCAGTGTCGCTCACTAGACAGCAAGAACACGCTCGCCGCGGAGCATTCATCGACTAGCATCAGCGCTTCAACTGCCGCGTGAGTTTCACCTTGTGCGTGGAGCTTGGCGGCGGTGCGCTTGATGTGCAAGCGCGTACGCGTGGCAGCGTCACTTTCCTCGGTGGGCTGCCTTTCAGAAACTTTAGTGGCCGTCGCATCGCTTTGACCGTCACGGTTTGCCTCTCTCGATCCCGACCGATTCTGCTTGGTCGCTGCGCCGGATTCCCCTTCTGCCGGACCCCCTTGACCGCCCCCAGGTGCGAGAGCCATGGCAAAGGCAGATATGATGCGGGACGTCTCCGTTGACTGATCGCACGTGAGAAGCAAGGCGCACGCGTCGTTTCGCCTCCCGAGCACGAGCCAGTCGTGCGCCGTGACACTGATCATGCGCTGCCGGCCACCTTCCCGCCAGGCGAAAGGCGAGGCATCGCTGGTGTCGTCCTCTACGGTGACCGTGGCTAGATGCCGCTTTCGCAGTTCGCACAGGGACAGCTGCTGCGCACGCAGCCGCTCGCGCAAGGCAGCAAGCCGGTCCGCAGATGAGGTTTTGCTGAGACATACCGTCGACCACAGGCGTACCCTGTGAGCTTCTTCAAAGTTGGCCGCCACGCTCACTAGCGACTTCAAACACTGCTCATAGTGGTCCGATCCAGGGGGTCGTTGCTCGTCTCGGTGCAAACTTGGATGGACTGACTGCGGACCACTCGAAATGATCGAGATCGTGGCCTCCGCGACGGCCGCGAGGGCGTTGGCGTAGTGAACGTGGCGGTGTGCGAAGCTTGCACACGTCGCAAAGTGTCCTCGACCTTCCGTTGATAGCGCGAGAGACACGTCACCAGTCTCCGAGAGGGACGATGCTGGTGGGCGGTACGTCGGCGCGCACGAAATGCCTTGTCGGGTCCCATCGTCGATAGGAACCGGCACGACGGCAATGCTCCCAAGTGGCCCCGCAAAGGCAACCACCGCGTCTCGGGCGATCCAAACAGCACATGTGATGGTATCCGAAAACGCCGGCCCCATCGCGCCGCCCACGACGGGCCACGTCCAATCGCCGCGCCGCGTGTCGAAGCAACCACAACCCCCGTGCTCGAACAGCGCAAGGATGCGATGACTGGACGCGGCCCAAAACGGCAGCAGTCGCGTCACGCGCCGATTGCCCGGCGTCGCCACAATGACCACCGATCCGTCTGCGACGCACACGAGCACGATCGTGTCCGCGATCGCGTAGGCGACGTACCGCTCGACGGCAACGACGGACCGCAGACCGCCTGAAAAGGTGACCGCGCTCGTCGCCGTTGACGTTGGTCGCGGGGTCGACGTGAACCACGAAGACGTCCCGGTGGAGGCTCGAACTGGCGAAATGGCGGGATCCGAGTCGACCGGGGAGCCACCGGACACAGCACCAGAGCCACACCCGATACGGTTACCGTAGCTCGCGACCTTCACCACGGTGACGGCCCCGTCGCTGCCAGCCGCCGCGCCTGCGTCAATGCCATGGTCCTCGTGCACGGTGAGGACATGCATCGTGCGGTCGTGCCTTAGCACGATGA
>ERZ1292630.1066-Hain-H41-02um-R3-1066-length-27704-cov-8_pt1 | contig 27704 bp, 25 predicted proteins | sample MGYA00564408_ERZ1292630 | MGnify/ENA primary metagenome ERZ1292630 (study PRJEB36523, sample SAMEA6512641) | groundwater metagenome | collected 2019-01-08 | study: AquaDiva: Metagenomics assemblies of 32 groundwater samples
AGGATATCCGTAAGTTCCTCGACGGTATCTACGTTCAGACGAAGACGACCACCACAAAGGACGTGTAAAAGAGTGCTTCTTGCACTGTGTCGCGACAAATCTATGCTCTTTGTTTTCCCTGACCGAGGTCGCCAATCTGGATTGCAGTTTGGCCCGCAATGCACACAATCTCTTTGTGTCACACGGTACGAACGTGCGGTTGTGTGAGGAGATCTTGTTCTCAGGAAGAAAAAAACATCTAATTGCACCACGCGAGACGCCGCCTCCTCGTCGGATCGACTGGCCCCTTGTTCGTTGATGACATCATCAGCCAACCCTCAAATAGAGAATTATCAATTGTTGATCAATAAATCCCTCTTTTTTTCTTAGTAGCCACGCATGCAACGGTCCACCGGTCACACGCTCGGATACGTTTCGTGCGCGGCGGCCGCGGCGTTCGGCTATAAGTTTGCGATCGCTGGAAACGACTACGCGATTGCATTTCTTACCGCTGGCGGTTTCCTTACCGTTGGCGTGTGGCTGTTGTCCAAGCTGTATATGGATGATCCTGAGGCGCGAAAAGAGTATCGCAAAGAAGTCGAGAGTCAGGCCTTCTCCCAGTCGCTGAAAAAATACGCCGTGAACGATATGCTTAGGCTTTTTGACCGCGTGGAGTTGCTCACGCTGTTTGAGCGAGAATTTGGCGCAGCTAGCTCGTCAGCCCAAATGGACGGTCACCCGTCGCTCGCCTCGCTCTTCCACGTGTGCGCCACGCTGCCCGAGAAACATATCATGATGTTACTCGACCACAACATTGTCCCTCTCGCCGACTGGCGCAGACGCTTTGACCACGCCGTCGCGTCGTGTCGCAGTGTCCGGTCGTTTTCAAAGCTGTGGTATCACACAAAGGACCGGCTTCCCTCCCTAGTGCAGCGAGGCATCGGCGACGTCACCGCCTGTCGCGAGTTGCTGCTGGCGGAGTTCGATTGGATCGATGCCAATTCGTGCGAGTTCCGACCGTCGTCGGCGCCGATGTCGGCGCAGACGTTGCCTCCGGGAAGCCCCTATCCCAATGTGCTGGAGGCCCTCCGCAGCTACGCTTCGTTCACTTGTGAATCCCTGGGGCTGTCGCTGCCATTTTTTCAAGCGGTGCTGGCGACGTCTCAGTATGGGGAGACGACCCCGTTCCCAGACATGATCCGCGACGGCTTGCTTGATGCTCATCGCAAAGGTCTCGTGAGTTTGCCCTGGGTGCAGCGCCGCTTCGACGACATGATCCGGCAGCGACCGACCGCGACGTTGTGGGAGATTGATTCCCTAGTTGACCTCCGCACCTGTTTGAGTATTCGGCTCATCGTCCCGGAAAGCGTGGCAGCACTGTTTCACGCTGCCGTTCCCGTCGACCATCGCGTCCTCCGCGCCAGTACGTTCTTGTCAACGCCATGGGCGGCGTCGCGCCACCATGGGTACCGCCTCGACAAGCCGCAAAGCAACATCATCGATTTCATCTTTTATTTCGAAAACGAGCTGCGTATGTTTCCTATTCTTGCGCCGCCACATTTGCACGTGCTGATGATGAACGCCTATCGCAATTTTTGCGTCGAGCAGGACCGAACGGAAAGCGAAATCGCCAGGATGCGGTCCGACTCAGAGGGCCGCATCAAGAGGCTCGAAGCCGACGCCGCGTCCGTCATGGCAGCCACCAAAAAGGACCACGGCACTGTCAACACGGCCAAACCAGCACTCTCGAAGGAAGCTGACGCGAAGTTGAAAGCCCAGATCGCTGCGGAGCGTGCTGGGCTAGAGTCGGCGGAGCGTCGCGAGCGCAACCGTCTCGAGGAAGTCAAGGAGCAAACGCAACAGCAGTTTTCGTCTCAGGCTTTGGGGATCGAAGTGTCCCGGTCGGTGGCGCAACTCGCTTGCCCGCAGCAGTAACGTGTTCGCTTCTGTCCGCTCGTAGGAATGGTGCAACGTGCAACTGGGAGAGAGAGAGAGAGAGAGAAAAGCGAGCGAGCGCGCAAACGTTCTTCTTCCTCCCCAGCACTAACGTCCCTGCATATGTGTTGAACGACGTTCATCATTTCGTGAGATCGGTTCTCCCTCTCCTCTGTCATCCCTTTGTGCAGCGCTTCAGCCAGGTACCGTTGGCCAGCCCTGGACCACAGTATCACACATGGCTCTTCGCTGCACGTTGGTCCGACGACTCGAAATACCGAACCATGGAGGCATCAACAACATCTGGGAAATTCCAATCTTCGAGCAAATTCCGTTTTTGCGGCACTGGAAGGTGCACAGTGGACCCGGGGGGCAATACGCGAGGGACATGCCGCGCACCATTCACGGCTGCTACGAGATGAATCAGCCGCGCAGTGGCGAGAGCCTCAAGTACTACCCGTATCGGGGTGATCTGGCGGTGAACAACGTTCCACGCATGACTGTAAGCCAGATGCTGGCAACGCATTACTTTCCGGCTATGCTCGACGATGACAGAAGAGTGAACTACGTCGCCGAAAAGAGCGGGCGTAGCGAAGATGACGTGGCGCAAGAACTCTTTCGCATGCGGCGCTTGCGACTAGGTTTGTGTCAGAGTCTCCGGAACAAAATCAAAGGCCAGTGGTTTCGAATGCCAGTGGCAACGTGGTCCCCAACGGAAAAGGCGTACATGAACGGCATGCTGCTTGCCGCACAGATTTTCGGCATGGATTTTTACTCGAATCAAAGCCTGGATCCGTACATCATCTATAGTCCGTACTACATGCTAGGAGAGTGCGTGGACGCGATCTTCAACAAGCAAAACCGCTCGTCGCTCAATTACATCATGGTCGAGGTGGCGGTTCATAACTCGATCCCGATGGCGCGGCTTCCCGGTGTGAAGGGTAGCTGTAAGGAGCCTATCGAAGACATCGAGCCATGCCTGTTTGAATTTCTGCGCATGAAGATGTCCATTGCCGCGCTATTTGCGAAGGCAGAGTGCTACGTCGTGGACCACCAGTTCGACAAAGGCCACCACTACAACGGTGCCATCGTGCACTTACGAAAAGGAGCGGACCCGACCGAGGTGCTACAGGAGGTCATCCCAGTGGAGTTCGATTTGAAAAGGGCGAAGGACTTGCTGGACCACTACTACACGAATCACGTGGCCACCAAGGGGTTCACCGGATTGAAGTATTGATTCAGCAGGGTCATCATCAAGGTGGTAGTCGACGCCGACGCCAGATCGAGTCCCACATACGTTCCCTCTACAACTACATCGCGGCAGACATGTATGTCTCTTGATTTTGACTTTTCTTAACCCGCCCTTTCGCAGGTTGATTCAGATCGCGAAGCTTTTTGTGTCTTCCAACAATATATTTTGGGGCATGCAGGAACTCTCGTCATCCACGCAGCTAACGAAGGAGCTGGTTCCCAGCTTGACGTACTTTCAGATATTGGGGCTGTGTCCTGTCGACCAGCCGCCAACGCCCGAGTTTCTTGCCACGGTTGCAGCAACGCTTGGGTCCGAGGACACGCAGCACGCGATGCGCAAGGCGTACCGAAAGTGGTCCATTAAGTTTCACCCCGACAAAGACCCATCTGCCGAAGCACGGGCCGCGTTCGAGCGGCTCAAGGAGTCGCTCGATGTGCTGTCGAATCCCACAGAGGCCGTCGCTTACATTGGGACGTTTACGGTCTCAGTTACGAAGGCTCAGAGTGTCGCCGCAAGGTACGACAAGGCGGACAGCATGGACCTCGAAATGAAACGCCGGGAGGCGGCGATGGCAGCCCGGCAGAGTGAGGAAATGAGTCATCTCGTGACGGCCTATCGCGACGCAGCGCAGGGCGTTGGGGGCTCCGCCGCCACCGCGCTCGCCTCGTGGCGGCGCATGAGCATGACGTCGCTCGAGCAGCTCTACTTGGACGCCTCGGAGGCGTGGGAGGTGGACGTGGACATCTTGCGCATGAAGGAACTGGAGCTCCTCAAACTATTCGGGGAGGTGAGCGCAACCTTCGGCAGGCAGCCGAACGGTCGGCGCGGGTCCACGACGGACGCGAATGTCGAGGTGACGTCCGGGCCTGCTGGTGACGACGAGGGGGTGGATGCCGACATGATTGCCATCAAACGGCAGCTTCTCCGCCGACGGTACGACACCGCCACGGCGTCTGTGGACGAGCTGACGGGCCTCGGTTCCAAGAGGACGCGTGACTGACTTTGATTCGGTGACTGGGCACACAAAATGCGGAAAGAAATTGGGACAGAAATACGAGGCAGTGTTTTCTAATCTGACAACTCTAAAGCGACTCACCAGGACCTCGGTTTTCTCCCTCGATCGATTTTGACTTATTCTTTTGCGCCCTTCGATGAAACCGCCGGAGATCGCCTTTTGGGTCATCACCATCTGCGTGTTGCTGTATCTTAACTTTGGTCCGTCGATGTCGTCGTCGCCAACGCCGGCAAAAAAGCCGACGGCGGACGCCGACGAGGGCGGGGACGATGCCCCCGTGGCACCGAAGAAGAAGGGTAAGGCGGCCGCGGCAGATGAGGACGCGGAAGCATCCCCCCCGAAGAAGTCACCGGCCAAGAAGCGCAAGGCCGCCGACGAGGACAGCGGCGACGTCGTGGCCCCACCAAAAAAAGCCGCATCTCCCCCCGTGGCCGATGACGGCGAGCCTCCGAAGAGGGCCAAGAAAAAGAAGCCCGCTGCCGACGACGCCGCCCCCGCCGAGGATGACACACCGGCTCCAAAGAAGAAAAAGGTGAAGAAATCAGATGCCGACGCCGCGCCGGTAGAGGAAGGCGATGCGCCGAAGAAGAGGCGAAAGGCGAAGGAGTCGGAGGAGTGAGGCTTGTCAGAGGTCGTGCGACACACACACCCACTCACGGCAATCAAACGGCGCGGCCATTCCATGGAGAGAGGAGACGGCGAGGAGCGGGCAATGCGTTTCATGTGTCTCTCTCTCTACTTTCTTGCGCTCTCTTCCGCTCTACTACGCCTCTGATTGTTGTCATTGCTCGCCGTGTGAATGTCGAAACGTGACGAACGGTGGGCAACGTCGAGAAGGAGAGCGATGCTCTCTTGCAACGCCCAACACAAAAATGGAGGTGTTGTTTGATTTTGTTGTTGTATTAGTAGCGGCCTTCGCCTTTCCCTTTCTCGTATGTCGTCGTCGTCGAGCCCGGCTGGCGCGAAAAGGCATCGGACAGCTGGAACTGGCCCGCCGTTGGCGGGCGGCGCCCCCGGCTTGGCTCAAATGGACACAGATGCCCCGCGCGAGGGATGGAATTACTGGGTCAAGGCCGGTCAGCTGTGGGCCCGACGACTAGCCTTGCGAGTCAGAGGTGACCTCGCGGTGTTGTTGGTCTTATTGGTCGTGATGGTGGTGATCGGCGTTACCTTGCGACGGCATCCCGTCGCGGCGCCGCGGCCGACAAAGCGACCTGCTCCTCGCGGTGTTCCTGTTGGGCGGTACAAGCGCACGTCGGCCCCAGCGGAAGATGACGCGGACGCCACGTCGCCACCGACGACGGAAAAAATAGTGCCTGAAGAATCAGGAGAGACAGTTGCCCTTGTCTCCGCAACGCCTGTGCCGACGGTCGACGACGCCGCTTCCACTTCGTTGAACGATCCTTACGAATTACGGCCTGCAGCCGTAGGTAGTCGCGTCAACGCAGAATTCCTTCGAAGCCGCCTGTGCCCTCCTCTGTGGCAGTTGTACTCCCAGTCAGCCATCATGCCTGGATCCGCGCTGGCCCTCTGGATGCCCGCGTTGCTGCCGTTCTTCGACGAAGCGGTGGTGGCCGACAAAGCTCAACCGCTGCCTAGTAGCGCGGAGGCGGGGGACGCAGACTTGCACGAGGGCAGCAACGAGCGGATAACCAGTTCAAGGGAGCGCGCGGGTGGCGGCGGCGTCGTGGGCGAGTACCGCCCTTCCTCCGCCCACCTCACCCTGAGCATGCTGGTGAGCCGTGCCACGGCGGTGATTTCGATCACGCCCGACGACGTGGTAACCCCCACGTTGAAATTTCTGCACGTGCAGCTCCGCCGATGCGTTCACGACATCATCGAAGCCGGGCACGGCGCGACGGCAGCCGCCAAGCGGAAGACTTTCGTCTCAATGCGCGAGGACACCCTCGAACGAATCCGGTTCGCCGTTCTCGCCTTCGGATCGATCCGCGATTTCGTAACAAAATTTCAGGACATCCGCAGCGGGCGGATTCGCGTCTCCAAGTACATCATCATCACCGACAATCTTCAGGCAGCGGGACAGTGGAACCGCAATTTCCGCCTGGTTCATGGTGAACTCTCACAGTTGAAACGAGACAAGAGGAGCCAGATTGACATCGACGTCGTGCTGGAGCACGAGCATGTCGGGATCGCCGTGTTGCGAATTACACAACAGCCACCATTGACCACGCCCCAGCAAGTCGATGCGTCCTCCGGCGCGTCGGATCAGCCCGCGCCGACCGCGGCACCTACGAGAGCCGGGGATGACGCTCTGACCGATGGGCTGTCGGATTTTGATCTACTGCAACGCGGCGTGATCGATGACACGGTTGTCCGCGCGTTGCCCAATCCAGCGCAGGCGATGGAATACGCTCAGCTGAGGAGGCAGTTGAAACGGGCGCTCGAAGACAGCCCGGCCCAAGTTGTTTCCGCCCCGCCGGGATCGTCCGTTCCCGATCCCGTTCTTGTCGGCGAGGCGCAGCGCGCGCTGTCGCTGCTGGAGGACTTCCTGCACCGAAACGGCATTCGCTGGAAGAGCATGATGGCCGACTATCGGCAGTCCGCCTCCGCTCAACAACGCGACGAGTTGGAAAAGAAGAAACGCGTCGCGGAGCGTCAACTTCGCCCTGACGCCGGCGTTCGTAGGAAACGACCCCACGCGCCGGAAACGGAGGACGAGGAGGTCGCAACGACCGCCGCACCGCCACCGCCTGAGGAACCCGCGGAGGAGCCGCCTCCATCGACGCGCCGACGCCCTCGAAAGACACCAGCTCCAGACGACGAGGAACCCGCCACCACTGCCGCAGCTGACGGCGCGTCGACGGCCAATGGCGACGACTCTCCGCCGCCGACGGAACGGCGGAGGCGGAAGCGCTCGCGACGAGATGTAGACGAGGAAGACGCCCCCTCTGACCCTTCGCCCCGTGCCGAACGGCGACGTGGTCCTCCCCTTCGCGCTGCCAGAGACGAAGGGGGAGAGCCGGAGGAGGTCGATCGGCCGTCCACGACGAGGAGACGGAAGCGTAAGGTTGTCGCCGACGATGTCGAGGGGAACGCCCAGCAGCACGAGCGGCGCAGACTGCTGCAACTCGGCGATGTCGGTAGGGAAGATTTCGGCGTCGCCGTGAAGCGACCGCGTGTGGCAAAATCGGATGCAGCGATCGAACGGCAGTTGGCCAGCCGCAGCTGTCACGAGTTCTTTGCGACGTGCCGAACGAAAGGCTGCAATGCCGCGCTACTCTGTGCGGTGACGAAGCCCGTTGCCGGTGAGCTTCAGCACCATCTCGACGCTTTGCATGTTGTGGTATCTCGTTACGTGTTACACGAGGATACGCAGGTGGCGGAGTATCTCGTCGCCGGGATATTGCTGCTCACCGGGAAGCGCGAACCAGCGATCGAGGGAGGAGATTCGCAGGAGCTCACTCCTCCGCCAAATTTCGATGATCAGGGCGGAGTGGCGGAGAGGAGACATGGGATCTGGTCGATCGGCGTCACGGGCTGCTATCCTGCGCTCGTGACCATGGCAGCCACAGCTTGTTCTCCGGGATCCGCTGCCACATGCACGAAAGTTCTTCCAGTCATAAGTGGCATCGCGGAACCGAGATCCAAGATAGCAGGTGAGGCGTCGTCGAGTTGTTCTAGCGTTTTGAAACCGATCCTTCGTGAGGCGGGAGTCGCGGCGTTGGTAGAGCCCTTCGCGGACGCCGGCGTCCCGGCCTCCCGGTTCCCGAACGATGCCGTGCAGCACATCGTGACGACCGCCATGCTGCTGTCTCCATCTGCGGATCGCATGGGGGACGAGGCCGCTGCAAAGCGGCGCCAGGCGGTGGTCGCCGCCATCGCGGCTGCGGCGACCACCGAGACGCTGCAGACTATTCTGGTCATGGGCACGGCCATCGTCAGCGGGTTCGACAGCTGGCCTGACAACGCTACCGCGCCGACACCCCAGTGGGTGCCGCCCAACGGATTCTTCAAGTCCATCTCGTTCGCCGGGAGGCCTGCGTGGCAGGACAGTGCTGCCCCGCCCCGGCAAGGGGGGGAAGACGCAGCTGCTGTGCCTGGGCAGCAGGATGCTAGCGCCGTTCGCCGTCGCGGTGACATGGGGATCGGAATGACGTTGTACGTTCGTCGGCCGGGGTCACCACCGAAAGAATGACACCGCTCTGCCTACCCTTCCGAGGGTGACGACTCGGGTCCGCACTCCACTCGCATTCGTCCCACGTCGTTTCAATTTGCAAGATACTAGTATGTAAGATTGCGGATTTTGACTTTTCACGGGTTTCCAAGTAATTTTCACCATTCGCTCCCTTTCCTCGTAATTTTCATCGAGGCTTCAATGTCAGGCGAAACCGGGACGCGCCCTGTCATGAGCGTTAATCTGAGTCCTGAGCAAGTCTCGGAGCTCGTGTCGTGGTTCGTAGCCATCGATGTGGACGGCAACGGAATGATCGACCCTCCCGAGGTCGACATTTTCCTGCGGCAGGTCTTTCCCGGCGCGCCCGAGGAGCTCATCGTGCAAGTTCGAAACGTCGTTCTGACGGCGGCCGACCAGAACAACGATGGAAAAATTGACATTGCTGAATTCGTCCAGCTGATTCGGGACCGCAAACAGGAAGCCGTCTCGCTCGGGATCCTACCGCCAGATGCGAATCAGGATCTCAGCGCGGGCGCGCCGCCGCAGCCTGCCGCGGCGGATTCGAACGCCTTGCTCCCTCATATCATTTCTCAGCTCACAACTGAGGAAATCGACATGGTGCGCGACTGCTTTATTTATTTGGACGCCAATGGCGACGGCTTCGTCGACCGGACAGAGCTCATGACCGGCGTCGCGGCAGTGGTCGGCGCTGAGCGCTTTCCAGACGTGCAAGCGTATCTGGACAAGATCTTCGACGTGGCAGATAAGGATCAGGATGGATGCTTGAACCTCACGGAGTTTCTTGCTAGCTTTGCCGACGGCCCCGGTGCGGTTCCGCACGAGGTGGTGCTTAGCGCCGTCTCCAGAGTGCGCGTCCGGCTCACGGACGACGACATTGCCAACCTGCAACAATGCTTTCAATCCATCGACACGAATCAAGATGGATACGTTGACAGCGCCGAGTTGCTCGCGGCTCTCCGGCAGGTCATGTCGGGCAACACGCAGGACGGCTCGATCGAGCAGCTCGTCACGGTCGTCATGGCGACAGCCGACACCGACATGGACGGTAAGCTGAACCTGTCCGAGTTTATCCGGTCGTTCCAGGAGGATCAGGGCGTGCTGCCTGCCTCGTTCATTGCGTTCCGTGGAGCGTTGTCCGGGCCGGATGACGCAACCGCCAATTCAGGCAGTCCCACAGAATCCTCCCGCACTGGTACCAACGTTAGAAAATTGCTTCCTGAAGAACTTGAACTACTACACGCGGCTTTTGAGAATCTCGACAAGAACACCGACGGGTTCGTCGACTTTCAGGAACTCTTGGAAGCGCTGACCGAGACGCTGCGCGCACAGCTGGACCTGGGCCAAATTCAAGCGTTAACGACGGAAATCATTCGACAGGCCGACTCCAACCAGGATGGAAAGCTCACCATCGCCGAGTTCATGAAGAACTTTCAAGCAAGCGAGCTCATGATGATCCCCGTGGGCGCCGCGTTGCAACGCCGGCTGGAGGCGCAAGAGCGTTTTCTGACCATTCTCGCCAACGACGATCTTCGCAGACTCATCAAAGTGTTCGAGTACCTTGACGTCAACCAAGATGGCTACCTCACGAAGGAGGAGATCGTGCCCGTCGTGCTGACCGCCGTGCAAGTTTCGTACCCCGAGTTGGCCGGCGAGGTCGTCGAGGAATTCACGTCTGAGATCCTGCGACAGGCCGACGTCGATCAAGATGGCCGCATCTCCATCGAAGAATTCGTGAACTCGTTCATCCGCGGATATGGCGTCCTTCCAATGGATGCCGTCAGACAAGCGGCCGACTACCTCAAGAAGCAGCTCACGCAGGAGGAGCTGAGAATGGTGTACGCGACGTTCAAAGCCATGGATAGCAACGGAGACGGCTTCGTGTCTCGAATCGAACTGCGCGACGCACTCAACGCTGCACTATCTCCCATTGGTACGTCCAAGGAAAAGATTGTCGAAACTACCAAGTACATCCTGTCTCTCGTCGACCTCGATGCGGATGGTAAGATATCTCTTTCAGAATTCGTGCAATCGTTTGAGCGCGATGACGGACTGTTGCCGTTGCTGGCATCGCCTGCGTCTCCCTCCGGAAACCCGGCAACCGAGCAGCAGGCTGCACCCGAAAATGCCAACACCATTTCGTCACCGATTCAACGACCCAAGAGTCCAGTCGCGACCACCTTCGACCAAGTCGAGCCAGCCCCGGCGTCAGCCGTGGCGGTCGTCCCCACGCCACAGAAAAGCCCCAGCCAACCTAAATCGGCATTGGCCCAGGTGCGTTCTCCCATCGTGAACGACGTCAGCGGCGTCTGCATTTCGGACGATCAACTCCGATCCGAGTTCGCCAAGTACGATAAGGACGGTTCCGACGTGCTGAACAAGGCCGAGTTCAAGCAGGCCTACTTGGCGATGGAGAGCTTCGGGCTGCCCATCTCGGATGCGCAGTTCGAGCGTGATTTCAAACGAATGGGCGGGCACAACGACGGCTACATCACATATGACGAGTTCTGCATCTTCATGCTTAAACGCAGCCGCATGTAAGCAAAAAAGGTTGCGGGGAGAAAAAAAGCAGCGTGCATCGGCGTGGTTTTTTGTTTTGCCCGCGTCCCACAATGCATTTGCGATGACGCATGCTTCAGTAGACCCGCGTGATCCGGAAACCGAGGGACCGATGGTGTCCCCTCCCAGCCTTTTGACCTGTGTAGGAACGCCTCCCTTTTCGGCACGAAGAAAAAAACAGGATATTGTGTTTGCATTTTCGTGCGATGCGGTGAGGAAATCATTGCCGTGTACTTCTGTGAAACGCCACAGGGCTCCCCGAAGGAACGAGGATGATGGTGGTTTCTCCCCCCTCGAGAAGGGAATCGTGCTTTGTTTGGTTCTTCACTCTATCCGCATTCCCTTCGTAGAGTAAGGACAAGTAAAAGCAAGACATTCGGCCTAGGCGTGATCAACGTTCAACCTCCGCATCGGCGACCCCCTCGTTTGCATGGCTCCCACAATCACCACCCCGTCATCCTCCGGAAAGACAGCCTCCACAGGAAAGCTGGACAGCCGTCGTCTTGTTACGTCCGTCAAGTCGAAGGCGGCACCGGTAGCGACTACGACGACCGTGGTCGCCGCCCCGGCGGGAAGCGACAAAAAGGTCGCTTCCGCCGCCCATCCGATTGCGAAGCATATCGACCCCGCGAATCCCGGCCCAGTGTTCGCCCCACCGGCAGCCGTGCCCATCACCGCGGCCCCGGTGGCGGCGAAGCCAACAGCGAAGGCGGCCGCTCCTCCTAGTCCCTCTCCATCCCCGGTGAACCCCGCCTCGCCCTCGGAATTCCGCAAAGCCGCCCCGGCACAGAAATACGGCACTGTCGTTCAACCGCCGAAAGCGAGCAACCGTGGCCGGGAAGCGGCAGTCGCAAAAAGCGCGCGCATCGTGGCGCCCGTGCAACCAGCTCCAACTGTGCCGCCAGCGGTGCCGGTGCAGACCACCGTCGTGGAACCTGCAAAACCTGCGCCAGTCACTGCGCCCATTGATCAAGCCGCCAAAGCCGTCCCGGCACCTTCCACCAGTCCCAGCCCCCCACGTCGAAGCGCCGATCATAGCACCAGCTTTTCGCGGTTGGCATCCAACGTTTCGGGGGCAGGCTCCACGACTCGCTCTCGCCTTGACGCATGTGAATCGCATCTACGCGCAACCGAAGACCTCTGGGCGGCGCACATGGACGAGGTGCGATCCCGTCGAGACGCCGTTCGCGCCGAGGCAAAGCGACTGGAAGACGAATACCGAAAGCGAGCGGAGGAGCAATTGCAGCGTGAGGCGTCGGCAGAAATGAAGTGTCGCCAGGACGGTAGCTCTCAGTGGAACGCCAAGCTACAGGAAAAACACGTCATTGAGGAACTCCACCGGGAAGCGGTGGAGCGGGCCAAGAAGCAACAAGAGCAATTTCAGGCTGAACTCGACGACCACCTCAGGGTGTCCCTTTCTAGTGCGGCGAAGCGCTACAGCGGCGTCCTGACCGACAGAAGCCTGCGTAGCCACGAAGGCTTGTCGTCCCGTTTCAGCCGGCTCCAAAGCAACCAGCAGCAAATGGATGAGATGAGTCGCAAGAGAGAGTCGCAGCGCCTTGAGCATGAGCGCTCCCGAGAAGCGAAAGCCCGACAACTTCAACATCGCGCGAGGTCGAGATCGGCGGATTGGTTCCAACGTGAGGCCAACAGGTTGGCGGTGGCGCGCTCCCGGCATGAAGAGTTCACGTCTCGACGCCTCGAACTTTCCCTCGAAGCGCAGCGCCGAGAGGAAGAACGCGCCGCGGCCGCCCTACAGGCTCACCGGGAGGCTCTCAGCGCACGGGGCCAGCGAAAGGCGTCCAAGGAGAGGCAGGCGATAGAGGCAGTCGCGCGTTCCAAGTCGCAGTTTGCCGAATATCAAGACTGGGTCGCGCACCACTTCGAGGAAACATTGAAAATCGGTGAGGCGACAAGGCAACACAACGCAAAGTGCCACACCACGACGGCCGCCCTGTTCGCCAGCGGATCGCAACACCGGGGCCGTAGCGCCGATCCCGTCCTCGCGGTGGCATTGAAGCGGGCAGCGTCTGCCGGAAGCAACGGTGCCGCAAAGAATCGTTCGACTTCGTCCGACAAGCGACCCGTGAAAACGGTCACCACGACCACAACGAAGGACGCCCGCCGGCCAGCAACGGCCGCCCCCAAAGCCAACTACGAAACGTCTCGTTGGTTTTGAAACCCCTCTCGGTGACCAACTTTGGGTGCTGAAAGGAGGTACGCTTCATCCATTGTCTTTCTCACTCCCTCTTTCCTCTTTCTCGCTCCCTCTGCCGCGAACGAACCCTGTACCGATCCCCCCTTCGCTTCCTCGCCGCATTCAATACACAACGCAACTTGTCCAGGAGCTGCCACATGTTTCTTCTCGATGGCGAAATTAATCTAGACGGGAAAAGAGGGGGCTTGTTTATGTGGGAGTTGGTCCGGAGAACAGTGAGGGAGAGAGCACGCGTTCGGTAACATGTCGGTCCCAGCTGCCGCTCCCCCCACAACGACGGGCAGTGCTACCGCGACCGCGAGCACGACTCCCCCAGGTCCCACCTGGAAGGGGGGTATCCGCTGGTCGACGCCAGATCCGCTAGCACCGCCCAGCACGCCCCCACCGGCGTTTGGAAACGAGGACATCGCCTGGGCTGTGGGCATCATCGTTGGCACGGTATTGGCCGTCGCCATCCTCGTCGCGATCGCACTCTGCTTTCGGGAAATTCTGCGCAGGTACTGCCCTGACAAAGTCTCCCCGGTGCAACCGGTTGAATCGCAGGTGGCGGCGGACGACGACGACGACCGGCTCTCCATGCATTCCGTCGGGCCGTCCGATCGAGCACCCCGCGAAATCGGGGAATTCGCCGCCGATGATGGGGCACAGGAGGACTACTCCGATGCCGAGGGGTCCGACGCCGAGAACCCGAGGCGGCAACGCGTCAATCGGCCGATGACGGACGCCATGAGGCGGATCATCGCGGCGGAGAGGATCGCGCGAAGTGGTCCGAAAATATGGCGCTACTAACGCACGCATGGGCGGCGTGGTCGGTTACTGCACTTTGTATCGCCTGACGCGCGTGAGGGGAGTGACCCCCCATGCCTCGCGATTTCAAACCACAACACGCGCTAGTGTGCGTGCGGAGACCTCGATTTGTGAATGTTCATCGCTTCTTCAGCTCCCATCCTCCCTTTCCACCTCGCCCCTCACCCCTCCGTTTGTGCCGCTCTCCGCGTGAAAAAAGGGGGGTGTTTCGCCGCCCCCTCTACCAATTACGTGCGCTTACCATAGGATTCATCATCCTGCACGGCGACTGATCACTCCCCGTTTTGTTTTCGCATCGAAAGTTCATTCGTTTAGTCCACCACCACCCTCTACTCGTCACCCGGAGCCTTGCATTCGTTCAGTTCAATGGAAAGGAATGGGCGGCGAACATCACCGCGGTTTATTCGTAAGCATGATGATTCCCAACACCCACCTTTGTTAAATCATCGCGCAACAGCAGCAGCACCCAAGCGTCACGGAGAGGAGCACGCTGACAAATGGCCGCGACAGACAGCGACGACAAAAATGTGTCCGTCGCGTCGGCATGGCAACGCCGATTTCAAGCGGCCAAGCAACGCCGCCAGGAATTGAACGCAACGGCGTCATCCAACGGACCTGTCGCGGAAGGATCCGACCGACTACTGGACGACCCTCACCTCGCTGCCGGTACGTCTCGTGTCTTATCGCAGGGTCCCTCCGCCACGCGAACGCAACCTCAGGGCGTGCTGCTGACGCTCAAGGACGTCGACCTGTACGACAAGAACGGGCATCTGCGGAACGACCTGGACGATATCGATGTGATCGAGAGCATCGAAATCGCCGCGAGGCAGCGCCAGACCCAAGTGGCGACGATCAAGAGAATGCGTGACACGGAAGGTTCGCTCTTGGCGATGTCGGCCGCCGCCGACGCGGAAGATGACGCTGCTGCGGAGGAGAGGCGACATCGCCACCGCCACTCGAAGGAGGCGGTCTCGGGTGATGCAGGTCACTTACAAAATGGAGTCGTACCTGTGCCATCACCTGCGGCGCACGCGCTCGTGGGTGTGGGCATGTCGACGGCCGCGGTGGTGGGTGAACGGCGTGCCATGTTGGCCAAGCGACGAGCGGTCGGGGAATTCAGAGACGACGACTGCGTGTCGCTTTCATCAGTGACGGTATCGCAGCCCGTTTTTCGCCATCGGCCAGCGTCGGCCGCCGTGGAAGCAACGCCGATGGCTGCCACCACCGGTGCCTTCTCCACGAGCTCCGATGCGACGGCGGCGTGGCTTGATGAACCGAGCGCCACCCAGGCAGCAGCAACCCGACGGTCACGGACTGGCGTCCACGCCGAACACGAAATGCTGCAGCAGTTTGTCTCTTCTGCGGCTGCGGAAAACGACGAGACTCATAACTGCGCGGTGGCAGCTGTTGGTGCCGACCTCCCCCAGCGATTGACGCTGGATGCAGTCCTTCGCGTCGCGGCAGCGCGAGGTGACCCTGGTGCTTCCTCGACGAAGAGCACTATTGCTGAATTCGATGATGTGCTCAACGCGGTATCGACAGCCGCAGTAGCGCCCCGGACTGCCGCCGGTCTTCCGAGCGTACCGGCTCGGCCTGCGGTCCTCGACAGTAACCTCAACCACGTCCCACCGTCGCTGCCCTCAGCCGCCCCCACGACGCTACCCTTCGCCACGACACTTCCCTCTGCCGCCCCTGCGACGGTAGGTGATGCATCGTCATCGGGTGCCAACGGAGTCCGAAAACCGACCGCCATTGGGAGTATCATGGGTCTCGCGAAGGCGCTGGCGGCCGCCCGTCGATGACGACATGGGGGGGAGGGGAAACCTTCTGGACCCTTGGCGGCCAAGCGGAACGTTCATTCAGGATGGGAGGCGTTCCGAACACACTCGACGCCAACCGAGGAAACACTGGGCATTGGGATATTTGATCGGTATTTTTGTAGGTTTTCATAGCCGGTGGTAAGGTTTATTTTTTCCTCCCTCCTTCTGGAGAGGACGAGCGATGTCACGCTTTGCAGCGGCGGGCGGCGCGACGTGCGGCGCGGTGGGTGACTTGCTCGCCCAGGGCTACGCACACCACCGGTGCAACGCGACCGTGAATCACTTTGCAGACGGCCCAGCGGAGTCGTCCTTGAGTAACAAACAGCCGCCTCCAAGTTCGTCGCACACGCCGCCTCCGACGTGGATCAGCCGGCTTCAAGCGATGCCCGTTCGCGTGATCGTTTCGTCGATCGAGCCCAACCGCATGTGGGTGTCGATGGCGACAACCATGGCGGTGTTTGTTTGGATCGACCCGAAAGTGCAGTGGAAACGGGCGGGCCTGTGGTGCGTTTGGGTTCCGATTATGGCCACCTTCAGTCACCAGGTCCTGAGGGTTTCTGCGTAGGCCGCTCCACGATGCACGTTTAGGCATGATTTATTCGCACCCGTAGTCGTGTGTCATCGGTTGTCATAATCATGCGCTGCTCCGAACCACCTCGAACTTGCAAAAACAATACACTTCTCTCTTTTTTTTCCGTTGTTTCAGGAATTTAGCCAACAATCTTCCGGTGTTCTCACTGAGACGCAGTGCAATGCGCATCGTTCCCCTTGACCAATGGGCGGCACCTGGCGACGTGGTCGCGACGTATCGCACGACCCTGCCGACGTCACCGGAATCCTCGGGGTCCACGCCCGCAGCGATCGTTACGGTTGGTCCCGGCTGCGTCGCGATCACCTCCTCGGCCCCTCCCTCCGGGTCGACCTCCAAAGCAGTGGTGCTCAACGCAGCGCTAAACGTTAGGTACAGATTCTTGCTGGCCAAGGGTGACCCCGCGGCCGCGGGGAGCCTCGGCGAGGAAAACGTGGTCCTTGTCGTTGCGACGCGGCGGGGCATCGTCCACTGGGAAGGCGATGAGGTCAGCGTGTTAACGCCGACCCTCGCCGCCCCCGTCAGCGCCTCGCCACGAGGCGGCGACGGTTCGTCACCGCTGCTCGGGATGAAACGAGAACGACACACCGCCCCCTCGCCGTTGGAAACGACCGTGGAAGAGACACCGGGCGTTCGGCCGCCCGTGGTAGGAAGTATCGTCCACGCGTTTGTCCGTCGCGTGAACCGGCAAGCGGCCTACGCTGATATCTTGGCGGTGGATGGAGTCCCGCTCAATCAGCGGACAACGCTGTACAAAGCCACCATACGCATCGACGATGCGAAAACCCTCACCGCGGACGAGCAAACCGCCCTGCGAGGTGGCCACCATAGCGCGTCGTCTGATTCCAGCGGAGGGGGTGCATCAAGCAGAACGGTGACGTGCACCAATTTCTTTCGTCCCGGCGACATCATTCTGGCGGACGTCATCGCTGTCGGGGACGGTCAAACGTTGCAGCTATCCACCAAGGATCCGGCGTTCGGCGTCGTGGACGCCGCGCCCAGTGCCGCCGCTTGCGCTCCGTTGCGTTTCGTTTCGGGAAATCGTTATCAAATGGTCTGCTCGGCCACAGGTCACCCGGAAGCCAGGTTGACGCCGCTGGTTAGGCCGTCGACGGATGTGCGAGCCGTTTAACGAACAGCAATCATCATCTTCATGTGCGGTTAACTTGTGTGACACGCTGGCCATGAGCATTGCCTTTTCACTGAACCTGGCCTCGAATGACTTATGAATGGGTTGAATCTAAGATGTCCTCTCCCCCATACCAGCAGCTAACTTGCGCAGCAGAACGGGTGAAGGGAAAAGAAGCAAATGCGGACCTTTCGGCCGTTGGAGGGACTGCATCGCATGCCGCGCCTGAGGCCACGCTGCTGTCCGCTTTCCTGTTGGAGTATCCGCTCGGTTGCGACGGTCACACCGTCGCACCCGGCTGCCAAAGTCATGTCGGCCGCGGTTCAATGCTTGACGGCGACCGGTGCGTCTCCGCGGCAGCCCCTCGTGCCCGCGTGGCTACCTCCATCTCTACCCGCTGCGTCTTCGAGAATGCCTCAGGCAGTGCCCAGCTCTTTGGTTGGCTTCCACTGGGAGCGGCTGCCAGAAGTCCCGACGATGCCGCGCATCGCTTGGGTGTACATCTACGCGCTCGGTGCGGCGGGCGAGTATGCCTCCGGCGTCGAAGCGTCCTTGACGACTCAACACCCCATCCCACGAACGCGCACGGCGTGGATTAGCGTGCTTCGCAAGGCCTCTGACCTTTCGTCCCTCGTCGATCGCGTGTATCCTTTGCTTCGACAGTGGCGCGAGGCGGTGGTCGTCGAACTTGAGGCCTTGGCAAGTGGCGACAAAGAGCTGTTGGAAATGGCCAGGGACGATTTGAATTTGGTATGGCAGAAACTAGGTGGAACACCGGCGCCGGATTTCGCTGCGTCCACGAAGGCCGGGGGTGACTCTCGCCCGTTGATTGGTGCTCCGAAGGAGGAAAGCGACTTATTTGACGAAATGAAACAGTTCGTCTCGAATGCCGTTGACGACTCCGACAGTGTGAGTCGGGCCGCTGATCGCTGGACGCTGGAGACGATGGGACGCGCCGGCGGCGAAGAGGCTTCGATCTTTGCGGCCGAACTGTTCGACATGTACAAGCGGTACTGTGAGGACGTCCGCGGATGGCGGGTTGAGCAAATTTCGGACGGCGTCGATGACACAGGTGCGACCGACCCTGGGGCGGGCGGCGCGTCGCCGGATGTCACCTCGGCTGGCGGCGCCATGATTCGCATCACCGGAAAGGATGTGTTTAAGTACCTCCAATACGAAATTGGTGTTCATCGGGTGCAGCGCGTACCGACGACTGAAGCCAGCGGTCGTATGCAGACATCAACGGCCTCGGTCACGCTCATGCCGCAGCCCTCGCCCGTGTCCGTCAACGTGCGGGAGGAGGATTGCAACATCGAAATGACTCGCGGCAGTGGGCCCGGGGGTCAAGGGGTCAACAGCTCCAGCAACGCGTGCAAGCTGTACCACCGACCCAGTGGCACCGTGATTCGTTGCCACTATCATCGGTCAGGGGTCGCCAATCGTGAATTGGCCCTGGACATGCTGGCTCAGAAACTCTGGAAGGAAGCGTACCGCAAGGCAGAGAGCGAGACCGAATCTGTCTTTTCAAAACAGTGGACGAGCGGCGAGCGCGCGGAACGCATCCGAACCTATCACTACGTTCGGGGCACCGTACTGGATCATCGCGGCAGCGGCTGGGAGTGCTCCGGTCTCACTGGTTTTATGCGATGCACCAAAGCCGCTGACGCGGCGACCGACCACGACGACAAATCGTTGTCGGGGTTGCACGAAACGCTGATTCGTCGACGGCTGGCCGACGAGGCCGAGAAGGTTATCATGCGACTGTGCGCTGAAAAACTCGACCCACTCATGGGTGGTCCAGCGCATGCGTAACGATAGATCGTCACATGTTCCCACCAAACTACAAATTGAGTCGCCTATATCCCGGGATCTCGGTGGCAGGGTGAATTTCTTGCTCACCTTCGTGCTTTGCTGAGTCGAAATCTTGAACAAAAGTTCACAAAAAGGGAGGGGGTTGTGCCAAGAAGAGGAAAGATGGACCAGCGTGGCGTCCTCACCGTGATGGCGCTTCCGAGTGACTTTCATAACACGTTTGCCTTCCTGCAGGCAGGCCGCGTTCTCTTTTTTCGAACGGTGCTGCGCCTGAGCAGCCGCGGTCAGAAAGTCCTGCGGGTCGTGGTCGTCGACGCGGACGGCGATCTCTTCATCTACAACACCGACGGTGACCTCAAGCGTCAAATTCGGCTGCCTGTTGACACCGATGGTCTGACGTTCGACAACGCCGCTGCGGTGGTTCACGTTCGTGGTCAGCACGACCTCGCACTCGACTTCCATCCGTCGCGACAAAACGTCCCAGAAGCAACGCTTCGGCGCTTCGTTCACGTGATCCGAGCGTTCATCGCCCCTCACGTCACCGTCCGCCGAGCGGCGCACGCATTCGACGCGATTCGGTCGCTGGAGAACGATTCGAAGACCGCCGCGGGCACCGGCCTCGTGGGTGCGTTTCTCAAAGGGCGGAATTTGTTTGGATCGTCTCCGTCGTTGAAGCGGTCAACTTCGTCGGTCGAGGAACGTGACCGTTCGTTGCAGGCCGTGGAAGAGTTGGAGGGGGAGGAAGAGGCCGTCAAAGCAGCCGCCGAATTAGCCGCGTCAACGTCGGATGGAACCTCGGCACCCCCATCCGCCGATCCGTTGTCGGCCTGCCGATCGTCAATGGAAGGCAGTACGAAATCAGCAGGTGCTAACGCGGGGCAGGCCTACCTGACCGACGAAGATCTCGTGGATGTGGCCGGGGTGCCGGATCTCAAGCTACCCTCCAACGCGTCGTTCGGTTCACCGGCGCAAAACGGTCGACGTCGCAACGCGTCACAGGTGCACAATCGTCCGTCAGTGCCAAAAGGTCATCGGAGTCTCGCTCAGCCTCGAAACCAAAAATCATCGTTGGCTTCATCGTTGGGGCTGGCCCTTCGACCGGACCAGACCGCTAGCTCTCTGACCGACGAGCAACTTTTACCCGCTGAGCTGGCATTCGACTTCGGGTACTTTGCGCCGAAGCCGTCTGGTGTCCACTCCGAAAACGGCGGCGACGATGAAAAGTTGTCCATGGCCATTGCGCGCGACCCCAGTCGCATTGCGATCCCCGACGCGAGCGACGTGACCGACAATGCGTTGGCTGCGCATGTCGATGCCCTTGATGTCTTGTGCATGGCGGCTCGGTCCGAGTTGGCGTGGACCCTCGTTTCGAACGTCAATCGAAAGTGCAATGATGCCGCGGAGGGTCTCCAGAAACAAATCAGCGATCTTCACGGCGGGGGCGACGGTCCCGTCGCCGATCGGGGGGTGCGTTCTCCTTCGGCCGCGTCGGAGTTCGTCCCTGTGCACACGACGGTTGCCCATCCGCCGTCAACCGCTGCGCTTGGCAACGTGCTCGCGATGGTGATGTTCATTTGCCGCAGGCAGCGGTTGCTCGCCGAGGCAAGGACCGCCGCCGCTCAAGAAGCAGGCGCGCGGCGCCTCCTCCAGCAGTCCCAGGCCGAGCTGTTCTCGTCGCACTGTGACGCATCGTTGCCGCGTGACGAGGACAGTATTTCATCACGCGCGAGGGAGAAGAGCACTGTGCCCTACACCGTGCAGATTGCCCACGCCATCCGCGCAGTGCCGTCAAAGTCGGCCAACGTCGCACCAGGAGGTCGATCTCAATCGAACGTCGCGTCGTATTTGGACCAACTCGTTCGAGTTGACGTGACGCCTCTGTCGCGCACCAAGCCTCCTTCCGTCTCCGACTCTGCCGAGTTTGCCGGCATCGCGTTGACCGCACTTGGTGAGCCACTTTCGAAGACCTACACATCCAATGTGCTCGCCTTTATTTGATCAAGAAGGGGTTGTACTATTCCGCTGAACAGTTCCGGTAGTTATTGGTTAAGTGATGCGACCGAAAAGATGGAAAAAACGATTTTCGAGAAGGAAACGAAAAATGCGCCATCAAGGAGAATGTGACGTGACAGTGCCTTCCAAATACCTATTACATCACAGCACACACAGAGGCACACGAACGCCACATGTCCGGCTTACGCGCTGCCGGATCTGCGTTTCAGCGGTCGACCACGAAAGGCGCAGCGCCAACAACGGTAGCGGCGAGGCGTCGCACGGCTGAGGTCGTCTTTCAATGGACAGGCACACTCTACGCGAAACAAAAGTCAACGGGTGGAGTCTATCAGCCCCTTTGTCCGATCGGTGGTTCGATTCTGCGCCTGACCGCCACCGACGACGTGGACGCAGGAGGTGGTGCGGCGGCCCCTCCAACGAAGAAGGGCAGCAAGTCGAGTGCAGCGGCAGCTCCCAACCCAACGGTGTTTCAGCTTGAGGTTCTTGACGCGTACGACGCCAGCAACTGCCTGGTGAATCAGCCTATTTCGGAAGGCATGCAGATGAACTACCACTATGAGACGGGGTGCGCCTTGTGGCCCACCGTGGACGAAACCAACACCACGGTGATCGACCTCGGGTTTCGGTTCGCAGCCAAGCCGCCCACGACCGCGACCGATGCGACTCATCGTTTTGTGGAATCGTTCAATCAATGTCTGTACTGTGCGTTGACGGGGACCGCGATGGCGACGCTCCCGTCGAGCGCTCCTTCCTCGCACGGTGACGATGGCGGTGAGAAGAGCGGGGGCGACGACGACTACGACTACGTCGCCACGTACCTCTCGAGTGAGGTTCCCGTCGACACGGAGGACGTACCTTCTTACACGGCAGGCGACGTTGGGGACGTGGAGCTAAGCACGGTCGCGACGTGCCCGATCGGCCCTGGCGGGAGGGTCAACCGGTGCTTCGCCGATTCCGTCGTCTTTTCGCGAGCCGTCGTCGTCCGCGATGAGCTAACAGGGGGAGATGGCACGGCATCGTTCCGCTTTCAGGCCCATCGATACAATGCCGATGACCTGATTGACGAGGTGCCCGCATCGTTCGCGCTGCGTGAAGTGGATCTTGGCGGTAGGCCATCCGCGGCGGGATCGGCAACAACGTGTTTATTGAAAAAGCAGGAACAGCGTCTTCTCATTGTCAACGAGGCTGGCAATATTGCCGATGTGGACCTCCAGAACGGTAAAGTCGTCCAAACCTACGAGCCGGGCTACGGCGGCGACTACAAGGTGTTGAGCGTAGCACACTCGGACAAGTACGGCGCCAGCGGGGCCGCCTCCGGGTCGGGAAATGGACCAGCCAATTCCGACGACTTGGTCACATGCTTGACCGTCAATGGCATTTTCAACATCGACACACGCTTGAATCCGAGGCAGTGCGCCGTCGTCGAAGAGCTGAGCTCCGGCACCTCGCTGCCGCGCACGTACGATCGAGTGAGGTTCACGTGCCACGCGACGTCCGCGAAGGGTTACCTGGCGATCGCCGATCAGGATGGCTGCATCAAGCTGTTCACGGGACCCCCAGGCGCCCGTCGAGAGGTCGGGAAAACAACCTGTTATCCGAAAACCGCCAAGACCGTGCTTGTCGCCACGCCAGGGAAAATTCCGATCCGGCACCTTGATCTCACTGCGGACGGTCACTACATCCTGGCGACGACCGCGAAGTATCTGCTGGTCATTGGCACCGTGTACATGGACGACCGCTCCAAGGTCGTGGATGGATTCGCGACGCGAATGGGGAAGCACAAGCCTTCCCCGGTGCGGCTCGAACTAAACGCTGAGCAAATTGTCGCACTTGGTGGCTTCGATCGGGTCAACTTCACGAAGGCGACATTCGACGATGCGGCCGGCAGCGGCGGCAGCGCGGGATCCGACATGGAAAGTTGGATCACCGCGGTCACGGGATCTAGCATCGTGACTTGGAATTTTGCGCGCGTGAAGCGGGCGGTCGAAACACGGCAGCTCGTGTACGGCGACCTATTCTCAGCTGCAGGAAGCAACGCCGAGTCGATTGTTGATCTTCACAGTGTGGCCGCTCCCAACGGGCGCCGCTTGGCGATGGATGAAGAGGCCAGGCTGAACCGCGAGCGAGCGGCGGGCGCCGGGGCGGCGAACGCGGGTGGTACCGTCATGCCACCTGGTATTATGCCGGTGCAGGTCAGATTCATGACCGGCCGTCAGGTCGGGTTTCAAGGATCCGGGCGCGGGCCGTTGGCTTCTTCCGGGGAGGGTACAGTGACCCACTCCGTCCCGTTCCGTGTTCCGGCTTCGGGTCAAAAGTTTTCGCTCCGTTTCCAGAGCTAAATTTTAGGTTTTCCGTGTGTTGCTGCGCGTTCCAGTAATTAGCACTTCGTGCCGCACTTACCTACTGTGATGGTGACATGAACATAGAAGATGCACCGCACCGCAACCACTGTTTCATCTATCGTCCTGTGTTTTTTTTCCCCCCAAGCAAGTCAGTTCTCGCCGGAAACGATCGAGTAGTGTGTCAGCATGGCAGCCCCTTCGAATCGCGGCCAACACGATGCCGACGCGGCAGCATCCGCGACGCCTCCCCCCTCGTCCCCGACGACGACATCGAGCAATGCCATTCTATTCGTGTCCAACCTTGCGCCGAGGGTGGACGTCATCTTGCTGGAACGCTTGTTTGGGGCCTACGGGCCCACCATCGCTGTGTCGATCCACCGAGACGAAGAGTTTGCGCAGCATACACGCTACGCGCTCGTCAGCTACGCCAGCGTCGATGACGCGGACACCGCGATTGCGAGTCTTCATCTCCGTTACTGTACCATGCCCCGCGTACCTCTCGTTGTGGTCTATCACGTGGCAAGCCCGGCCGTCTCTGCTTATGGAAGGCGGGTGGGGCAGCGCCTGGTAGAAGCCCTGCAGGCGGGTCAGTCCTTCCACACGATCGCTCCTCTACCGTTGGCTGATTTCGATCAAGCCTATCCTCGCAGCGATGTGGATGTCCCCGCGCTCATGCAAGTCCCCGCCGGTGGTTCTGCTGTTGGCGGATCGGCACACCACGGATTCAGAATGTGATTGCGGGATGTTTACGTCTCTTTTTCCCCCCGGCCAGAGAGGTTTGATGTTCTTCGGTCTTGACGAGGCACAGGAGCGAGGAGAAGGGTTGTTGTTTGCGCGGAGAGCCGGCCGGCGGCTCAACTGATTGCTTTCTTTGTTTGATGGTTCTTCCTTGCCTCCTTCCTCCATGGAATTGGAGACTTCTCGGGGAGGGTGTTTTTTTCCCAGCTGGAGGTGCCGTTGGAGAAGTATTCGAGCTGTCAGCGCCTGATCGTGTTTGTATTGGGGGGGTTGTCAAGCCATACATACCTTTTCATTCTCTTTTCCTGTAAGAGGAGATCCGCCCCGGCGCCGTCACTCTTTCCCTTTCGTCCGTTTCTCTCTCTTTTCGGCGAAAACATGATGTACACCGGAGAAATTGAAAACGGCCAGATGCACGGCCGCGGTACGCTCACGTACCCCAACCGCGAGAAGTACGAGGGTGAGTGGGTGTTCGGCAAGCGGCATGGCCGCGGGATGTACTTCTATTCCGATGGGTCGAAGTACGAAGGTGACTGGGTCGAGGACAAAGTTCACGGAAAAGGTGTCTGCTCGTACGCGTCGGGCAACAAGTACAACGGCGAGTGGCACTACGGTCGCATCAATGGTCGCGGCACGCTCTTCTATGGCGACGGCGATCGCTACGAGGGCGAGTGGAAGGATGGTCGGATGCACGGAAAGGGCGCGTACTTCTACGCCAACGGCGACAAGTACGACGGTGAGTGGCGTGACGACAAGCGGCATGGGCGGGGCATGGTGATCTACGCCGGCCCCGACGGCAGCGTACAGGAAAAGTACGAGGGCGAATGGAACGACGGCAAGATGCATGGCTTCGGCAAGTATCGCTACGCGGACGAAGGCATCTACGAGGGGGATTGGATCGACGGGAAGATGCACGGCAAGGGCACCTACGCCTTCCCCAATGGGAACAAGTACGAAGGCGAGTGGCGCGACGATGTCAAGGAGGGCTGGGGCGTGCTGGTCTACGTCAATGGAGAGCGCTACGAGGGCTACTGGTCCGACGACAAGGCCCACGGCCGCGGCACGCTCACGTACTTGCACGGCGACCGCTACGCCGGGGAGTGGCAGCACGGCAAAAAGTTTGGCCAGGGTATGCTGACCTACTCGAACGGCGACGCCTACGAAGGCGAGTGGAAGAACGACTCTGCCAGCGGCTTCGGCGTGCTCCAATATGCGAACGGGTGCAGGTACGAAGGGGCCTGGCTCGACGACAAGCGCCACGGGGAGGGCAAGCTCACGCTTCCCGACGGGTCGAAATACGAAGGCGCGTGGTTCGCGGGGAAGAAGGAGGGACGCGGGATGATGACGCTCCCCGATGGCAGCCGGTTCAAAGGCACCTTCAAGGACGGCGCCATCGCCGGCCCAGGCGAGTTCGTCCTGGCGCCTAGTAGCGATCTCAACAATCCCGAATACTGAAAGAAGGGGAAAAAAGGCCAAAATAGCGCGTTCTCCTCCCCGACGTCCATTGTGTCCCCCTCCCGTCGAACAGTACATCGTGTGGACGGTCCGTCCGCTGACGTGGATGGGGCAACTATTGTCGTATGGGTGTCGCGTGTGAGGGCGTCTGTGTTTGCGTGTTGTGTGTGTGTGTTGCGTGAGGCGTCGGTCGAGAGACCTTTTTCCGTGTGGAGCGACAATTTTCTGGTTCCGAGTTCAACCGAGGAAGTCGAAGGTCTCAACTACCCTATAGCCGTTGTACCGCGCGATACGTTCCTGAAACTTTCACACTGTGACTTGCTTGAGTCAGATGGGGGGTGGATTCGGACGTGAGCCAGTGTTATGGTGGGTAAACGCTGCCCCTTCCAAGTCTCAAAGACGGGTTTACTCTCCCCCGCCCCCCCATTGTCACTCAACTCATTTGTTCGCGGGCTTGACTGCGATTGGTATCTTGCTAAGCTGGAGGATTCCGCGATGAACTGGGAGGCCGTGAAGGGCTTCTGTCGCCGACAGTCGCAGAGCCTTGGTGAGAAATACAGAGGGGTGCGGTCGACCCGGGACGACGCCGTTGAGCAGCAACTCACCACCGTCACCTCCTACCGCACCTTTGCAAAGAGTCTTTCGGACCGGCTCTCCCGAATCGCCCATAACGTCGAAGACACCGTGGCTTGCCTCGAGGCGATCAAGGAGGAGGCAAGGATGGTGGCATCGGGCGACGGTTCCGAGATGGCGGATATCTCCAAGCGAGTTGAAATGTTGTGTCTCGATCTCCGAGTAAAATGCGCTCAGCTCAACGACGCCACGAAGCAGCAGACGGAGTACCTTAGGCAATACGTGGGTGAATGCTCCAAGATGGATGTTCTGCAAGCCGACCGCAAGCAAAAGCTCCTCGAGTACGACTTCTTCGTCAACAAGGTTTCCGACTTGAGACGCAACCCCCCGAGCGATCCCAGCCGCATTCCTCGCAACGAGTGTCGCGTCGCGGAGTGGAAGCAGCTGTACGAAGACGCCAATGAGAGATGCAAGTTGCTCACCGTGACGTTGCTGCAGAACGGAAGCCGATTGGCCCGCGGGGCGCTTTCTATGGCTGTGGTGGAGCTGCCCCGCGTCTGGGAGGAGTCTGCCAGGTCCACTCGCGTGATGTTTCCCGGTGGCATCGGTGCAGGCACGCCGCCGCCTCCCTACCCGTCCGGAGGCTCGCAGGCCGCCGCTCCCCCGCCGCCTGTCAATCCCTACGCCACAATGTCCACCGCCCCCGTCGCTGGAGCGCCTCCGGCGTCGGCAGCAGTACAGTCCCCCGTTGCCGCGGCGTCCGCCGCTGTTACGCCACAACCCACGCCAGCGGCCACTCCCTCTCCCGCCGCCGCCCCATCACAGGATTCGTCTGCTAACTTCTCCGCAACTGCCAATCCATCGGCATCGGCAAGTCGGCGCCGGTTTGTCGCGAAGGATACTGACGACCCCTTCAAGGTTTGAACCACGCGAGAAAAGTTTTGATTCTGGTCGTGTGTGTGTAGGTTTGTGTGTTTGTGGAACCCGGTGTTGTGGCGTGTTGAACTCCACACGTGGTTGTCACAATCGTGCGCGTGCGAGCCGTGACAAGGGGTTGCTTGAGTGTGGCTTGATGGTACGATCCCCTCAAGCCAAGTCGTCGCCGTGAGGGGCCGCGACAAGGTCACTGTTGTCGTCCTCTTCCTCCACTCAAAGAAGCCACTGCGATTTCTCGACAACACGGTGAAATGAATATGACCGCCGCACCAAGTCTGGCCTACAGTAAGCTGAGCAATCCCTGGGCGGAAGTCATGGTCCCAGTCGTCGTTGGCATTTCGCTGCTCTTCGCTGGGTTTGTGGTATTGCAAGGCGTGTG
>ERZ1292630.1071-Hain-H41-02um-R3-1071-length-27598-cov-6_pt1 | contig 27598 bp, 29 predicted proteins | sample MGYA00564408_ERZ1292630 | MGnify/ENA primary metagenome ERZ1292630 (study PRJEB36523, sample SAMEA6512641) | groundwater metagenome | collected 2019-01-08 | study: AquaDiva: Metagenomics assemblies of 32 groundwater samples
CTTCAATCATTTCACTTTTGAGTTTTTCTATGAGTTCATCTGGACGCCCCTGGAGGAAGCTGACGACTTTTTCGATAATTTTCCCGTATTCGTTTGGTGTGACTTTTCCGATACAGGGAGCGGCGCATTTTCGAATGTAGTAATAGATGCATGGATATTTGATCACTTTTCTTGTGACCTCGACTTCGTGATCAATACTTGGAGGACTTCCCTCTTTTACGAATTTAATGTCGAGTCCGCAATGCCGAAAAGGTAGGATTTTTCGTAGAAGTTCCAGAAGTTTTTTCACTTTGTGATCGGCAGTTTTTGGTCCGAAATAGAGTGCTCCATCTTTTTCTACTTTTCTCACGGTTTCAATTCTAGGAAAATCTTCGTTGACCGAAACGCGTATGTAGATGTAGTTTTTGTCATCGCGCATCACGATGTTATATTTCGGATGGAGTTTTTTGATGAGATTAGTTTCTAGGAAGATTGCTTCGAGTTCACTTCCTACTTCGGTGTATTCGATGTCGATGATTTGCTCAACCATTTTTCTTTTTCTGAGATCCAGATCGGCATTTTTTTGAAAATAACTTCTGACGCGATTTTTCAGATTTTTGGCTTTTCCTACGTAAATAATCACGTTTTCTTCGTTTTTGAAACGATAGACACCGGGACTTTGAGGGAGCGCTTCGAGAATGTTTTCTATTTTGGTGCTCATTTGCGTGGAACTTTGTTACAATTTGTTCATGATTGCGCCTGCATCTCGGACTTTGGAAGAAGCGGTTTTGGGAACTCTCGCTTTTTTTGATCTCTTCGATCGACCTTTGACTGTTCATGAGATTACTCAATATCTCTTCGGTTTTCAAGCTTCTGATGACGAAATTTCTGCTTATCTTTCTCATTCCCCTCTTGTTTCTTCTCATGATGAGTATTTTTCTTTGAAAGATCGTGAGGTGATTTTTCCTTCATTTTTTTCGAGAAGAGAGATTAATAAAAATCTTTGGAAGAAAGTCTGGAAATTTTCTTTTCTCTTTCGGTTTATTCCTTTTTTGAAAGAAGTTTCAGTGTGTAATCGGCTTGCGTATCAGGCTGCGACCGAGAAGAGTGATATCGATCTCTTCATTGTTTCTCAACGAAATCGGTTGTTTCTCTGTCGAACCTTTCTTCTGTTTTTTCTGGGAATTTTTGGTGTTCGCTTGCATGGGAATAAAATTACTGGACGATTCTGTTTGAGCTTTTTGGTTTCGCAAGATTATGTGAATATGGATGCTATGGCACTCCAACCTTTCGATGTGTATCTCTTTTTTTGGCAAAAAACTTTGAGACCTATTCATTTTGAGAAGTCTTTTTTTGCGCGATTTTTTGAATTTTTATTGAAAGGAAAATTTGGCGATTTTGTAGAGAGAAGGCTTCAGATTTGGCAAATCTCGAGGGCTCGTCGAAAATGGCAAGAATTGGGACAACCTTCTGGCGTTGTCATTACTCCTGATGTTTTGAAATTTCATCACCCGGACATGAGGAGCACTTACCGAGATCTTTGGGAGAAAACTATTTCCACTTTTTCTTCTCGATATACATCTTGATTGCCGTCCCGTTGAACCCGTATTTTTCGCGAATTTTTCTTTCCAAATATCGTCTGTATGAGAAATGAAAGAGATCTGGATCGTTGGCTTCGATGATGAATGTTGGTGGATTGACGCGGATTTGCTGCATTTTGAAAAGTTTCGGGTGTGTCGATTTTTTCGTTTTTGCGGCATGATAGAGACTGATTTCCTGGAGATAATCGGTGAGAATTTTGCTGTCGATTTCTTTGTTTCTTTCGAGCATAATTTCGAGCGCGAGGTCGAGGATCATTTTGATATTTTCGCTATTGAGTGCACTCGTCATGACTACTGGAGCCCATGGAATGAACGGAAATGCGCGTTTCACTTTCATGAGAAGTTTCTGGCGATCTTCTTCATCGGGAATGAGGTCGATTTTGTTGAGTACAATCACTAAACCTTTTCTTTCTTCTGCGACGAATCCGGCAATGTGTTGATCCTGGTTCACAATTCCTTCTGATGCGTCTAGCACCAGGACGCCGATGTCACATTGTTCGAGTGCGCGAATTCCCCGCAGCATGCTCCAGTATTCGATCTTTCTCCCGATTTTTCCTCTGCGACGGATACCGGCTGTGTCTATGAGGAGGAATTCCTGATTTTTGAATTTGAGTTCGGTGTCGATTGCGTCGCGGGTGGTTCCTGGAATGTCGGAAACGATGATTTTTTTCTCTCCGAGAAGTGCATTGGTGAGTGATGATTTGCCGACGTTTGGACGACCGACGATGGCGATTTTGATTTTCTTTTCTTTCTTTTCGTGGATTTTTCGGAATCCTTTTTCGCGAAGTTTTTTCTCGATGGATTCTTTCACTTCTTCGATATTTCTGTTGTGTGCTGCGGAGATTTCGATGGGTTTTCCGAGTCCGCATTTGTAGAGTTCGTGAATGACTTCTTCGGTGGATTTTCGATCGACTTTGTTTGCCACGAAAACGACGTCTTTTTTCTTTTCGCGAAGAAGTTTGATTGCTTCGTCGTCGTTGATCGTGATTTGTTCACTTCCATCGACGAGAAAAACGATGAGATCTGCTTCTTCCATCGCGAGAATTGCTTGTGAATAGATGTCTGCTTCGATATTTTCTTTTTTCCCGTATTCGAGACCTCCGGTGTCGATGATGATAGCGTCGAGATTTCCGAGATCACTGCTTCCGTAAATGCGGTCACGGGTTGTTCCTGCGACTTCTGAAATGATCGCAACTTTATCACCGATGAGACAATTGAAGAGAGATGATTTTCCGACGTTTGGTTTTCCAACGATCGCGACGAGTGCTTTTCGATTCATTGCGGGAAGTGTACTTTTTTTGAGGGCTGGTATTTTTTTTGTGACTGACATGGGAATTATGGCTCAATGATTTGCGATTGGCATTATGGCGGATTTTTCTGAATTTTGCTATAGTTGTTTCAATGAAACGTTTTTCCCTCGCTCTCGTTTCCCTTCTCGTGTTCCTTTTTCCTTTTTCAGCTTCAGCTCAAGGCATTTTGCCATCGACTACGAAGACTGATAGTGCGTGTCAGGATCTTTTTGTTTCAAATTCTCCAGCATCTCTTCGTGATCAGATTAAGTCGAATTCCATTTCTTTGAATGATGTTCTGGCCTGTGCTCTCCGTACTGGTCGCGTAAAGCTTTGGATGGCGCCATTCTTTATTCTCTCAGCAATAGAATTCCTAAGTGGTCTAGCCGGTCTTCTCTCTGTTGGTTATATCGTTGTTGGTGGATATCATTATGTGATTGGTGGCATATCCGAAGAGAAGGATAAGGGTACAAAAACTATTAAAAATGCTCTCATTGGTTTCATTTTGAGTATGCTTGCATATACTATTGTGAACATTATTCAGCTGACCGTTTCCTCATAAATTTCCATAACTTTTCTTTTTATGAATGTTCTTTCCGATATTTTCCACAAGACTAAAAAAACTTTTGGAAAAGTGAAAGAAAAAGTTGAACAACTTCAAAATCTTTCTCCAGATCCTGTTGAAGTTCCTCAACCTGCAAAAGTTCATGTTCAAGAAAAAGTTCTTTTTGAAATTTCTGCAGGAAGTGTGGCGAGGGCAACTTTGGTGATTTTGGGTCTTTTGACTGCTGCTTATTTCTTGAATTTTATTTCTGATATTTTGGTTGTTTTTTTCGTTTCGTTTTTGCTTACTGCGGGCATGGAACCTGCGATTGATTATCTTTACAAAAAGCATATTCCGCGAGGTGTTGCTGTTATTCTTTTTTATATTTTGGCGCTTGCGTTCCTGGGTTATGTCGTTTCTACTATTTTTCCTATTCTTGCGAAGCAAATTTCTGAACTTGCTGGCCGCGCTGGACAGGTTCTTGCGAATATTTCCCAGATTCCTGAAAATTCACTTCCTTTTAGTGATAGTATCAACCATTCTATTTCGCAGTTTTTGACATCTGTGAATGCACAAGAATTAGTGAACCAGATTGATAGCAACCTGCAAGTTTTTGCTCAACAGCTTTTTGCTCTTGGAGGAAATCTTTGGCAGTTTATTCATGTTATTTCGAACGGTATTATAAATCTTATTTTGGTTCTTATTTTGGGTTTCTTTATGACTGTTGAGAAGCATGCAATTGAGAATTTCGTTCTTTCCCTCTTTCCTGTGAAGCATTCTGAATATGCCGCTGATCGTATCGTAGCTATGAAGAAAAAGATTGGTCATTGGCTTCGGGCTATGCTTATCCTGATGCTTTCAATCGGTGTTTCTGTGTATATTGGTCTCCTGATTCTTGGTGTGGAATATGCCGCTATTTTGGCTATTATTGCTGGATTGTTGGAAGTCGTGCCTGTTTTGGGTCCACCACTTTCGCTTTTGCTGGCTCTCCCTATTGTTGCAAATCAATCAGGAGTTTTGACTCTTTGGGTGATAGGTCTTTACATAGTTATCCAGCAATTAGAAGGACATATTCTTGTTCCGATCATTATGAAACGTGTCACAGGATTGAGTTCTATCGCTGTCATCTTTTCACTTTTGGTAGGAGCTCGATTCCTCGGAATTGTTGGTATCATCCTTTCAATTCCTGTTGCTACTATGATTTCTATGTTTTTGGATGACTATCTTGGAAAAAGAAAAGCTTAGAGTGCTTCTAGAAATTTTGTGATATTTTTTTTGAAAATTTCGTTGGAAAATTTCTCTGCATGGGCGTGAATTTTTTCTGGTAAGAAATTTTTCTCTTCTTTTTCGAATCTTTGAATTGCTTCTAGAAGATTCTTTTTTTCTTGTTTTTCGAAGAAAATTCCACTAATTCCTTCTTTGACTGTTTCGAGTGCGCCGCCTTCTTTGTAGGCGATCACAGGTGTTCCATGTGCCATAGATTCGAGTGGAGTAATGCCAAAATCTTCGCATTGTGGAAAGATAAGTGCTTTCGCTCCGGTATAGAGTTTTGAGAGATCTTGATCAGAGATGTGACCGAGAAATTCTATATTTTGGTGAGCAAGTTTTTGGAGTTTTTTTTCTTCTATGCCTGTTCCTACAATTTTTAGTGGTACCTCTAGTTCGTTGAATGCTTCGATGATGAGGTCAAACTTTTTGTAGGTTGTTATCCGTCCGACAGCGAGATAGTATTTTTTTTGTTCTTTTGTGGTTTTTAATTTTTGTATCTCTATTCCGGGATGTATGACGGTAGCATCACGATGGTAGTATTTTTGAATTCTTTTCCCAACGTATGCAGAGTTCGTGAGAAAATGATCGACTCGATCTGCCGCAAGCCTATCCCACATACGGATTTTGTGAATGAACCTTTTACCCCATTTTTTGATGATTCCATTCATTGTGTATTCTTTGATGTACTTTTGATAGCCATCCCATGCGTAACGCATCGGTGAATGGCAATATGAAACATGCACAGTTTCTGGCTTGGTAATAATCCCTTTGGAACATGAATGATTGCTCGAAATGACGAGATCGTATGCGTCGAGATTGAAGTTTTCAAATACGATTGGCATGAACGGCAAAAAAAGCTGGTGACGACTTTTTGCTCCTGGAATTTTTTGGAGAAATGAAGTTATCACTTTTGCATCTTTGAGCTGTGGAAAATTTTTCTTGTTGTAGATGGAAGTGTATATAGTGGCGTCCGGAAAGAGTTCATGAAGCGCTACTACGACTCTTTCTGCTCCTCCAAAGGATGTGAGCCAGTCACAGACTATTGCGATCTTTGCGTCTCGAAGATTCATCGAGGCGTAGTATACAGGATTTAGGATTTAGGATGTAGGATTTAGGAGATCGAGAGTTAGATTAGCGGGCCTCCGCTTCCTGCGTCGAGTTTGAAAGTTTCTGCTTGGTCTTTTTTCTTTTTTTCTTGTTCGAGGAATTTTTGATATTCTGGGGAATTTTGGAAATTTTCTGGGAGTTTTTTGTTTTTTTGTGCAATTAGATTTTCGAATGTGCTTTTGTCTTCAACTTCTTTTCTGGTTCCGACTATTTCTGTTGTTTCATGGTAGAGATCTACGCCTTTCATCTCATCTTCTGCTTTTGCTTTCATGAGTTTTGCGAGGCTATTTTCTGGATCTTTTTCGAGTAATCTTGCACAGATTCCTATGACGTCTTTGTATTTCTTTTCGTTCATGTATTGGCCTATGAGTTCGATGACAGTATCCTTTTCTTTCTCTCCGATTTGAGATGTTGTTTTGGTGCTGATGTCTGTCACGAGATCGAGAGTTCCTGATGATCTTCGCAAGAGAATCATGAGATAACTGAATCCGATAAGTACTATGATGAGCGCTGGAATAATTTTATTGAAGCTTAGAAATGTGTTGTAGATCGCGTGAAGTCCCATGGCAATTGCTAAACCTTGGAAAATTTTTTGTTCGCGATAGGCTTGATCTTGGGGAATTTGGAAAATTTTGCAGATGAATCGTGTGATGTAGAGTTTTTTGCCTTGAGATTTTTCGCTGTCTCTATAGTCGGACGTGAATTTGCTCATGCCGTAGTAGTATCCGAAAATTCCTGAGAAGAAAATATGTGCTGCAGAAGTAAATAAGCATCGGAAAAAATAGGCTCCAATGAGACTTTTTATGTCTCCTGATTGGAGAAGTGAGACAAAATAAGGATAGACATTTTCTGCAAAAGAGAATCCAAGCGCTGCGACGATGCTGAGTTTGATTGAATCGTTGACCGACTTCACGAGCAGCCATTTTTTGTCAGCGAAACGCAGAAGCCATTGCTTAAAAACTTCTTCCATCATGGCAAAAATCAGATACATGACGGTCGCTCCGAGGTATACATTTTGTATTTTCTGTTCGATTTGTCCGACGTTGAGTTGTGGGAAAAATTTCCAACTGTATTGCACAAGCAACAATGGAATAACGGTCATTATGCCAAGGATGAACATGACTACGAGCGTGCTTTTCTTCTCTTCTGATTTTTTGAATAAGAAATGCATCCACATGAACGCGGGGATGAATGCGATGCTTCCAGCAACAGTCCAGAGGAGATATTTATTTTCCATTTTTTTGTTTTTGATTCGACTATTTTAACCACCGAGGACTGCAAATTTTGCTTCATCGATGTTGGCGTAGAGCGAAATGAGTTGCGTGAGACCGACGACCTGTAAAATATCAGTGATATTCTGTTTTGCTTTTGCAATACCGATTTTTCCTCCACCTTCGGTGACTTTTCCGTACCAGTCGGTGAGGTATCCGATGGCTTTGCTGTTCATGTATTCAAGTTTTTCAAAATCGAAAATGAGAAAAAGTCCCTGAGGATTTTGGTTTATAAGTGTATAGATTTCTTGAGATTTTTCGTCGATGTTGCTTTCGTCGAGTTGTCCGCTGATAGCGACGAGCTTGACGTGTTTCTGTGCATCTGTGGATGCGATGTCTTCGATGGTGATGTGTGCGTCGGTCATGGTGTAGGAGTTAGGAGTTAGGAGTTTTTATGGTTGATTGGACTTTGGTTCCGTTGGTTTTGGTTTTTGTGGTTTTGAATTTGTCACTCCAGGATTGTACTATTTTGAGGCCTCGGCCGTGAATTTTTTGGTTTCTTCGTGTTTTTCTTTTTTCTTTTCCCTGGTCTTTCACGGTGATTTTTATTTCTCCCTCCTCCGAGGACTTCTTATCTTTTATGTATTCCAGTGTAAATTGTATTTCTCCGTTTTTTTCTGATCCGTGCTGAATGGCGTTGGTGCAGAGTTCGTCGGTGATTACTTGTGCTCGGCGGGCTAATTTTTCTCCGATTTCTGGTTTTTGTTTCAGGAGGTTGTAGACTCCATTTCTCAGAAATGCCAGCACGCTGAGATCTGCGGGAAATTTCGCTTCTATGGAGAAGGGCGTTTTTTTGCTTTTTGTTTCTTTTTTCACGCGTCTATTATACCACTTTTTAGCTTTGGAGTCTACTTCTTGGCTGTCTTCTTTTTTGTTCCAGCTTTCAATTTGCTTTGTTTTTGAGTCTTTTTGGACTCGGAAAAGATCATATCAAAGATATTTTTGATGAGATTTTCTGGAATTCCGAGTGCTTTTGCAGTTTTTTCGTACATTTCGTGAAGCTTCTTTTCGCGGAATTCATCGAAAATCTTCATCCCCTGTTGAATCTTGTGTTTTGCGACTTCTTCACTCATTTGGAGTCTTTCTTTGATGAGGGCTATGATTTTTGTGTCGATTTTTTCTATTTCTTTTCGAATTTTTGAAAGTGGATTCATGGCTTCATTGTAGCTTTGAGTTTTGGGTTTGTCTAATGCTTGTGGTGGGAAATTTGAAGGTTGGGAAATTTGCGTGTGCGGGGCCGTAAATTTCCCCTGCGAGGAAATTTACTAACGCTCGTTGCGAGCTCTTTTCCGCTTCGCGGAAAATCCATGCCCGCTCGCCCTCGCGAATGCCCCGCACACGCAAATTTCCCAACCTTCAAATTTCCCCTACTTGTATTGATTGAAAGTACTCAAGTTCTTGCATTTCTCTCATTTTCTGGTAGATTCTTTTCGCGCGAAAGCGCCTGCTTACGGATCGTCCGTTCCTGTCCTTTGCTTGCACTGGATCCTCAGACGAAATGATGTGGCAGATTTTTAACCCCAAGGAACCATGGCAGATTTCTCTATCTCCGTACAGGAATTGTACGATGCTTCAGCTCATTTCGGGCACAAAACCCAGAAATGGAACCCTCGTGTTCGTCCTTATCTTTTTGGCGAACGTGGTGGCATTCACCTCTTCGATCTTCAGAAAACGGCAAAGCTTCTCGAAAAGGCTTTGGATTTCTCGAAGAAAATGGCGATGGAAGGAAAAAATTTCCTTTTTGTCGGTACAAAACCTCAGGCTCTTCAGTTGATTTCTTCTCATGCGAAGCGCGCTGGAGTTTCTTATGTTACTGGGAAATGGATCCCTGGACTTCTCACAAACTTTTCAACTTTGTCCAAACGTATTGCGTATCTCCGCGATTTGAAAAGCCAGGAAGAGAGTGGTGAACTTTTGAAATATACGAAAAAAGAAATTTCTCAGCTCAAAAAAGTGATTGGTAAACTGGAAGCTGCTCTCGGTGGTGTGAGCGAAATGCGTCGACTTCCGGATGTGGTTTTCGTTTCTGATGTTCTTCGTGATCGTCTTACTGTTTTGGAGGCCAAAAAAATGAAAATTCCTGTGATCGGATTAGTGGATTCAAATGCTGATCCAGTCGGTGTGACGCATGTGATTCCTGGAAATGATGATGCTGTGAAATCTTTGGAATATTTCACTGGAAAAATTGCGGACAGCATTATTGCTGGTAAAAAAGGTTTAAAGGATTTGGCTTAGCCTTTGTCATAAAGTTCTATGCATATTTCTTTTTCTCTTCGCATTTTGGCCGCTAGCCATTACATTCCTTTTACTGCGCCTTTGACGTGTTTGTATGTTTTGCTTGTCAAACCGTCTGACCATTTCCTTTTTCCTCATATGCGTCAGGGTTTTGGCATTTTTTTGTGCTGGTTTTTTTCAACTTTTGTACTCGCGCTTTTTCCTTTTTTGGGATGGATTTTATTTTTTACTCTTTTGGCTACAAGTGTTCATGGTGCCTATCAGGCTTATCTCGGAAAAAGTTTTTCGCTCCCTTTCTTTGGATTTTTTGGAAAGATTCTTCCTTTTGAAAAAATTTATAAACTGATCGTCGGGAAAGATTTCCCTCATCATGATTCCTCTCTTCCTACATCCTAAATCCTCTATCCTATATCCTAATTCCCCCCCCCCAACATGGTTTCTCTCGATCAAATTAAAGAACTTCGTGATATGACCGGTGTTTCTATGATGTCCTGTAAATCTGCTCTTGAAGAAGCTCAGGGAAACATCGAAAAAGCTGTTGAAATTCTTCGTAAAAAAGGCGAAGCAAAGGCTGCTTCTCGCTCTGATCGTTCGACTGGTGAAGGAGGTTTCTTCGTGAAAAATGCTCCTGGAAAAGTTTCTCTCGTTTCTCTCCGTTGTGAGACTGACTTCGTTTCTCGCAGTGATGATTTTATGAAATATGGTCAGGAACTTGCGGAAGGCGAATTCGCTGGAAATTTTGATACTGTTTCTGCTCGTTTGACGGATATGGGTTCGAAAATGGGAGAGAAGATTGAAATTCCTGAACACATGAGTTTGGAGTCCACGGTGACGGGTTCTTATGTTCATAGTAATCGAAAGATTGCTACGGTCGTGGGACTTTCTGGTGGTACCGAAGAAATGGCTCGTGATGTGGCGATGCATGTGGCTGGGATTGCTCCAAAGTATATTCGTCCTGAAGAAGTCGATGCAGCTTTGCTGGCTTCTGAGCGTGATATTTGGGCTGAACAATTGCAAAAAGAAGGAAAGCCTGCGGATATTGTTGAAAAAATTATGATCGGAAAAGAAAAGAAATTTCGTGAAGAACATGCTCTTCTTACTCAACCTTTTGTGAAAGATTCCGAAAAGACGGTTGGGCAATATCTGGGGGATGTTCAGGTGGTGAAATTTTATCGAGGAGTGATATGAAAAATAATTCTCATATTGATTCTGTTGAAAAGGCTGTTGCTGAACTTCGAGCTGGCAAAATGGTGATTGTGGTAGATGACGAAAATCGTGAGAATGAAGGCGATTTGATTATTCCTGGAGTTTTTATGACTCCTGAGAAAATGGCTTTCATCATTCGCCATACTGGTGGTGTTGTGTGTCTGGCGTTGAGTCAGGAAATTGCTGATCAATTGGATCTTTCACCAATGGTGGAGCGCAATACAGCGAAAAGGGCGACGGCGTATACGGTGAGTATTGATGCTGCCTCTGTTCATACCGGTATTTCTGCGGAAGATCGTGCTGCGACGGTTTTGCAGGCTTCGCAGTTGAATGCGAAACCTGGGGATCTTTCTCGTCCTGGGCATATTTTCCCTCTTCGGGCTCAGGCTGGTGGAGTTTTGTATCGTGCTGGACATACGGAGGCTGGAACGGATCTTTGTCGTTTGGCCGGTGTTCGCGAATCTGCAGTTTTGAGTGAATTGATGCATGATGATGGTACGATGATGCGACTTCCTGCACTTCGCGAGTTTGCCTCTGAACATGGACTTTCTTTGATTTCTATTGCTGATCTCATTGAGTACCGACGTCGAACAGAAAAATTTATTCGTTTGGAAAGTGAATCTGATTTGGAGACGACTACCGGTTTGTGGCGGATTAAAATTTATAGTGATACTTTGCATCCTGCTGATCATATCGCTCTGGTGAAAGGGAAAATTGATTCCTCTCCTTCTGTTTTGGTTCGTGTGCATTCGGAGTGTGCGACGGGTGATATTTTGGGTTCTCGACAATGTGATTGTGGCGAGCAACTTCATCAGGCGATGAAGATGATTGATGAAAATGGTTCTGGAGTTGTTCTTTATCTTCGAGGTCATGAAGGTCGAGGCATTGGTTTGGTGAATAAAATTTTTGCGTATGATCTCCAGAAGACGAAAAATCTTGATACTGTTGAGGCAAATTTGGCATTGGGGTTTTCTGATGATTTGCGTGAGTATGGTGTTGGTGCACAGATTTTGTGTGATTTGGGTGTTCAAAAAATGAAACTTTTGACGAATAATCCGAAGAAAATGGCAGCTATTTCTGGATATGGTCTGGAGGTCACTGATCAGGTTCCTTTGGAGATTGTTTCGAATCCTTCGAATGAGAAATATTTGAAGACGAAGAGGGAGAAGATGGGGCATACTTTGAGGAACTTGTGACTTGTGACATGTAACTTGTGACCCGCATATATGGGATTTTCTTCTTTCGATCAGGAATGCATGAAGTTGGCTCTCCGGGAGGCTCGTAAAGGTCTGGGGAAGACTTTTCCGAATCCTTGTGTTGGGGCAGTGATTGCGAAGCATGGGAAAGTTCTTGCTTCTGGTTTTCATGCTCGTGCAGGAATGGATCATGCTGAGATTGTTGCTCTGAAAAAACTTGGTTTTCCTTCTTCGAAAAGGAAAATTTCGGGAGCGGATTTGTATGTGACTTTGGAACCGTGTGCTTTTGTGGGTCGTACTCCGCCGTGTATGAATGCGATTGAGGAGAGTGGAATTGCTCGTGTATTTTTTGCGATTCGTGATCCACATGATGATGAGCATCTTTCTGAAAAGACTTTGAAGAAGCATGGTGTGAAAGTGTTTTCTGGTTTATTGGAAGAGGAATCTCGAACTTTGAATCAATTCTTTTTGAAGAATGTTTTGAAGAAAATGCCGTATGTTACTTCGAAAGTGGCGATGACTTTGGATGGGAAAATCGCCACCAGTTCTGGCGATTCTCGTGGTATTTCTTCTCTTGAATCTACGCACTTTGTTCACTCTCTTCGTGCTGTTCATCAGGCGATTGTGGTGGGAGTTGGGACGGTTGGGATCGATAATCCAAATCTGGGTGTGCGTTTTGGGAAGACTGGTTCTGCTACTCGTGGGCCTGATCCTCTGCGTGTGATTTTGGATTCGAAACTTTTGAGCGATCTCTCCGCGCAAGTTTTTCGAGATGAAAATGTCGTTGTTTTCACGACTACTACCGCTCCCCTTTTTCGCAAGAAAGCTTTTTTGAAAAAAGGAATTCGAGTTGTTTCTTGTGGAAAAACTATTACACCGCGAATTGTTCTGCGGAAACTTTTTACTATGGGAATTTGTTCTGTTTTCGTGGAGGGTGGGAGTCAAGTGCTGACTTCTTTTTGGGAAGCGGGGATGATTGATCGATATATGACGTTGATTGCGCCGAAATTGGCTGGTGGGAAAGCTGCTTTGACACCTCTTTCTGGCAAAGGAATTTCGAAAGTTTCTCGTTTTTCGCAGCTTCAAAGAGCTTCAGTCTCTCAATTTGGAAGTGATGTGCTTGTGGATGGTTATTTGAACTGGTACTAGACCCTTCATTTTGGTCTTTCTGGCCACTTTCCTTTGAAGCTGTTTTGTGGTATAATGTTACCAATACCAATGAAAACAAAAACAGAAAGTTCAGCGCCGCATTCTTTGCTTTATAACCTAATTCGGATTTATCCGCATGAGCTTTCGCGCGTTGCGATTTCCTGGGTTTTTCGTTTTCTCTATCGTTTTGCTCTTGTTTTGGCTTGGACATTTATCGTTGCTTTTTTTATTCAAGAAGTTGGAGATGAGTATTTGTCGTATCTTTTTCTGTTTCACGCGTTGCTCGTGATTGGTGGTAGTCTCCTCTTCATTCGTCTTTCGAAGAAATATACGCTCGAAATGCTTTTTCTGATTACGATTTTGAGTGCTTCGAGTCTCCTCATCGCTTCTCATTTTGCTTTTCATGATTCTTTTTGGCTTCTTTTCGGGCTTTTCTTCGTGGAAGCTTTTATTCTTGTACAACTTTCGATTAATTTCGATACTTTTGTGGAGCGACTTTTCACTCCGATCGAGAGTGAAAGAACTTTTCCTGTGATTGAATCGGCTGATACATTGGCTGGACTTTTTGCCGGCCTCTTTCTTTTTTTCAGCGTTGATCTTGGACTTTTTACGATTCTTTGGATTTTAATTGGAGTGCTTTTTGCGCTTGTTCCTGTGCTTCTTTTCTATCAGAACTTCATTCGTTTGACTCCGGGGATGTGCATGTATCGCAAACAATTGATTTCTGGTTTCTCTGAAGAGACTGAAATTTTTGGGAAAGGATATCATGCGACAAAACGTCATGATTTTACTCGTGGACTGGCTCTTATCGTTTTTGTGCAGTGGATTACGGCACTTTTTCTGGAATTTCTTTTTACGGTTTCGGTTTCTGAGAAAGCACTTTCTGCGCTTCCTGGTACGGCAAGCGGTGTGGAGAATATTTTGATTCATGAGTTTGGACTTCTCTACATTATTTTCGGTACGGTTGCTTTTATTTCGCAGATTTTCTTGGCGCCGCGTGTGATTACGTATCTCGGAATTGTTCCGAGCATGATGGTGTATCCCCTGCTTTTCCTCCTGGGTCTGATCGGACTCATCGGATCTTTCGGATTTTTTACGACGGTTTTGACCCGTCTGAATGCGGAAATTACTGGTGGGATCTATCGCAATGCCTATCAATCTTCATATTATGTTTTCGAAGAAGAAGAGAGTCAGCATGTGCGACTTTTTCTGGAAGGTATTGTGCGGCCGCTCGGAGTTTTGACGGCGACTTTGTATCTGCTTTTCGGACGATTTTTTGTTCCGAAACAGTTTTTTACCCTTTCTGTTCTCTTCGGCATGTTTTTGAGTGTTTTTATTTTCCTGTTCCTGACTTCGCGTTTACAGAAAAAATATATTCAGACGGCGATTGCGCAACTCTATTCCCCTGATGTTTCTGAAAATCTGAAACTGCATTTGCTCGAAATTGTCCATCAGAAAGGCAATGAAGAGTCTCGTCCGGTGCTGTATAAATTTCTTTCGAATTCGCAAACTCCTACTCTTTTGCGACTGAAAATTTTGGAACTCCTCTCGGATGATCCAGAAATTCTTCCGGTTCTTTTCGAATATATTTCGAGTGTGGATGATGAGCTGCGACTGTCGAGTCTCATGATTTTGAAAAAATTTGCGCAGAGTGGATATTTTTCTTCGGATCGATATTTCTCTCGCAATTTCCTTTTTCAAACTTTGAAGACGCGATATGTGACAGAAGTTCATGATGAAATTCGACTTTTACTTCTCGAAATTTTGGCTCTGTGTTCTGGAAAAGAAGCAGTTGAATTTTTTACTTCTGAGATTGAACAGGCTTCTGGAAATGCTCTCGCGCAGATTCTCCTCTCGTGTCGATTTTTTGAAGATCAAGGAATTGAATCTTTGATTCGTGAATTTTTGTCTTCGAATGATCCTCGCGTGTGGGCGTCTGTGTGTGTTGCGCTTCGTGGTGAACATTTGCATGAAGAAATTTCTACTTCAATTTTGAAACATTTACGAGATGAGAGTGAAGCTTCGAATATCGCTGCGATGTCGGTGATTCGAGCTTTAGGTGAAGAGAAATTTATTCCTTTGTTGAGGAAGAAAAAATATGTGAAAAATTCACAAGGTTCTTTTTTCCAGACGGTGACACTTGCTTTCTTTGGAGACAAAAATGCGCTCGAAAAATTCATAGAGTTTTTGACTGGAAAAGATCTGGATATCGCTGAGAAGTCGTATTTTCTCTTGTCTCAATTCCCTGGGAAGTTTCGAGCTTTTGTCGAGAAACATGTTCATCTTTCTGTTTCTCATGAATTTCATCAGTTTCTTCGTCATTGTTCTTCGAAGAAGCTTCACGACCTCTCCGTGGAGGAATTACGTGTCCTGAGGATTTTCTACATGCTTTTGAATGCTTCGGAAGAAGTTTTCCATTTGGATTCGATCATTCGTGTGAAAGATCCTTCATACCATCCTGCTATGGCTACGGCTCTCTATGTTTAGTATTCTTACTTTATGAAATTTTTCGATCTCACACTCCTGCGAAAATACATTACTCTCTCGGTCGTGATGACGGGTGTGCTCTGTGGCGTGCTGCTAGTGCTTCGATCTTTGGAAATTATTACTTTCGTTCTTCTTCCATTTTTTATTGCTTTCGGAGTTTTCTTTGTTCTTTCTGTTTTTCTCTTTTGGCATTCTATTTCCCGTCCTCTTTTTCTGATTTTACGACAGATGGAAGCGCTCCTGAGCGGACGACCTTACAAGAAAATTTATACAGATCGTGTGGATGAAGTTGGTGTTTTGGCCCATTTCTTCAATGAAGTGACGAAACATCTTTCTTCTTTTACTGGAGAAATTCAGCAGGGTGAACGTATGAAAGAAGAGCTTTCTACTGCGGCGGCGATTCAGCGGAGCATTTTGCCATCGACGACTCCTGTGCTTCCGGGACTTCTCGTGAGCGCGAATACTCGCCCTGCTGCTGAGGTTGGCGGTGATAGTTTTGATTTTGTGACGACTGGAGATCGCACGATTTTCTATGTGGGTGATGTCACGGGACATGGTGTACCAGCGGGACTTATCATGACGATGGTGAATATGCTGGTGTACACGTACGGCGAAATTTATCCGAATATTTATGATTTGATGGTGAGTCTGAACCGCCAGCTGAAGCGCCGAATCCAGAATGCGCGATACATGACGATGGTGATGATGCAGTGGAATCACGTCGAGAAAAAACTTTCGTATGTCGGTGCTGGGCATGAACATATTCTGGTTTTCCGTTCGAAGACGGGAATGGTGGAGGTGATCAAAACTGGAGGAATTGCACTCGGGATGGTTCCTGATGCTTCGAAACTGATCCAGGAAATTCCGTTGAGTTTGGAGGAAAATGATATGGTTTTGCTCTATACCGATGGAATTACTGAGGCGCGGAATATGACGGGCGGAATGTTCGGATTGGAACGTCTTCAGGAGTCGTTTTTGCGTTACGCTGCTCAGTACAATCCGGATGGTGTTTCGCAGCATATTGTTGATGATTTGCAGCATTTTGCAGAGGGGTGTTTGCCGGGGGATGATATTACTTTGATTGTTTTGAAGAGAGCGGAGAAATAAGGTTTTTTCAAAGAGCTCAAATTCTATTTTTGCGAAAAAGTGCTCCGGGCGCGACCAAAAGGACTGTTTATCAGCTAAAAATCGAATTGCAAGCAATTCGATTTTCTTGACGCTGAAAACAGTCTCTTCTGGATCCCGCGTCCTCGCAATTTTTTCGCAAAAATAGAATTTGAGCTCTTTGAAAAGCTTTTTTATCGCAGGATGGTTTCGTTGCAAATAAGGTTCCGTGGACGCTACAATGTCAGGGCGACATGAACAGGAGATGAAAAGAGCATGGCAAATTTACAGATCTTTTCTGGTAAACCTGTTCGGATAACATACATAAAGTTGCGGATGAGCTGAAAACACGTCGTATAGAAACCAGCCAGGCGAAATTTGAAAATATTTTTTAACTACAATCAATAATCAACCATGAATGAATTATCATTAGAGGCTCTTGCGATTGCATATGCAGGAACTGGTGTTACTGGACTTGTGGGATATTGGCCCACAATAAAGGATTTATATCATCATAGAAAGGCAAGTGCCAATATTCCATCGTATATAATATGGACAGCATCATCATTGATTGCATTTTTATATAGCCTTTTTATTTTACCAGACTTTCTTTTTATAATTGTTTCAGGAACACATTTTGTAGCCTGTGCGATCGTATTAATATTAAGTATTAATCTAAAAAATGACCGTTAAAAAATATTTTCAAACTCAAGGTGACGTTGCACTTGATATTCTTCCGCCATCACTACAGAAAATCACCCTCGCCTACACGGTATATCTGGCTCGCTCGTGTCCTCGCTCGACCTATACTTGCCAAAAACTCATTGATTTTTAGAGTTGCTGCGCGTGAGCATTCAAACATAAAACTATCTCACGCAAACTTTGAAGTCCCGTTGTGCCTTGATTGCTTGACGCAACACTAGTGGCAGGAACGTTACATGAAATACATGTTTTCCTTTTGGTGCTATCGCCAGCCAGTAAGGTTGTTTCCCCTGCTCTTGCTGGTTGCTCCGAAAACGCTTTGTGTAAAAATCAAGAATTTTTAGTATACTGCAAGCAAAGTCGAAAATATATAATCATAAATTGCATGAATAAACATTGGTACCTCCAACAAATAGATCTCTTCGCGGGAATACCCGATAGTGAAATCATGAGCATCGCAAAAAACATGAGAGAAAAAACCTGCTCAAAAAAAGAGTTGATTTATATTCCCGAGGAAGAAAATAGTTTTATTTACATCCTGAAAAAGGGAGAGGTTACGCTCTATAACTCACACATGGGAAAGCGCCTTATTATCGAAACCCTTAAGCCGGGATCAATTTTTGGCAATATCTCATTCGGGGAAAATAAGAGTGCGCACTTCGCGGAGTCCAGCCAAGATTCCTATGTTTGTATTTTCACGGCAGAAGATTTTGTAAAAATTCTCCAGGAAAGACCAAAAATTATGATGAGATTTTTACAGATGATGTCGGACAAAGTACAGCAATATGAAAATCGGTTGAAAAGTGGTCTCTATGATGCCAAAGAAAAAATATTGCAACAACTGGAGCTGCAACAGAGAGCAGACAACAATCCTCTGAACAAGTTTTTTGGGCGAAAAAGCGAGATGACCCATGAACGATTGGGGCAACTCACGGGATTATCCAGAGAAACAGTGACGAGGGCTATCAATGATTTGAAGAAAGCGGGAATGGATATACCTTGGTGACATACATCACTGCAATTCTATATTTTGTTTGTTAAAGTAGAGGCGTTCGTATATTTCTTAATCCAATTTTTTATGGAAGGCTCTCATCCTCAAAATGGTTCTGGTGCTGAACTTGGTCAACCATGTAACTGCGGTAGTGGAAAAAAGGCTGGTTCATGCTGTATGGCAAAGCAAAGTTGTTCTTGTGGCTCAGGAAAAGAAGCCGGAGAATGTTGTTTTCGTAATCAATAAATAGCATCTTCTTACTTTTTTTATATATTTATTAATTTTCTTTTTATGACAAAAAATATAGCACTATTTGCCATTGTTTCTGTTGGCATTATAGGACTGGCGGGTTGTTCAAGCACGATTGAAAAAGTACAAAGTTCAAATGTTCAGCAGGAGCCGGTAAAAGAAGTTGTAGTTGAAAATGGACAAGCACCGGTATTTACGAGCTTTACCCAAGAACGTTATTCGGAATTCCTGGGGAAAAAACCTTTTGCTATCTTCTTCCACGCCAACTGGTGTTCTACATGTACTCAACTGACAGCAGCAATTAACAGAGATCTTGCAAATTTCCCAAAGGGAACGGTCATACTCGAAGCTGATTTCGATACAGAAACCAAGCTCAAACAAAATTATGGCATCGTAATGCAGGCAACAATCGTAGTAATAGATGAAACCGGCAAAGTAGTACAAAAGCTTGCGGCTCCTTCGGCCGAGCAACTTAAAAAAGCTATAGCTCAGACACTCTAAAAATGGAATTATTCCTAACCTCATTTTTGGCCGGGGTGCTGACGGTGTTGGCACCCTGCGTGCTCTCTTTGTTACCAATTATTATTGGAGGCAGTGTTGGTCAAAAAAATCCATTGCGTCCACTGATCATAGTAATCTCTTTGGGAATTTCAGTTATTGTTTTTACCTTATTGCTCAAAGCCACTACTGCTTTTATTGGAATACCTCAATCATTTTGGGCCTTTATTTCGGGAGGACTCATCGCCGTATTTGGTTTTACGATGCTCTTTCCAGATCAATGGACTCAAATCGCTTGCAAACTGAAGCTCTATAAAAGTGAGGAAGTGATGGCTAAAAGTGGCCAAACGCCTGGCATCAAGGGAGCTATCCTGCTCGGAGCCTCGCTCGGACCCGTATTCGCTACTTGCTCACCGACGTATGCCCTCATTCTTGCCATTGTTTTGCCAAAAAGCTTTGCACTTGGTGTCATATACATCATTGTTTACTCTCTAGGAATGAGCATACCGCTCCTCGCAATCGGCTATGGTGGAAGAAAAATAGCTTCAAAATTTCGCGGTGCTTCCAATCCGCAAGGATGGCTGAAAAGAACACTGGCGATTCTCCTTATTCTCACTGGAATTGCTGTTATCACTGGATTTGATAAAAAAATTGAAAGTATTATTATTGAGCATGGATATACGGGTGCAAGTGATCTTGAGCAATTTATTATTGATAAAACGACTCAATTGCCATAGCTTGAGTTATGTGAGCCGTGCGATTCCTGCACCACTCTCTTATCAATGATATGAAACTCTCGGATTTTGATTATCTGCTGCCGTCGGAATTGATTGCCCAGAAGCCTTTGGCTCGGCGTGATGGGTGTCGGTTGATGAAATTGGATCGTGCGAGTTCTTCTGTCTCGCATCATCGTTTTTATGATCTGTCTTCTTTGCTGCGTACTGGGGATGTTTTAGTTTTTAATGATTCGAAAGTTCTTCCGGCGCGTGTACTTTTCCAACTTCATGGACGCGAGTGTGAAATTTTTTATTTGAAGGATGTGGCTGGTGGATGGGAGGTTCTGGTGCGACCGGGGAAATACTTTCAGGAGGGTGACGTGTTTTCTATTGATGGGAAATTGGAATGTACTGTTGTGGCGGTGCATGACAATGGGTCTCGTATTCTCCACTTTTCCTCTGAACTTGCGACTCCAGCGCTTTTGGAAGTACTTGGCGGGATCACTCCCCTTCCCCCTTATATTCATGAGAAGTCTCCTCTTGCGGATTATCAGACGATTTATGCGCATACTCCTGGGAGTGTTGCGGCTCCGACTGCGGGACTTCATTTCACGGAGGAACTTTTTGCGACTTTGGATGCGAAGGGTATTCAGCGCGAGTATGCGACTTTGCATGTGGGGGCTGGGACTTTTTTGCCGGTGCAGACGGAGAATATCGAGGATCATGCGATGCATTCGGAATGGTTTGAGCTTTCTCCGGAGACCTGCGAACGTTTGAATGCTGCGAAAAAAGAAGGGCGACGGATCATCGCGGTGGGGACGACGGCATGTCGGATTCTGGAGACGGCGACGGATATGAATGGTCAACTCCAACCTTTTTCTGGTACGACGAATATTTTTATTTATCCGGGGTATGAGTGGAAAATGATTGATGCGCTTATCACCAATTTTCATTTTCCGAAAAGTACTCTCCTAATGCTTGTTTCGAGTTTTGCTGGACGCGAATTCATCCTGCGGGCGTATGAGGAAGCGGTTGCCGAGCGATATCGGTTTTATAGTTTTGGGGATGCGATGTTTATTGAATAACTCTTGTGAGCCATTTTTCATACTTCGGTGTTTTCCCTCGTGCGGCATCTTCGTAGAGTTTTTTGAGTTTGGTGCTCAGTGGTAAATCTTGATTTTTCATCATGTGTCCGTCGATTTCGCTGATGAGGCTGACCTCTGCGGCGGTGCCGGTGAAGAACGCTTCGTCGGCTTCGTAGAGCTCTTCGACTGTTATTGTTCTTTCTTCAATTTTGATTTTTTCGTCTCGGGCGATTTCTAGAATGCTGTCTCTGGTGATTCCTGGGAGGATGAAATTTTCTGCTGGTGTGATGAGGACGTTATTTTTGACGATGAAAATATTTTCTCCGGGGCCTTCGGCGACGTTGCCGTTTTGGTCGAGGAGGATGGCTTCGTTGTAGCCGAGGCCTCGGGCTTCCTGGCTGGCGAGGATGGAATTGAAATAATGTCCGGTGAGTTTCACGTGCATGTCTGTTTGCTGCGGCGTGAGGCGTCGTATACTGCTCACGTGCGCGCGGAGGGTTTTGCTTTCTGACAAGTATGCTTTCCATGGCCAGAGCGCGAGGGCGATGTCGGTGTCGGCGCTGGTGGGGTCGAGGCCCATATAACCTTCACCGAAGTATGCGATGGGGCGCATGTAGCCTTGGGCGACTTGGTTTTTTTTCACGAGTTCGACGGCGATTTTTGTGAAATCTTCCTGCGTGTATGGGATTTCCAGATGAATTTTCTTGCCTGATCGGAGGAATCTCTCGAAGTGTTCTTTGGCGCGAAAAATGACGGTTCCCTCCTCTGTCTCATAGAAACGGATGCCTTCGAAGATGCCACTTCCGTAATGGAGAGAATGAGTGATAATGTGGGTTTTTGCTTCGTTCCAAGTGAGAAATGTGCCATTTTTCCAGACAAACTTGGATTCTTCGACCTTGATTGCCATAAATTTTGTAATTATGAAATGATTCTGATTTTGTATAGCCCTGCTGTATTTCCAAAGCTGCAAAAATTTGGTATAATTATACGAATATTTCACCAATATGAAAAACAAAAATTCTTTTTTCCGGCTTTTGTTCCTTGGGATTTTCGCCTCACAATTCTTGTTCTCTGGTGTATTTGCTGCAACACCATCTCTCTCGATTTCTGCTTTGGATACGATTGCGGGATATGGTACTGCTTTGAAAGCTACGAATGCTACTCCTGGAGCGCGCATTGTCTTTACTGTGCAGCAACCGAACAGTACTCAACTTTTCTTCGATGCCACGGCTGATAGTCGTGGAAATGCTACTGCTGAGCTTTCGGATTATGCTTCTCGTCTTGCAGGAATTTACTATGTTTCTGCTGAGTACAAGGGGACGAAGAAACCTGGTGCTCCAAAACCGTTCCGTGTGTACGCTGAAAGTGTTTCACCTTCACGTTCGAGTTTGGTATCTGATCTGCATATTGCTTCACTTTCTGCTACTCCAAAGGTGAATGTGACGCTGAGTGATGCGTATGGAAATCCTATTGTTGGACATGAGGTGCGTTTGATCTCTACTCGTGCTGATGCTATTCGTCCGATCCTTCGTCGTCCTGTGACGGACACTGCTGGGTTTGTTCAATTCGAAGTTTCTTCTGCGATGCCTGGGCTTTCTACTCTTTCTGCCTACGACATCACTGCTGAAGTTGTTTTGGAGAATCGTATTCAGATATTTTTTACCAATTCTGTGACAGATTCTGATCCTGCTATTGGTGGTGACGATCTTCTCTTGGCCAAAAGCTCATCGACTTCTGCTGTTCATACTTTTGAATTTGAAGATGTTCCTGATCTGATTTCCAAAAATGATCCGACGACTCTGACACTCACAGTATATGATTCTTCGAAAAATGTGGTTTCGAATTATACTGGGAAAATTCATTTTTCTGTGACTTCTGCGAATGCAAACTTGGCTACACTTCCTGATGATTATACTTTTACTGCAAAAGATTTAGGGAAACATACCTTCAGTCTTGCGTTTCAATTTCAGCAGAAAGGTGATTACAAAATTCGTGCAACAGATATTCTCAATGATAAAATTTATGGAGAAAAAACTATAACTGTTACTGGTGGAAAAGATGGCTCCCTTGTGCCTTCTGTGAGCGTCAATATTCTCGCTCCTACTCCTGGAAAAACTGGTCAAAATGTCCAGACTGTTTCTGGAACTGCTGCTCCTGGAAAGGACGTGAAAATTTTTGATAATAATGCTGAAATTGGAAAAGCTTCTGCTGGTCTTGATGGGAAATTTTCTTTTGTGACACCTTCTCTCCCTGATGGAAATCATGAGTTCTATGTGGTGGCGGTTGATGAAAAGAGTGTGATATTGGGAACTTCTGGGAAAGTGAAAATTACTGTCGATGCGACTCCACCGGAGCTCACCTCTGTTTCTTTTCAGCCAAATATTGATGTTGCTCCTGAGGATCCTGTCCAGGTGACTGTTGTTTCTGAACCAAGTCTTTCAAAAATCTCTGTGTCGCTGGGTGATACGCTTTTGGATTTAGATCCTGACACAGCGAATCCTGGAAATTATACTGGCACCCTTGCTGCTCCAGCGCAGGCTGGGACTTATTCTGTGAAAGTTTTCATGGCGGATGAACTGGGAAATGAAATTTCGTATGACAAACAGGGGTCTTTCACGGTCGTTTCTTCACAGAAACCTTCAGCTGTTCCGAATATTACGGCTTTTCCTGCCGATGCTCGTGTAAATCTCGTGTGGGGAAAAGCGACGGATGATGGCACGATTGCCCATTATCGTATTTATTATGGAACTTCTGCTGAGAATCTCGATCAGAAAGTCGATACTCGGGATGCTTCTACTACTTGGTATATCGCTGGTCTCCAGAATGCTACGCTGTATTATTTCAATGTTGTGGCGGTGGACGATCAATCTCAAGAAGGCGAATTTTCTCCTGTTGTGACGTCGACACCAGATGCTTCTATCAATCCCCTTTTCCCTGCTGCTCCTGGTTCTACTGGAGAGACAGGACCTGAAGTTTTGTGGCTCCTTGTTCCGAGTATTCTCGCTGGACGATTTTTGGGAAAGAAGAAAAAGATTATTTGATTTCTTCTAGCTTCGCCTCTACTTTGGTTTCTGCTACAATCACCGCATGGGTGCTTTGCATTTTATTGCTGCTTTCGTCAGTCAGATTTTGAATCTTTTAACTTTTGCTATTATTGCTCGTGCTCTTCTTTCCTGGTTTTCACAGGGGAGGAGCCATTCGCTTGGTCGATTGGAAGAAGTTCTTTATGAAATTACTGAGCCGATTTTGATGGTGATTCGGAGATTTCCTCATCGATTTGGGATGATCGATCTTTCACCGTTGATCGCTATTTTTGCTCTCGATTTTATTCGTTATCTTCTTGGTCATCTTTAATTATGCTCCAGGTCTATAATTCTTTCTCCCGAAAAAAAGAAGTTTTTCAGCCGCTCACTGCGGGGCGTGTGACGATGTATGTTTGTGGACCGACGGTGTATGACGTGGGGCATTTGGGGCATGGACGGAGTGCGGTTTCTTTTGATTTGATTCGTCGGTATCTGATTTGGAAAGGTCTCTCGGTGAAATATGTCAGCAACTTCACGGACATCGATGATAAAATGATCAATCGGGCTGCGGAAAAAGGGATCACGGTAAAAGCGCTTGCGGAGTTGATTGGACCGGAATATGAGCGGGATTTCGAGGCGCTTCGGATTTTGAAACCGGATGTGCGACCGTGTGCGACTGAGCAGAAATACATCAATGGTATGATAGAAATCATTTCGAAGTTGGAGAAAAAAGGTGCGGCGTATGTGACTTCGGATGGTGTGTATTTCGATATTTCAAAATTTGTGAATTATGGAAAATTGTCCAATCAGAAATTGGAAGAACTGAACTCTGGAGCCCGTGTGGAAGTGAATACTGAGAAACGTAATCCTCAAGATTTTGTTTTGTGGAAGCTGGAAAAACCTGGTGAGCCTGCGTGGGAGAGTCCGTGGGGGCGAGGGCGTCCAGGCTGGCATATCGAGTGTAGTGCGATGAGTTCGCAGGAACTCGGTGAGACGATCGACATCCATGGTGGTGGCGCTGATCTCATGTTTCCGCATCATGAATGTGAAATTGCGCAGAGTGAAATGGCGAGTGGAAAACAGTTTGTTCGGTACTGGCTGCACAACGGTTTCATCAATGTGAATGAGGAAAAAATGAGTAAGTCGCTGGGAAACTTCGTGACTTTGAAAGATGTATTTGTGAAATATGATCCGCGAATTGTGCGGTTTGCGTATTTGCAGACACATTATCGCAACCCGATTTCTTTCGATGATAGTCTTCTGGAGCAGGCGAAGAATGCGTTGGAACGACTCGATGGATTTGTGCGACGACTGGAGTCTTTCCCGGCGGCAAGTGATGTTTCATCTTTGACCGAGTCTCTGCGTGTGGCGAAAAATAAGTTTGAAGAATCGATGGATGATGATTTCGAAACTTCAGAAGCTTTTGCCGCGATCTTTGAACTCATGAAAGAAGCGAATATCGCTATGGATAAAAATACTATTACTGTTTTGGATCAACATGCGGTTTTGGATTTTTTGAAAGATATTGATCGGGTTTTTGCGATTCTACCTTCTGCTCAGGCGGAGCTTTCTGATGAAATTGCTGCTCTCATTCAACAGCGCGAAGAGGCTCGCAAGAATAGAGATTTCGCGAGTTCTGATCGGATTCGGGATGAACTGCTTGCGAAAGGGATTGAATTGGAGGATACGCCGAGAGGGACGGTGTGGAAGAGAGTTTAGAGGACTAAGTGTTTTATATTTTTTCCTGTTGTGCTTTTTGGTATTATTTGATAATATGTATTTGTAATATTTAATTATCATATTTATGAGCACTCTCTCAGTTCCACTGACTCCTGAGCTTGAAAAGGCTATTCGCGAAATGATCAAGGCTGGTGTTGCTCCGAATAAAGCGGAAGCTGTCAGAATGGCTATTAAATATTTTTCTGAAGAGCAGGCTGTCCAAAATGTTTTGATAGCGCAGAGAGAAGCGCGTGAAGGAAAACTTTTGAAAGGAAATCTGCGTGATTTGTTAAAACAGGTTTAGCATATGGAAATTTTTTATACTCCGCAGTTTCTTCGGCAACTCAAAAAATTTCCTGTAGAACTTCAGAGTGAAGCAGAAGAGAAGATTTTGCTTTTTCAGAGTGATCCAAAACACCCATTTTTGAAAACTCATAAATTAAAAGGACGATTCAATGGTTGTTACAGTTTTTCAGTGAATTATTCTTATCGTGTGGTTTTTGAATATTATCCAAAAAAATCTGTTACCTTTTTGGCTATTGGTGATCACGATGTTTACAAGTGATCTTTTCCATACATCGTCTCGTTCGAATGTGTCGATGTCCTTTTGATAGAGAGATAGACTCCGATCGCCATTACTGCGATTCCTATCCATTGTGATTGTGAGATTTTTTCGTGGAAGATGGTGGTGAGCATGATGAGACTGAAAAATGGTGCGGTCATGCCAATGGCTATGAATTTGGAGATGTCGAGGCGTTTGAAAGATTCATAGTTGATGCTTTTTCCGATGGCGAGTACGACGATTGCGAAGAAGATGAGTAGCGGCCAGTTGGTTTGTATTATTTCTAAATATTTTTCTTGAGGTTCGAAAATTTGTGAGAAGATGACGAGTACTACACTTCCTATGAAATATCGTATCCAGAGGAGGGTTTTTGAGGAAACATGGTGAAGGACTTTTTTGGAATAAAAACTGCCGAATGGATATGTGATGGGTGCGAGTGCGATGATGATATCGCCTTTGTTGAAGTCTAAATTTCCTTTGTAGATGATCAAAATGGCGCCTGCTAAAACACCTAATGCTCCACATATTTTGAGCATGGTTGTTTTTTCTCCGATGAAATGGGTGAAGATAACGCTGTAGAGTATTTCTGTCAGAATTAACATGGATGTGTTGGTACCCGAAGTGTATTTCGAGCCAATGGCGATGAGGACTGGAGGAATAATGACTGAGCACAATGCGATGATGGTGATCGGCAAATAGGCTTTCTTCTTTTTTATTTCTGAGAATTTTCCTTTTGAAACTGCGTAGATGAAAAGCACGACGGTTGCGATGATGCTCACTATTGCTGTAAATGATATCGGCGCGATTTTTTGTGTTCCTTGATGGATGAGCACTGGCCACAGACTCCCGACTGCTGCTCCGAGTAATCCGTACGCGACTCCGTGCTGTTCTTTTTTTGCGTTCATTCTATTTTTTGTGGATGAGCTTCTTCCCTATTTCCCAGACATTTCCGGCGCCGATCGTGATGACGACTTCGTATGCTGCTGCGATTTTTTCGATGTTTTCTTCTGACTCTTCTGTGTACACTTTTTTCCCACTTTCTCTTATTTTTTGTGCGAGGATTTCTTTGGACATCCCCTCTTTGTCTTCTGTGGCGTCACGTGCTTCGTAGATGTTTGGGATGAGGACGGCGTCTGCGTCAGCGAAACAGGTTTTGAAATCTTCCAGGAAGAATTTGGTTCTGCTGAATTGGTGTGGTTGGAAGACTGCGAGGATTTTTTCTGTGGGGAATTTTTCGCGTGCTGCCTGGAGTGTGGCGCGGATTTCTACTGGATGGTGGCCGTAATCATCGTAGATTTTTGTTTGGCCGTTCTCGTGATGGAAAATTCCTTTATATTCGAATCTTCGCATGGTGCCTGCGAAATTGCTCAAGCTTTTTCGAATTGTTTCCTGCGAAATTCCGAAATATTTTCCGAGCGCGGCGGCGAGCGCGGCGTTTTTTTGATTATGTTTTCCGGGAATTTGAAGATCGGTTTTGAAGTTTTTTTCTGTGGTGATTTTCTGGCATGTGACTTTTGCTGCGATTTTTTTGCTACTTTCGTCGTCTTCGTGGTGGACGAGAATTCCTTCCTGCGGGATTTTTTTTATGAAATTTTCGAAAGCCTGATCGTATGATT
>ERZ1292630.698-Hain-H41-02um-R3-698-length-34200-cov-7_pt2 | contig 27592 bp, 23 predicted proteins | sample MGYA00564408_ERZ1292630 | MGnify/ENA primary metagenome ERZ1292630 (study PRJEB36523, sample SAMEA6512641) | groundwater metagenome | collected 2019-01-08 | study: AquaDiva: Metagenomics assemblies of 32 groundwater samples
TATTTTCTTTATTTTCTTTATTTTCTTTATTTTCTTTATTTTCTTTATTTTCTTTATTTTCTTTGTTTTCTTTGTTTTCTTTGTTTTTTAATGAATTATCTTTAATATTTTTATTTTTTATTATTGAAGATAAAGATTCATTATCTTTTTTATTTTCTAATAAAGGATCTTTTTTTTGTTGTTTATTTTTAATATTATCTTTTTCATTACTTATATTATTTACAACGTCTACATTTTTTATTTGATTATTTTTTATATATGTATGACTTTTTTTGTATATAACATTCACAACCATATCTTTTCCTGAAGGAATTTTAAGTTTTATTGAACTTTCAGTTCTTTTTTTAAAAGATATTTGTTTATTTTTTTCAAAAAGTTCTAATTGTTCTTTTTTTAGCATATGTAGTAATTTTATTTTTTCTGTTTCATTTATTATATCAGAAGGATAATTTACATTTATACCAGCTTTTTTTAATTGTGCTATAAGTATTTCTTGAGATATACCAAAACCTATTTGTTTAACTAATTGTTCTATTGTTACATTTGTCATTGTTTAATTTTTTCCATTTTATATTTTTTATTAATAATCCTTTTAATTTTATTATTAATTGGTTATATTATATTATTAAATAATTTTATTATTATATTTATTTTTATATATAAATTCATTTTATTCTAAAAATTATATCATATATTTATTATTTTATTGTAATTTTTTTCATATTTATAATTTTTTATTGTTATTATTTAAAGTTATTTTTCTAAAAAAATTTCTTTTATTTTTTTTTTTAATTTATTAACAAATTTTTCATCAAATATATTTAATTTTAATAATTCTTTTTTTGAAATATATGCTAATTCTTCTAAAGATCTAAACCCTTTATTTACTAATAATGTAGAAAAATTTTCACTTATATTTAATTTGTTTGAAAATAATTCTATATATTTTTTTATTTCTGACTGTTCTTTTAATTTTGCTTCGTCTGAACTTATTACACTTATTTTCCAATTAGTTAATATATTAGCTAATTTAACATTTTGTCCATTTTTTCCTATTGTTTGTGCTAACATATTTATAGGAACAGCTAATTCCATACTTTTATTATCGTTATCTACAACAATAGAATTTATTTCAGCAGGAGACATAGCATTTATAACAAATTTTGTTATATTAGAATCCCATAAAATAATATCTATTTTTTCTCCATATAATTCATTAGATATTGTTTGAATTCTTGACCCTTTTATGCCAATACATGTTCCTATTGGATCTAATCTGCCATCATTAGTTTTTACAGCTATTTTTGATCTTATCCCAGGCTCTCTTGCAACAGCTTTTATTTCAATAATTCCCTCTCCAACTTCAGGAATTTCTATTTTAAATAATTCTGTCAACATCTCATTACTTGATCTATTTACTATTAATTGTGGCCCTTTTTTATAGGTTATAACATTATATAAATATACTTTTATATTATCACCAATTCTATGTTTTTCTTTTTGTAGAATATCATCTTTTTTTAGTATGCCTTCTGCTTTATTATCAAATAATAATATTAAACTATCTCTAGTTATTTTTTTTATATTTCCTGTTATAATTTGTCCTATTTTAGATTTAAATTCTTTTGTAATTAATTCTCTTTCAGCGTTTTTTATTTTTTGAATTATTACTTGCTTTGCTGCTTGAACAGCTATTCTACCAAATTGAATTGATTCTATTAATTCTTCAATTATATCATTTACTTTTATATCTGAATTTTCTATTTTTGCCGCGCTTAATGATATTTCTGTAAATGATGTTTTAATATTTTCATTAATTAATGGATCTTCTACAACAGTCCATAATCTATAAGTTATATAGGTTCCATTTTTTTTATTTATTTTTATTTTTATATTTGTATTAGAAAAATATTTATATTTTGTCGCTGAAATTAATGCTGCTTCTATTGCATTGAATATAAAATCTTCTGATAATCCTTTTTCATGAGAAACTGCATCAATTATTAATTTTAAAGGGATTTTTTTATTCATTTTATTTTTTTTTATATTTGTTTTATAAATATATAATACATCTTCACAGAAAAAATCATAATTTCAATATTATTCATATAATGAACAAAATAGCGGAGGCAGGATTCGAACCTACGACCTTCGGGTTATGAGCCCGACGAGCTGCCTGACTGCTCCACTCCGCATATATATATTATTTTATATGTAATAATATTTTTTTTCAATATTAAATTAAAAAATAAAGAAAAATAAATTTAATTATCTAATTTTAACAAAAGTGTATTAAATCTTTTAACAAATGAAATAGGATCTTTAAGTTGTCCACCTTCTGCTAAAATAGCTTGATCTAATAATATTTTTGACCAATCATAAAATTTTTCTTTTGAATTTTCTTCATTTAATATTTTTACTAATGGATGTTCTGGATTTAATTCTAATATAGATTTTGAATGGACAATATTTTGCCCTGCAGCTTTCATTATTCTTTCCATTTGTGGAGTCATATCAAATTCATCAACAACAATACATGATGGAGAATCAGTTAATCTTGTTGTTAATCTTACATCTTTTACATCATCTTTTAAAACTTCTTTTATTTTATTTATTAAATCTTTATATTCTTCTATTGTTTTTGTTTTCTTTTCTGTTTCATTTTCATCAGTTAAATTATTTAATTCAATATTTCCTTTTAATATTGATTGAATTTTTTTATCTGAAAATTCTGTTAAATGAGACATTAACCATTCATCAACTCTATCTGTTAATAATAATACTTCTATATTTTTTTTTTTAAATATTTCTAAATGAGGACTATTTTTAGCTAAATTAAAATTTTCAGCTGCTATGTAATATATTTTTTCTTGTTTTTCTGGCATATTAGAAATATAATCATCAAGAGAAACGTCAGCTATAATATTATTATTTTTTGTTGATGAAAATCTTAATAATTTTGATATTATCATTTTATTATTAAAATCTTCAGCTATTCCTTCTTTAAGAATTTTACCAAATTCTTTCCAAAATGATAAATATAATTCATTATTATTTTTAGCTAATTTGGATAACATTCCTAATATACGTTTAGTTAATGAATTTTTTATATTATCTATTATTTTATTATTTTGTAATATTTCTCTTGATATATTTAATGGAAGATCGTTTGCATCAATTATGCCTCTAACAAATCTTAAATAATGTGGTAAAAACTGTTCAACAGCATCTAAAACAAAAACTCTTTGTACATAAAGTTTTAATCCTTTAGGTTTATTTGTTGTAAGAAGATCGAAAGGAGCATGAGATGGTATATATAATAAACTTATAAATTCTATATTACCTTCTACTTTATTATGAACCCACATTAGTGGATCTTGTGTATCATGACTTATATGTTTATATAAATCTTTATATTGAATATCAGTTATTTCTGTTTTATTTAAAGTCCAAAGAGCTGTAGCTTTATTTATTACTTCATATTCAGGTATATCTATTATGTTATCATTTTCATTTGTTTTTAATAATTTTTCTTTTTTCATCAAAATAGGTAAAGTTATATGATCAGAATATTTAATTATTAAACTACGTATTTTCCATGTTTCTAAAAATTCATTCTCTTCTGGTTTTATGTATAATGTAACTTTTGTTCCACAATTATCTTTTTCTAAATATTCTACTTCATATTCTCCTTTTCCATTAGAAGTCCAAAGAACAGCTTCATTTTTATCTATTCCAGCTCTTCTACTATGAACTGTTACTTTTTCTGCTACAATAAAAGAAGAATAAAATCCAACTCCAAATTGTCCTATAAATTTAGAATCTTTTGATTGTTCAGATGTTAAATTTTTTAAAAAATCTTTAGATCCTGATTTTGCTATGGTACCTAAATTTTCAATAATTTCATTTTTTGTCATTCCTATCCCTGTATCAGATACAGAAATAGTTTTATTGATTTTATCAATATCAATATATATTTTATATTCATGATTATTTTCAATAATATTAGAACTTATTGATTCAAATCTTAATCTATCAGCTGCGTCAGATGCATTTGATATTAATTCTCTTAAAAAAATTTCTTTATTACTATATAATGAATTAATAACAAGATTTAATAATTGTTTAATTTCAGCTTGAAAAGATAAAACTTCTGTTTTTTTATCTATAGACATTTAAAATTCTCCAAAAAATAATATTTACTATATATAAATATAGATATTAAAAATTAAATTCAATTGTTAAATATATTTTTTATATTAATTTAAATAATAAATTAAATCTTAAATATATTATTTTATATACGTTTTATCTATTTTATTTTTTAAAGTGTTAATCATACTTTTTATATAAGTATTTTTATTTTTCATATAAATTTTATCATTAACTTGTAATTCTTCTTTTATAAAAATAATTTCTATTTCAATTTCGTTATCTTGTAAATAATTACTTAAATTTTTTTTTATTTTTAAAATTATTTCTTTTGTATATAAATATTTTAAAGAAATATTCAAAAATAATATTATTTTATTTTTATTCCATGATTTAAAAATACAATTATTTATTAAATTTTTTTCATCATCAGATAAGCATATATATTTTTTTATATTGAACCATAATTCTAAACTATTATTTTCTGTTTTATATGTATGAGAATAATTATAAGTTTGAGAAAATGTTAACATTTTTAGTATCATAATTTCAAATTCAAGTTTTAAATCTGAAATATATTTCATATTTTTTATAGTAGATAAAAGTATTTGATTGTAAATTTGTATTTTATTTAATTCTATTTTTTTAGATAATAATATTAATGATATATGATAATTATAGTTATTATATTTTAAATTATTTTAAATTTTAATTTTTATTAAATTATTAAATATTAATTGTAAATTAAATAAAATATTTTGATAATTATTATTTAAACATATTATTTTTATACATGAAGTAATTTTTTTTATATCATTATGAATTAATCCATTTATTAATGATATTAAATAATCATTGATATCTATTCCTATTATATTATCAATATTTTTTTTTAAAATTATATTGTTATTAGAAATAACAATAATTTTTTCTAATATATTAACTGCATTTCTCATATTTCCATTTGCATATATTGAAATGTTATATAAATCCTTTTTATTATATAAAATATTTTGATTATTCAAAAGATAAATTAAATATTTTGTTATATCAATAATATTTATTTTTTTTAAATCTAAATGTAAACATCTTGATAATATTGTTGATGGTATTTTATTTTTTTCTGTTGTTATAAATAAAAATTTTACATGAAATGGAGGTTCTTCTAAAATTTTTAATAAAGCATTAAAACTATGATTAGATAGCATATGGATTTCATCTATTATATAAATTTTATAATTTCCAAATTGAGGTAAATATTTTATATCATTTAATAATTCTTTAGTTTCATCAACTTTAGTTTTTGATGCAGCATCTACTTCTATAATATTTGTTGAGCAATTATTATTTATATCATTACAAGAATGACAAAAATCACAAGATATCCCATCAATTAAATTAGTACAATTAAGAGCTTTAGAGAAAATTCTTGCTAATGTTGTTTTACCAGTACCTGAAGGTCCAGAAAAAATATATGAATGATAATAAATTTTTTTTTTTAAAATATTTATTAATATATTTATAATTAAATCTTGTCCAAATATTTCTTTAAATATTTTAGGACGATATTTTTGCAATAAAGATTTACACATATTTTTTTTTATATAAAATAAGAAAGTCTTATTAAAATTATAATAATAAAAAATTAATAAGACTATAAATTAAATTTTATTTAAATTGCGTTATTTAATTCTATAACAGCATCAATTGATTTTTTTAACATGTTTTGTTCTTCTGATGTTAAATTTAATTCTATTATTTCTTCTATTCCTTTTGATCCAATTTTTACAGGAACACCAACAAATAAACTTTTTTGAACTCCATATTGTCCAGAAGATAATTTTGCAGCACAAGGTAAAATACTTTTTTTATCATATAAATAAGCTTCTGCCATTAAAATTGATGAAGCAGCAGGAGCATAATATGCTGATCCTGTTTTTAATAAATTAACAATTTCTCCGCCGCCTTTTCTAGTTCTATCAATTATTTCTTCTAATCTTTTTTTTGTTATTTTTCCTTTTTCTATTAATGAGTCTAAAGTTTCTCCAGAAATATTACTCATTCCAGTTAAAGGAACCATTGTATCTCCATGACCGCCTAAAACATAAGCTTGCACTTGATTAACAGAAACATGAAATTCCCATGATAAAAATGTTCTAAATCTAGCAGAATCTAAAATTCCAGCCATTCCAACTATCATTGAATCATGAATTTTAGAAGCATCTTGAAGAATTCTTACCATTACATCTAATGGATTTGTTGTGCATATTACAAAAGCATCAGGAGCATATTCTTTAATAGCAGAACCAACAGTTTTCATTATTTTAGAATTTATTCCTAATAAATCATCTCTGCTCATTCCAGGTTTTCTTGGAATCCCTGCTGTTACTATTACAACATCTGAGTTTATAATATCTTTATAATTATTGGTCCCAATTATACTAGAATCACAATTTTCTATAGGACCACACTGTGATAAATCAAGTGCTTTACCTTGAGGTAATCCTTCTACTATATCATATAATACAACATCACCTAATTGTTTAAGTAAACATAAATGAGCTAATGTTCCACCAATATTTCCTGCACCTATTAATGCAATTTTTTTTCTAGCCATAAAAACAGCTCCTTTTTTTTAAATAAATAAAATATAAGATCAATATAATATTATTTTAAATAACATACAAATAAAAAAAATTAATAGTATTTTTATTTATTATTATATTAACATTTTTATTATATTACTATATTTATTAAATTATTATATTACAAAAAAATTTATTTATAAATAATTTAATTAAATAATATTTATTGTTATAAAACGAAAAATTAAAAAAAAAAATATGTATAAATATATTTATTATTAAATATTATTTTAAAACATAATTAATTTTCATAAATAATTTTATAAATTAAATTTTTAAAAATATAAATAACATTATTTATGAAAAATATATTATGATAAAATTAATAATAGTAATTTTATTAATATATATAAATGAAAAAAAATGAAAAATATAATTATTTAATATAAATATAATATTAAATTTTGTTGTTTAATATATTTAATTTATGGTATAAATATAATTTTTAATTAAAATTATAAAAAATTTGAAAGTGAAAAATATGATAGATATAAAAAAATTAAGATTAAATTCAAAATTTTTAGAAGAATGTTTTATAAAAAGAGGATATAATTTTAATATAATATTGTTTAATAATTTAGAAAAAAAAAGAAAAATATATCAATTAGAAACAGAAGATTTACAAAAAAATAAAAATAATATTTCAAAATTAATTGGAATTAATAAATATAAAAATATACAAAATGATTTATTAATATATGATATTAATAATATTAATTATATTTTAAAAAAAAAAATTAATATTTTAAAAAAAATTCAAAAAGAAATATATGATTTAATATCTAATATTCCAAATTTATTACATAATAGTGTAAAAAATACCAATATTACTATAAGAAATCATGGAAAAATAAAAGATACATCATTTAAAATGAAAAAACATTATGAAATAGCATATAATTTAAATGAGTCCATGGATTTTACTTTATCTTCTAAAATAACTGGATCAAGATTTATGGTATTAAAAGATAAAATAGCACTTTTACATAGAGCATTATCACAATTTATGTTAGATTTACATACAAATAAACATAATTATATAGAATTATATGTTCCTTTTTTAATAAAAAGAAATACTTTATATTGTACAGGACAAATACCTAAATTTATACATGATCAATTTAATGTAAATAATAGTAATTTATGGTTAAATCCTACAGGAGAAGTTCCATTATTAAATATATTTAGCAATTCTGTTTTGGATTATAATAATTTGCCAATTAAATTAGTTTGTCAAACAACATGTTTTAGAAAGGAAGCTGGAAATTATGGAAGAGATACAAAAGGTATTATACGCCAGCATCAATTTGAAAAAATAGAATTAATAAATATTGTTAATAAAGAGGATTCATATACATATCTTGAAGAAATAACATCGCATTCTGAAGAGGTTTTAAAATTATTAGATCTTCCATATAAAATTACAATTCCTTCTTATAAAGATATAGGTTTTTGTTCTTCAAAAACTTATGATATAGAAGTTTGGTTACCTGGAAATAAAGAATATATAGAAATTGCTTCATGTAGTAATACAGAAGATTTTCAATCAAGAAGAATGAAAACAAAATATAGACATTTTGATAAATTAGAATATGTTCATATGTTAAATGCTTCAGGAATAGCAGTTGGACGTGCTTTAGTAGCTATATTAGAAAATTATCAAATTGAAGATGGAAATATATATATACCAAATGTTTTACAAAAATATATGAATAATCAAAAAATAATTAGCAAATAAAATCATTTTATTTATTGTTAAATTATTTTTTATAAAGTAATATTATGTAAATGAATTTTTTTTTGGAGAGATGACAGAGTGGTTTAATGTGACGGTCTTGAAAACCGTTGAAGAATATTTCTTCCCAGGGTTCGAATCCCTGTCTCTCCGTTATGTTTAAAGAGAAAAATATATGAATATAGCTAATATTTTAACAAGTATAAGATTAATTTCTATACCATTTTTTTTATATTTTTATTATTTTTTTTTTATAAACAATTTTATAATATGTTTTTATATTTTTATATTTTCTTCAGTTACAGATTATTTTGACGGATATTTTGCTAGAAAATTTTCTAATGAAACATTTTTGGGGTCATTATTAGATCCATTAGCAGATAAATTATTGGTAATTTCATTAATGATTATAATTTTAGAAATATATAATGATTTTTATATATCTTTTGTTATAATATTAATTATTTTAAGAGAAATAATAATATCATTTTTTAGATTTTATTTTTATAGTAAAAAAAATTATATTATAAAAGTTAATGATTATGGAAAAATAAAAACATATATGCAATTATTATCTATTACTTTTTTAATTGCCTTTCCACCTTTATATAATAATATAAATATATTAGGTATAATTTTATTGTATATTTCTTTTTTATTTACTTTATTATCTTTGTATCATTATGTTAAATTCTTATTTAAATAAAAAAAATATATATATTTTTAATAGTTGACATAAATATTATAATATGTGTAAAATAATAAATAAGCGGGGATAGCTCAGTGGTAGAGCATAACCTTGCCAAGGTTAGGGCCGCGAGTTCGAATCTCGTTTCCCGCTTTTTTTTTGGCTGAATGACAGATTGGTTATGTTTTGGCCTGCAAAGCCAACAAGGCCGGTTCGATTCCGGCTTCAGCCTTGTTATTTTTTAAAAGCCCAAGTGGCGAAATTGGTAGACGCAAGGGACTTAAAATCCCTCGAGGTTATACTTCATGCCGGTTCGATTCCGGCCTTGGGCAAATTTTAAAATCAGGAAATATTTTAATGATTATAAAATTAAAAAAACCAATGATAATGTGTATTATTGTTTCTTTTTTTTTTAGTTTTGAATTTTTTCAAATAAATATGTTTAGTAGCTTAGATACAGAATTAATGAAAAAATTTTTTTGTACAATTAAAGAATTAGGTATATTTTCTTCTATGTATTTTTATGGAAATTTGATATTTTTAATCCCAGCTGGATTATTATTAGACAAATATTCAACTAAAAATCTTATATTATTTTCTTTATTGTTTTCTATTTTTGGCACATGGATTTTTTTTTTTTCAAATAATATATATTTTTCTTATATCGGAAGATTAATTGTAGGGATGACTGGAGGTGGTATATGTTTTTTAAGTACTTTAAAATTATGTTCTCAATGGTTTAAAATAAATGAAATGCCTAAAATAACAAGTATTATTGTATCTATTGGAATGTTTGGAGGAATTTTATCACAAGCTCCATTTAGCTATTTAATAGAAAAAATAGGATATTTAAATTCTGCATATATAAATATATTTATAGGTTTTTTTTTGTATTTATTGGTTTATTTATTTGTTTATGATTCTCCTAATATTAAATTTTATAAAAATGAAAATTCTTTTTTTTTTTCTTTTAAAAAAATTATAAAAAATAATAAAAATTGGTATTGTGGAATATATATATCTTTATTAAATTTACCAATATTTTTATTGGGTGCTTTATATGGAAATATATATTTAGTTAAAATATATTTTTTATCTCATTATGAAGCTTCAATTATTACAACAATGATATATTTAGGAATGTTAATTGGGGCTTTAATAATAGGAAAATTTTCTTTTAAAAAAAAAAATCGTATTATTATTATGATATTAGGTATTTTTTTGTGTATAGTTAATATTTTTTTATTAATAAATGTACATAATTTTAATTTTTTTTTATTATTAATAATATTTTTTATTATAGGAATATCTTCTAGTACTCAAATAATAGCTTATCCAATAATTATAGAAAATAATGATATAAACACTATAGCTTCTTCTAATTCTCTTTCATCAATGTTAATTGTTATAAGTGGAGCTATTTTTCAACCTATATTTGGATATTTAATTAAATCAAACGAAAATTTTAATAATGGATTTTATATTCTGATTTTATGTTTAATTGTAGCTTTTTTTATGATATTATTAATTTTTAATGAAATTTCTTTTAAAAAAATTTTTTATATAAAATAATTAATATAAATTTATTTTAACTTAAATTTGAGAATAAAATGTATAATGAAAATTTAATAAAAATAACAAATGATGCTTTAGATTATATAAATATAATTTTAAAAAAATATAGTAAAAATAAAATAAACTTAAGAATATTTGTAAAATATCCATATACAATAAAAGCAGAAGTTAATTTAATATATTGTTATTCAGGTGAAGAATTAAAAAATGATTTTCAAATAAATTATGAAAATTTTATATTATTTATAGAAAATAATTCTATAGATGCATTAAAAGATTCTATTATAGATTATGAAATAAAAAATAATAAAAAAAAATTATCTATAAAGTCTCCAAATATAAAAAAAAATATATTATTAAATAATAAAACAAAATTAGAACAAGTTAGATATGTTTTTGATACAGAAATAGCCAAAATGCTATTTTCTCATGGAGGTACTGTTGAAGTAATTAATTTACAAGATAATGGAATTTTGTTAATAAAATTTGGAGGAAATTGTTATGGTTGTGGAATGGTTGATATTACATTAACTCAAGGTATAGAAAAAATAATAAAAGCTAAATTTCCAGAAATTAAAAAAATAGAAGATATAACTGAGCATCATTTAGGATTAGATCCTTTTCACTAAAAATTATATTGTATTTTAGAATTTATTAAGGTAAGTACAAATGAGTAAATATATTTTTGTCACTGGAGGGGTTGTATCTTCTTTAGGTAAAGGATTAACGTCTTCTGTTTTGGGTTCGATTTTAGAATTAAGAAAAATAAAAATAACAATTTTAAAATTAGATCCCTATATAAATATAAATTCTGGAACAATGAGTCCTTTTCAACATGGTGAAGTATATGTAACTAATGATGGTTCTGAAACAGATTTAGATCTTGGCCATTACGAAAGATTTATAACAACAAAAATGAATAAATATAATCATATCACAGCTGGACAAATATATCATAATGTAATATCAAAAGAAAGATCAGGAACTTATTTAGGAGCCACTATACAAGTAATACCTCATATAACGGATGAAATTAAAAAAAAAATATATAGAGCCAGTAAAGATTTTGATATTTCTATAATTGAAATTGGTGGAACCGTAGGAGATATAGAGTCTTTACCATTTCTTGAAGCAATAAGACAATTGAGAATTAAACATGGTAATAAAAATACTCTTTTTTTACATTTAACTTTAATTCCATGGTTAAAATCTATAAAAGAGCTAAAAACTAAACCAACTCAACATTCTGTAAAAGAATTACGATCAATAGGTATACAACCAGATATTTTGATATGTAGATCAAATTATCATATATCTTCTAAAATAAAAGAAAAAATAGCTATGTTTACAAATGTTGAAAAAAATTCTGTTTTTTGGGGGAAGGAAGTTTCTAATATTTACCAATTACCTATTTTTTTTCATAAGGAAGGATTAGATAAGAAAATACTTGATAAATTAGATTTAAAATACGAAAAAATAAATTTATTTAAATGGAAAAATATTTCAAATAAATATAATAATAATAAAAAAATTTTAATAATTGGAATAGTAGGAAAATATATAAAATTATGTGATTCTTATAAATCGTTATCTGAATCTTTATATCATGCTGGTTTACAAAATGATGTGAAAATAAAAATAAAATATATAAATTCAGAAAAAATTAATTATACAAATTTTGAAATTTTTAAAGATTTACATGGAATATTAATTCCTGGAGGGTTTGGAAAAAGAGGTATAAATGGAAAAATAGTATCTTCATATTATTCTAGAAAAAATAATATTCCATTTTTAGGAATATGTTTAGGATTACAAATGGCAATTATTGAATATTCTAGAAATATTGGAGGAATTATAAATGCAAATAGTACAGAAATAAAAAAAAGAACAAATTATCCAATAATAGCTTTAATAAAAGAATGGTTATTGAAAAATAACAAATATAAACATAAAAAATATGAAAAAAATATTTCTGAAACAATGAGATTAGGAAATCATACATGTTTTTTAATACCAAAAACAAAAATATATAATATATATAATAAAAAAATAATAAATGAAAGACATAGACACAGATATGAAGTTAATAATATATTAATTCCTGATTTAGAAAAATTAGGAATTAAAATATCAGGATGGTCAAAAAATTTAAATTTAGTTGAAACAATAGAATTAAATGAACATTTTTGGTATATTTGTTGTCAATTTCATCCAGAATTTAATTCTAATCCAGAATCAGGACATCCAATATTCAATAATTTTATTTTATCTTCATTAAAATATAAAGAAAATAAAAAAAATTTATAATTTATTCTTTATAATGAGTAAAATAAACAGCTATAGCTATTAAAAATATACTACATCCTAAAAATAATAATTCTAATGAATTATTATATGATATTTTTGTTGCTTTTTGAAAAAAATTAACTATTAATATCATTATTATAGTTTGTGCTAATTTACTTTTCAATTGTTCTAAATTTTTTATAACTAATACACCACTTCTTTTTATGTTTATTTCATCATCATCTAGTTTAGCTATAAATAATTCATATAACCCAATACTAAAAATCAACAATACAGTAGCTATTAAATAAATATCTACTGAATTAACTATATGTTCTATAATATAATGACTTCTTAATGAAAAATCAGAATAATTAAAAATATTAATTAATTCAAGTACTCCTTCATATGCTTCATATGTGCCAATAATTATCATTATAAATGTTGATAAAATACCAGTTAGTACTGCAACAATTATTATTAATCTACTGTTCCACAATAATTTTTGAAATAATTTATAAAAATTATTCATATAAAAACCTTATTTATTATTTAAATATAATATAATATAATAAAAAAAATTTTTTTTCAAAATTTATTAATAATTATATGAAAATAAATTCCCAAAAAATATCCTATTATAATTACCCAAGACCATTTCAAATGGCTAATAAAAGTATAAATTCCTCTATTATAACCCATTAATGCTACACCAGCTGCAGAACCTATAGATAATAAACTACCACCAATACCAGTAGTTAATGTAACTAATAACCACTGAAATTTTGACATTTCTGGATTCATTGTTAATATAGAAAACATAACTGGAATATTATCTATAAAAGCAGATAAAATACCAATTATTATATTTGAAAAAGTTATATTTAAATCTTTATCTATTTCTAGAAAATTTTTTTCATATAAAAAAAAAGATAAATTTTTTAAATAACCCAATGTAGCTAATCCGCCTATTACCATTATTATACCATAAAAAAATAATAACGTATCCCATTCTATTTTTTCAAAATTTTTAAATATATCAAATGATTCATTATTTTTATTTTTTTCTTTATTTTTTATATATAACCCAAAAAAACATAAAAATACAAAACCTGTCATCATCCCCATAGAAGCAGGTAAAGATAAATAATGTTCAAAAAATATAGTTATAATAATTGTTAATATAAATAAGCAAATTATTCTCTTACTTCCAAATTTAATATTATCAACAATATCAATATTATTTACAATAAAATTTTTTTTATCAACAAATAAATAAATTATTAAACATGGTATTAAAAAACTGAAAAAAGAAGGAATTAAAATTTTGAAAAAATCTATAAAATTTAAAATTCCGTATTGCCAAACCATTAAAGTAGTAATATCTCCAAATGGGCTAAAAGCACCTCCGGCGTTAGAAGCTATAACAATATTAATACAACACAAATTAATAAATTTATTATTTTTTTCATCTATAGATATTATTATAGAAGAAGCTATTAAAGCTGTAGTTAAATTATCTATTATAGGAGATAAAAAAAAAGAAAAAAATCCAATTAACAAAAATAATTTTTTAGAATTAATTTTTTTTTTAATTACCCATTTACTTATAATTAAAAAAAAATTTCTTTCTTTTAATACATTTATATAAATCATTGAAATTAATAAAAACAAAAATAAATTAATATAAGTATAAAAATAATGAATAATTGCATTTTTCATTATTAAAATTTCATTATTATTATCAAAAGACATAATACCAATTATAAACCATATTAAACCAGAAGCAAAAATAACGAATATACATTTTTTTAAAGATAAAAAATTTTCACAAATCACTAAAATATAAGATATAATAAAAATTATTAATGAAAGATAAGATAAAATTGCATTATTATTTTCTAATATAATATTCATTAATTTTCCAAAAATATTAATTTTTTTTTTTATAAAAATAAAAAACATATTAGATATAATATATCTACATTATTTAATAAATTATATCAAAATTTGTTTTTAATTTCAAGTTTAAAAAAAAGAATAATTATGATCAAATATCAAATTATAAATTTTTTTTTTAAATTAAAATATTATTTAATTCATTCTATTATATATTATATACATGATAATTAATTTAGATAAAAAAAATTTGTTTTTTAAAATTGTATTGTATGAAATAAATACGATATATAATAATAAAATATAAAACATTAAGGATAATATTAATGAATTGTCATTCTATAATAGGTATGTTATTTTCATTAACTGCTCTAGTAAGTTATGTAAATTATAAATATATCAAACTTCCTAAATCAATAGGTATAACTTTAGTAACATTATTCTTAATGTTAATTTTAACTATAGGTAAATATTTAAATAAAGAAATAGAAATCTTTATAAATAATTTTTTATTGAATATAAATTTTGATTATACATTTTTACATGGAATGTTAAGTTTTTTATTATTTGCAGGAGCATTACACATTAATGTAATGGATTTAAAAAAACAAAAATTAATAATTATTTCTTTAGCTACAATAAGCGTAATAATATCAACAACAATAATAGCTTATTTAACATATATTTTAACAAAATATTTTGATATAAATTTATCTTTTTCAACTTGTTTAATTTTTGGAGCACTTATATCTCCAACAGATCCAATTGCAGTATTAGGAATTTTAAAAATAATTAAAGTTCCAAAAACATTAGAATTAAAAATAACTGGAGAAGCTTTATTTAATGATGCTATGGCTGTTGTATTATTTTTTATTGCATGTTCTTTAACATATAATAATACAAAAAATATATTTTTTAATTTAGATATAATAATTTTTTTTTTACAACAATCCTTAGGTGGAATATTTTTAGGATTAATTTTAGGATTAATTTGTTCAAAATTTTTAAAAAATATAGATGATTATGAAATTGCAATTATAATTACATTATCTATTGTTACTGGAGGTTATACTTTATCTCATGAAATACAAACTTGTGGACCAATTGTTATGGTTATATCTGGATTAATAATAGGAAATTCAATTAAAAAAGGAAATATGAACAAAGAAACACAAATCAGATTTTATTCTTTTTGGGAATTATTAGATGAAATTTTAAATACAATTTTATTTGTATTAATAGGAATTGAATTTATAGAAATTTCTTTTAATTATAAAATTTTCATATTATCAATTTTAATAATATTAATTACATTACTTTCTCGATGGATAAGTGTAATTATTCCAATAACAATGTTATCAAATTTTAAAAAATTTAAACATGATACAATTATTGTGATGACTTGGGGAGGATTAAGAGGAGGTATATCAATTGCTTTAGCATTAAGTATAAAAGATATATATAATTATAATATAATAATAACAATAACATATTTTGTAGTTATATTTTCAATAATTATACAAGGTTTAACTATTAAACCATTATTAGAATATATACTAATAAAACAAAAAAATATAAAAAAAAATACCCCATAAATGGGGTATTTAATATAAATTATATTATTTTTTCTGTTTTTTCTGTTTTTTTAATTTGTGCAGATTCATTACTTAATTTTTGAAATTCTTTATTTAAACCAATTACAGAAATTAACCATATAAAACTAATAAATAACAAAAACACTCCAATATAAGGCGCTATTGTTATTTGTGTTGATCCTAATATTGTTAACAATAATATTTGCTGAATTATTCCACCACCAGATTTACCTAAACGTCCACCAACTCCATCTACCGCTGCTTTACCTTGAGTTTTTATATCATCAGGTAATGGAATATAAGCCATTTCTTTAGTAGGATCAAATAAAGAATATTTAGATCCTTTTGTTATAACATTTTGAGCCCAACCTATTATTACTGCCATTAAAACAGGAGTCATACTTATACTTGCCAAAATTCCAGATAATGAATCTCTGAAAACGATAAAAGAAAAAAACATAGCGCCAGTTATTAACATAACAGCAGGAGTAATAATTGCTCCAACAAACCAACCAAGATTTCTTAAAATATTAGCACCAACAATCATTAAAATAATTGTTGTAAAACCTGTAGTCATAGAAAATAATCCCATTATTTTAACATATTCTGCAGTATCAGGAAATTGTAATTTCATTTGACTTTTCCATGTAACTTCTACTAAATTTATTGTTATTCCATATGATAAAACTAATATAGCTAAATAAGCAAGATATTTAGAAGAAAATACTATTTTTAAACTTTCTGTAAATCCTAATTTAACTTTTTTCTTTTTACCAGGTAATGATCCTTGAGAAGCATCATATAATCTAGGGTCTGTCATTACATTATTACGAACCCATCTATAAAGATAAATAATGAAACAAAAACAAACTAATAATGCTAAAATAATCCATTTTAAGCTAACTTCCCAACGTTCTGAAGGAGGTAAGTGAGAATATTTAGCTGTAATAGCATAAAGCATATATCCAGAACATAATAATCCTACATTTCCTATTAATCCAAATAATGGATAAAATCTTTTAGCTTCTGAAACTTTATTAATATCATTAGCAAATTGCCAAAATAATACTGATAAACCAACAGTACCCCATAATTCAGAAAAAATATAAAAAAGAGAATATGTCCAATTTGCAATTAAAGGTAAAAACCATTGCAATCTAGGATAACTTTTCTTCCATGAAATAAGAGTTTCTGGTGAAGCATGAACAATTTCTTTATAAGGGAATAATACATATGCAAATAATGCAAAAAAAGTTATAAATATACAAACCATAGTATAAAATAATTTAGGTTTTGATAATATAGTATTTAATTTTGCATATATACCCATCATTATAATTGCAAAAGGTAATGTACCATATAATTTTAAAAAACTAATTGTTTCCGCTCCAGAACCAGGAGCTGTTACAACCAATCCATCTTTCGCATCTCTTAAAATTGTATAATTAAATAATACACAAAACATCATAAAAGCCATAGGCAAAACTTTTTTTAACTCATAATCATGCACCGGCCAAAATATTTTTCTAAAACCACTAAATTCAAATTCTTTTGTGGGAATTGTATTTGGTTCAGACATTTTTTATCTCCTATAGATATAAAAAAACACAAGTAATATTTTTAACATTTAAAAAAATAAATATCAATAACTTTAATTAAATTATATAATTAATGATGAATAAAATTTTATTTATATATAAAAATAATATAAAATTAAAAATTATAAATATTATAAAGTGTTAGAAAAAAAAATGGAAAAAAAATTATTATCGATTTTTTCATTATCATTAATTACAATTTCTGCTATTTTTAGTTTAAGAAATTTACCAATATGTGCAGAATATGGATTATCTTCTATATTTTTTTTATTGATTGGTACATTAATTTATTTTATACCTATTTCAATGATTACAGCTGAATTAGCTTCTACTTGGCCAAAAGAAGGATGCACTTATATATGGGTAAAAGAAGCTTTTAATTATAAAATTGGTTTATTTGCATTATGGGCTTCTTGGATGGAAAGTATTACTTGGTTTCCAACAATATTAGCATTTTCAAGTATAATGTGTGCTTATTCACTAAGCCCTTTATTTCCAAATTTATATGAAAATAAATTTTTTTTATTTATAACGATATTGATTATATTTTGGGGTATAACAATAATAAATTTTTTAGGAATAAAATTTTCTAGTTATATAAGTAATATAGGAGTTTTAATCGGGACAATAATTCCAGGAATATTAATAATTTTATTAGGAATATATTGGATAATAAATAAAAATAATTTACAAATAACATTTAATATAAATAATTTAATTCCTTCTTTCAAAATAAATGATTTAGTTTTTTTTTCAGGTATATTATTAAGTCTTTCTGGAATAGAATTGTCAGCTTTTCATATTTTAGATTTTAAAAATCCTAAAAAAAATTATCCAAAAGTTTTATTAATTTCTTCAATTACTATAATAATATTATATATATTAGGAACACTTTCAATAGCTATAGTTGTGCCAAAAAATGAAATATGCTTTGCTACAGGATTAATACAAGCTTTTTTAATTTTTTTTAGTTCTTTCAATATAAATTTTGCTATACCAATTATAGCATTTTTTTTATTAATAGGCGCATTAGCTGGTATAAATACCTGGATGATTGGCCCAGCAAAAGGATTATTAGTAGCATCAAAAGATAACCTTTTACCAAAAATTTTACAATTTGAAAATAAAAAAAATGTTCCAGTTTATATTTTAATATTACAAACGTTTATTGGAAGTATATTGTCTATTTTATTTTTATATATGAAAAATAATAGTTCAGCAATATGGATATTAACTGCATTATCTTTTCAATTTGCTGCAATACAATATATACTCATTATTATATCTGCAATAAAATTAAGATTTAAAGCTAAAAATATAATTAGAGGATATAAAGCACCAATATTATTGGTATTATCTTTTTTTAGTATAACTGCATGTTTATTTAATTTTTTTATTGTATTAATTCCTCCAAAAAATATGTATAATAATGAACCATTTACATTATTATTAATATTTTTTTTAATTATTTTTATGATTCCCCCATTTATTTTATTAAAATTAAAAAAAAAATAAATAATTAATTAATTAATTAATTAAATTTTTAAAAAAACATTTTTTAAAATAAAAAGATTTTTTTATTAAACTATTTTTATAACCATTTTTATCAAATATTTTTATTATATCAAAATTATTTTTTGCATGAGATAAAAGTTGTATATATTGTCCATAAAATTTAATTTTATTAAAATTACCAGAATAAAATAATCTTAATATATTATTCCAATCATTTTCTATTATATCTTTTTGTAATTTATTAATTTTAAAAAAAAAAGGTTTTAAAAATTTACAATCTAATATATTTTCATTCACTTTTAAATAAGGAATAAATAATATATGTTTAATTTTTTTATATAATATTGAATCTTCAAATTTTATTGTAAAAATATTAGGAGAAAATGAACATATAAAAACAGGATTTAAAATTTCATTTTTTTTATTTAAAGAAATAATTTTTAATTCTATTCCTAAATTTAAAAAATCACATTGAGATTTATTACAATTAGGAAGTTCAAAAAAAGTTTCAACAAGATTGCCAATGCTTCCTTTAGAATACATATTAAAATTATTTATATCTAAAATTTTTATTATTTCATTTAAAGTTTTATAAGAAATTATATTACATTTATTAATTATATTATATAATTTTATATTATTAAACATTTACTAAGAAAAAACAATGATAAATATTAAATTAGAAACTGGATGGAAAAAAGAGTTATATGAAGAATTTAAATTACCATATATGATAAAATTAAAAAATTTTTTAATTGAAGAAAAAAAAAACAAAATAATACATCCAAAAAATGAAAACATATTTAGAGCTTTTAATGAAACACCTTTTGATAAAGTTAAAGTGGTAATACTTTCTCAAGACCCATATCATGGAAATAATCAAGCTAACGGGTTAGCATTTTCTGTTGATAAAAAAATAAAACTACCTCCAACATTAATAAACATATATAAAGAATTATATAATGATTTAAAAATTTTGCAACCATCAAATGGATTTTTACAATCATGGGCAAATCAAGGAGTTTTACTTTTAAATAGTATTTTAACAGTACAACATAAAAAACCATTATCACATTCAAATATAGGATGGGAAATATTTACAAATAAAGCAATTTCATCTTTAAACAAAAAAAACGATTCAATAATATTTTTATTATGGGGACATTATTCAAATCAAAAAAAAAAATTAATAAATGAAAAAAAACATATAATAATTTCTTCAAGCCATCCATCCCCATATTCAGCTAATAAAGGTTTTTTTAATTCTAAACCATTTTCAAAAACAAACATTCAATTAAAAAAATTAGGAAAAAAAGAAATAAATTGGCAAATAAATTAACGGAGAGAGAGGGATTCGAACCCTCGGTACATTTTAATGCACACAAGCTTTCCAGGCCTGTACCTTAAACCACTCGGACATCTCTCCAAAAAAAAATTTTAAAATTTCAATCCATGACCAATATTTAAAAAATATAAACATGCATTATACAATAAAATTATTATTAAAACAATAATAATTAACGAAATATAAATATTTACATCTAATATATTCAACATACAATATCTAAAAACATTAATCATATGAAACATAGGATTAATATAAATTAATTTTTTATATAATAAAGGCAAAAAAGTAATAGGAAAAAAAACTCCTCCTAAATATATCATTGGAGTTATTATAAAAGTTGGAATAATACTAATATCGTCAAATTTTTTAGCAAAAATTCCATTTAAAAAACCTGCAAGGGAAAATAAAATAGAAATTAATATAGATACAAAAATTGTTAAAAAAGTATTTTTGCATTGTAAATTAGTAAAATATAAAGATAAAATAAAAACAGTAAAACCAATAAATAAACCTCTAAAAACACCAGCAAAAATAAATCCTAATATTATTGTAGAATTGTTTGTAGGTGATATTAAAATTTCTTCAATATGTTTTTGAAATTTAGCACTAAAAAAAGAAGAAGATACATTAGTATATGAATTATTAACAATAGCCATCATAATTAATCCAGGAACTAAATATTGTATGTATGTATAATCATAAATCTTAGATATTTGATTTCCTATAATATTTCCAAAAATAATAAAATATAAAAAAGTAGTAATTATAGAAGGTAAAATAGTTTGAGGCCATATTCTTACAATTCTTTTTATTTCTTTATAAAAAATTGTATAAAAAGATATTAAATTTAATTTAAAAAAATAATTCATAAATAAAATCCTTTATTATTTTTATTTATAGTATTAATAAATAATTCTTCTAAATAACTTGTTTTATTTTTTATATTTATAATATTTATATTTTTTTCATTAAAAAAATTAAATAAATCATTAAAAGTACTTTTTTTTAATAATATTATTTCTAAAACTTTTTCTTTTATTTTATAAATTTTAAACCTATCACTAATAGGCAAATTAATTATTTCTTCTAAAACTTCACATATTAATGTTTTTTTTTTAAAATTAAAAATTAAATCTTCAAGTAATGTATTTAATACGATTTCCCCTTTATTTATTATGGAAATTTTATTACATAAAAATTCTGCTTCTTCTAAATAATGTGTTGTTAAAATAATAGTAACTCCACTTTTATTTAAATCAGATAAAAAATTCCATATAAAATATCTTAATTCAATATCTATACCAGCAGTCGGTTCATCTAAAATTAATATTTTAGGGTTATGTATTAAGGCTCTAATTATCATCAATTTTCTTCTCATACCACCTGACAAATTACGTGATATAGTATTTTTATATTTCCATAAATCCAATTTATTTAAATAATATTCAGCAATATTTAAAGCTTTTTTTTTTGTAATACCATAATAACCAGCTTGATTTATAATTATTTCTAAAATAGTTTCAAAATAATTGAAATTAAATTCTTGCGGAACAAATCCTACAAATTTTTTTATTATATTTATAGAATAATCAAAATCATATCCAAAAAAAAATATTTTTCCACTAGTTTTTTTTATTAAAGATGTTAATATTCCTATTATTGTAGATTTTCCAGCTCCATTAGGACCCAATAAAGCAAAAAAATCTCCAATTTCTACATTTATATTTATATTACATAATGCAAGAAAATTTTTATTATATATTTTATTTAATTTTATAATCTCAATGGCTTTCATGTTCATATTACAAAAATTTTTTTAATAATTATTTTATACAAATTATAAAAAAATATTATTCATATTATATATTTTATTTTTTTTTAATAAATCATTATTATTTATATTACATATGAAAACTAATTTTTCATCATTACATTTTCTTATTTTTATAAATTTATATTCTGGAAATATCAATAATTTATTAGGAAATAAAACTACATTTATATTTTGTTTTTTTTCAATATTATAAATTATATGTCTTTTATTATTTAATATATAAAACATTACTTCAATTGGTAATTCTATATGAATTTTAATAATATTGTTTTTTAATGATAATTTATATAAAATATTTAAAATAATTAAAGATATACTATTTATATTATGTATTCTTCCTTTACCTTTACATTTATTACATATAATTTCACTAAATTCACTAATTCCTTTTTTTAATCTTTGTCTAGAAATTTCTAACAAACCAAATTTAGAAATTTTTCCCATTTGAATTTTAGCTCTATCTTTTACAAATAAATCATATAATCTTTCTTCAACGATTTTTTTATGTTTATTAATATTCATATCAATAAAATCAATAATAATTAATCCCCCTAAATCCCTTAAAATTAATTGTCTTGAAATTTCATCACAAGCTTCAATATTTGTTTGTAATGCAGTTTCTTCAACATCAATCGCCTTAGTAGATTTAAAAGAATTAACATCTATAGAAGTTAACGCTTCAGTATAATCAATAACAACAATACCACCAGACATAAGCTTGATGGTATGTTTAAAAGCAAATATAATTTGTTTTTCTATTTTATATTTATTAAATAATGAAATATTTTCATTATATAATTTTATTATATTTAAAAAATCAGATTTCATTATTTTAATATGAGAACATATAATTTTATATATTCTAGGATTATCAACAACTATTTCTTTAATATCTGTATTTAAATAATCTCTAATAGTTCTCATAATTATATTACTTTCTTGATATATAAGAAAAGGGGCTTTTTTATTAAAAGTAAAATTTTTTATTTCATTCCAATGATTTAATAATATATCTAAATCCCATTGTAAATCTTCTATTTTTTTATTAGCTCCAGCAGTTCTAACTATTATTCCCATATTTTCAGGAATATTCAAATGCATTAATTTATTTTTTATATTTATTCTTTCTTCTGTATTAATTTTTTTAGAAATACCTATAGATTTATAATTATAAGGCATTAAAACAAGATAACATCCAGCTAAACTTATAAAAGTAGTTAAAGAAGCACCTTTTGATCTTCTTTCTTCTTTATTTATTTGTACTATAACCTCATTACCCTTTTTTAAATAGTCTAATACATTTACACTTTCTTCATTTTTTTTATTTAAATAATAATTAGATATTTCTTTAAATGGTAAAAAACCATGTTTACTACCACCATATTCAACAAAAAAAGCATTTAAACTTTGTTCTATATGTACTATAATTCCTTTATAAATATTAGATTTTTTATATTTATTATATGATTCTTCAACATCAAGTTTACATAAATAATACCCATCAATTAAAGCAATCTTAATTTCATTAATTTTATTAATATTTATTAATATTTTTTTAGACACAAACTAAACATCTTTTTTTTATTAAATTTTAAATTATAAAATTATTTTTATTTTATAATCAATATATTATTATAATAACACATTAATAAAAATAAAAACAAGTATTAATTAAACATAAAAATAATGCATATATATAATATCAACTATAATAATACAAATTATGAAAAAAAAATTTTTTACTAAAATAAAATCAATAAAAATTTCAGAAAAATATGTTTCACAAAGAATAGATAATTTTTTATTTTCATATTACAAAATATTATCTAAAAAATACATACAAAAAATAATAAGAAAAGGTGAAGTTAGAATAAATAAAAAAAGAATAAAAAATTTTTATAATTTAAATTTTAAAGATATAATAAGAATACCTCCAATATATATAACAAAAAAAAATCAATTTTATAATAATAGCTTTTTTTTTTTTAAAAAAATTTTAAATAATATTTTATATGAAAATAAAGTTTTTTTAATTATAAACAAGCCAATTAAAATTTCTGTACACAATGGTATAAATACTAAAAATAATATAATATTTACAATAAAAAATATAAAATGCAATAAATATATAGAACTTGTACATAGATTAGATAAAAATACCTCAGGTTGTCTAATATTATCTAAATCATTTAAAATATTAAAAAAATTAAATACAATGATTAAAAAAAATAAAATAAAAAAAATTTATCATTTATTATGTAATGGATTTTTAACAAAAAAAAATATATATATATTAAAATAAAAAACAATTTAAATAACAATTTAAAAATATTATATAATTCCTTAAATAAATTTAATTATATTAAAATATACAAAACATTTAGTTTATTAGAAGTAATACCATATACTGGAAAAAAACATCAAATAAGAATAAATATAAAAAAAATAGGAAATACAATAATTGGAGATTATAGATATTTAAACAATAAATATAATTATATAAATAAAATTTTTTATAATAGATTGTTTTTACATTCAAAAAAAATAAAATTAATTTGTCCAATATTAAATAAAATTTTGATAATAAATGCACCATATGATAATTTATTCTATAAAATAATTAACAAAATATATTAAAAATATAAAAATAAAAAAAATATGCAAAATATTAATTCAAAATGGGAAAATTTTCTAACAGAAAATTATATATTATATAATATAAAACCTAATATTAAAAAAAAAAAAATTAACAATTTTTTAAAAATTATAATATATGTAATAATAATTTATTTAATTTATTATTGCATAAATGATTTTTTTAATTACAATAAAAAACACACCTCCCATACAGCATTAATAACAATATCAGGTACTATTTCTCAAAAAGAAGAAGCAAACGCTAATGATATAATAAACTTATTAAATAAATCTTTAAAAAATAATTATGTAAAAGGAATTATATTGAAAATTAATAGTCCTGGAGGTACTCCAGTTCAAAGTCATATGATATATAATCATATAATAAAATTAAAAAAAAAAAATTCCAAAATAAAAATTTATTCTATAATAGAAGATATAGGAACTTCTGGAGCTTATTTAATAGCTTCATCAACAAATAAAATATATAGTAATCAATCAAGTATAATTGGTTCTATAGGAGTTATATTAAACTCATTCAATTTTAATAATTTTATAAAAAAAATAGGTATTGAAAAAAAATTATTTACTTCCGGAAAAAGCAAAGGAATTTTAGATCCATTTTCTGAACAAAAATTAGATGAATTAATAATAATAAATAAAACATTAACAATTGTACATGAAGAATTTATAAAATATGTAAAATATGGAAGAGGATCAAGATTAAAATATAATAAAGATCTTTTTTCAGGAAAAGTATGGATAGGAAAAGAAGCATTAAAAATAGGATTAATAGATGGATATTATAATATAAATTCTATTGCTAAAAATATTATTGGAGAAAAAAATATATTTAATTATTCTAAAAATAATAATTTACTAAATAAAATAAATAAAAATATAAATAATATCATAAAAATTAATCCATTAAACTTATTATTATAAAATATATTATAATACACATTATCAAAAATAAAATAGGATAAAATTATGGCAGTACAAAAAAGTAGAAGAACCCCATCAACTAGAGGAAATAGAAGAAATCATGATATATTAAAAAAACCATCTTTATCTATTGATAAAAAATCTGGAGAGGTTCATTTAAGACATCATATAACTGTTACTGGGTTTTATAGAGGAAGAAAAATTATTTAAAAGAATAATAAAATAAAAAAAATGAAATAATTTATATAACTATGTATTTATAGTATATAATATATAATAAATATTTAGGAAAATTATAATGAATGAAATAAATAATAAAATAATATATATAATTTCAGAACAATTAGGAATAGATAAAGAAAAAATAAATAATAATTCTTTATTTTTAGAAAATTTTAATGCTGATTCATTAGATATATTAGAAATAATTATGATAATTGAAGAAAAATTTAACATAGAAATATCAGATGAAGAAGCAAAAAAAATCATATCTGTACAAGATATATTAAATTTAATAAATAAAAAAATAATTTTAAAATAAAATATAAATAAAAAAATGAATTTATTCATTTTTAATACAATAAAAATTATATTATTATTTGACAAATTATATTATATGAAAAAAAATAATAAATTAAATATTTCATTGATATTTTATTATAATGAAAATTACTTTATTTTATATACAAATTTAATAAAAACTATTTATTGCGAAAAAAATATTTGCAACATAAGATGTTTTAAATGCGATAATTGTAATTATTTTAATGAAAAAAAAAATATATATATAAACATAAATAAAAATGAAATATTAGAACATGTATTAGAAAAATTAACAAAAATAAATAATAAAAAAAATATAATTAAAATTGATGAAAATAATAATGTAATAAATTTTTTTTTTAAAAACAATCAAGAAAAATTATATATAATACAAACATATATTAATAATAATATTATTTTTTGTCATAATGTTAATTATTATAAAACAATATATGAAAAACAAATAAATAAAGAATTATTATTTTTTTTTAAAAATATTATATTATTGATTAATTTAACAATACAAAAAAAATTCAATTCATTAGAAATAACATTAATATTAATAAAAAAATTTAAAAATAATGTGTTATTATATTT
>ERZ1292630.282-Hain-H41-02um-R3-282-length-54684-cov-7_pt1 | contig 27583 bp, 16 predicted proteins | sample MGYA00564408_ERZ1292630 | MGnify/ENA primary metagenome ERZ1292630 (study PRJEB36523, sample SAMEA6512641) | groundwater metagenome | collected 2019-01-08 | study: AquaDiva: Metagenomics assemblies of 32 groundwater samples
GCTTGTATCAATGCCACTCGTGGTGATCGGAACACTCGTAGGTCGTCACCGTCGCGGGAGCCGAAGCGCATCTCGAGACATCACCGTGAATCAAATCCCACGGGTTATCCCGCGACGGCCTTGGTATTTGTCGTGGCGCGCGTTCGCATTGGCAGGGGGCATTCTTCCATTCGGTAGCATTTTCATTGAATTGTACTTCGTGTTCACAAGTTTCTGGAACTACAAACTGTACTATGTGTACGGATTCATGCTGCTCGTGTTCGTGATTCTGCTGTCGTCGACTGCCTGCGTCGCGGTTGTGTCGACCTACTTTCTGCTGAACGGCGAAGACCATCACTGGCATTGGCCATCCTTTTGCTTTGGCGCATCATCGTCGATCTACGTCTTCATTTACGCCGTCTACTTTTATTGCTTTCGGACGAAAATGTCCGGACTGTTCATGTTCAGCTACTACTTTGGCTACATGGGCATGATGTGCACGGGTCTGGCGTTGCTTTGCGGTGCGGTGTCGTACACCGCTGTTTCCGCGTTCGTTTTCCGCATTTATCGTGGGGTAAAAGCGGACTGAAATGTGTGTGTTTGTGTTCGTCCGAGCGAACGGATCGGCGTTTGGTATCACGGCGAGCCGAATCCGAATGAAATGGTTTTTGTCGTGAATGGTGCTTTTTTTTTCACGAAAGACTTTCACACACATGTCCGAACTGAGCGACAATGAGCGAGCATACTTTCGCAAGATGTTCGATTTGTACGACACAGACAAATCCGGTGCCATCGGTTTCAGCGAACTGAAAAACTTATCAAAACACATCGGCGTTGAATTGAGCGATGACAAGCTTCTGGAGTCGCTGCGAAACATTGGAATGACAAATGTCACAAAGCAGAACGTCGACCTTGATTTTCATCATTTCATAAAGTGGCTGTCGTCGTCTGCGCAGCAAGGAGATGAGTTCGCCTTGTTGAAGGCGAAAATTTCCGCCAAGGGAAGTAAAGTTTTGAACAACGATCAAATTGCCAAGCTCAAGGAAGTGTTCGATCATTTTGATGCGGACAAGAGTGGCTCGATCGATGCGGATGAACTAGGTAACGTGTTCAAGGCCATGGGTCAAGAAATGACAGCTGAGGAACTCAACAGCTTGATTGCAGGAGTGGACGATGACGGCAGTGGCCAGATCGAATTCAATGAGTTCATGCTCCTAATGTGCTCCAACTTTGGCGGTCAATCGTTCGACACTGACATGCAAAACGTATTTCAGGGCGTGGATCCCGGCACCACCGGAAAGCTTTCACTGGCGGACTTGAAGAGAATGATCGCCGAAGTCACCGGCGGGCTGCTCACGACGGCCGAGATTGATGAAATTGTGAGCTCCGTCGACTGCAAGGACGAGGACGGCAACGTGGAGTACATGAAGTGGGAGGCGCTCTGGGAAGCCTGTCGCGACATGTAATTGTATTTGCAGTGGTTGTGTATGATTTTCCGATTCTGACTGCCTGCAGATTATTTTTCCCAGGGCCACGTTCACATTTTTGGGACAAGTTGTCTTGTCCTGGTTATTCTTTAGGTATTTCCTGTCCTTGTATGGCCATTGCATCAAATGTTGCGGAGGACGACGATCCGATCGTTGCCGAGTACCCGGTGCTGATCAGCCATCAGCTGGCCGACAGCGTACATTTGTTTCAATTTCCGTTGCGGCCGAAGAACCGTCCTTACGAGGCATCGAAGGTAACCATCACCGCTGCCGCTCCGTCGTCGTCGAAGGGCAGTCATTCAAGTCGGCCCGCATTTTTTCCGCAAGGTTCCCGCTTCGTCATGAACATCGATTTGGATGCGACCGGTTCTCCTGCGTTTCCTAGCCTCTCGGCAACGCACCAACCCACTGACGAGTTCACTCCGCAATGCGACGCGCAAAGGACGTACCGTTACTCACTGGAATCGCAACCAGCGACCTTGTCTGGAAACTACGTGGCGGCCCTGTTCGCGAATGATGAAGTCCATCTGACTCCCATTTCGAGTTTGCAATCGTTCATGCCGCGGCCGTACGACACACCAACGACGGACGAGAAAACGGAGGACATTTACAGCAGCAAGCTGGACCTCGATCCTTCAACATCGTCCGCGATGCGGCAGCATCTGGAAAAGCAGTTGCGACGCTTTCGATCCGTCATGCTGGCACAAGATAACGACCAGGCGAAAACATTCGAATTGCTCCCGTCAGCCGCTGTTGAGAGTCAAACCGTCGCGCAAAGGCTGGTGTGTGCTGCAGTTGCGGGAGGGCCGCCATCTCAATCGCTGTCTGACCTCAGCGATCAAATGGCGGTGTTCTTTCCTTGGCAACCCACGTCGGACGAGTCCTTCCGCGAAGTCCGACCCATGTTGATCCGATACGCAAAGGACCACCACTCCGTCGAATCTCAAGTTTATCAGATTCTCACTTCGGCAAAAGTGATTTCACTTTCTCAATTAAGCGAGTACATTTCGTGGCCCGCTGTGCGTCAAGGCGTGACGTTGCCCTCACCACTGCAACTTCAGCAAATGCTAATTGGGTATCTGAGGCGTCACGCTTGCCTCATCCATGGATCGTGGGCGATCAACTACGACGCAACTTTTCGAAGCTCCGCAGCGGTTATTCGAGAATTTGTATTGCTGAAAATGGCGACGTCTCCAGGCACCGGCGTCACGCGCAGCCAACTCATGGTTCATTTGCCGAACGACACCGCGTCTCAGGATTCGTTGACAGCAATTCTGGAAACGATTGCCACTAAGTCTGGCGCCACCGGTGAATGGCAGATCAAGCATTTCTCGTCTCAGAATGTCGCGATTTTGAAAGCCAACTTTTCAAACGATTGCACGGCGGCAGAAATCAACTGGGAGAAGGCTTCCAAGGACATTGCGAGCAACATGGAACTCCTGAGGAGCGGGAAAATCGTGCCTAGAAAGAATTTGAGATTGCTTCAGTCGGCGTCCACGGTTCAAACGAGGGTGGCCACGACAGCACCTCTGTCTGCCGAAACGCCCGCTTTGGCCGCCGCTCGCCGATACTTCAAGAATACGCTACAGCAGTACGGAGTGCTGAACCGTGAGGTGCTGAAGGAACGAATTTCTGTCTTGCTGCGGACGCCGGGATCCGCCCTTACGAATTCATCCAAGGAAGCGGTGTTTCAAGCCGCACAGGAGATGCTCGTTGTCTTCACGCCGGCAACATGGATCTTGAAAAGTGTCGACCCCGCTACGGATCGGCTGCGACGTGCCCTGGTGCTCGCGATGCGCCGAAAATCGTCCTTTCAGGCCAAAGAAATTGCATCCGACGCCTTATCCATCTTGAGGGAGGAGGACGCGAAGCGAGGGGGTGGAGCACTTACAGCAGAGACGATTCCGCAAAGCGTTGTTCATGCAGTCGTCGCAGAGTTGTCCGAGTATCATGGAGGGGAGAAGCTGTGGCACGTGAAAACTGGGCTAGTCGACTGGACAGGAACGTCTTAATTGCCGGCATTTCAAGATGTTCTTCCCCTCACGACGAACACTGGACCGAACTGCATCTGAGTTCTTCGGGGTTTTTTCTTCGAAAATTGTGCTGTAGTCAACACCTCCCTTCCTATGTCCTCCCGCCCCGCTGACGAAATGCAAGTTATTGAGGTGGTGTCGCCGGCACCTCAACAATTCAAGCCGAGCTCGACGCAATTTGTCAAGCAATCACTGAAGAACTACTCCTCACCAGATGCCATTCACTGCCTCGTTAACACGAAGAAGTACTCGGCGTACAACAAGGCTCCGGGTGTCACGAAAGTCATTGCGCGCAGTTCGCTTAAGTTCTTCGATCTGACGCACGAAAGCGGGACAACCGTCAAGCAGTACTTTGTTGGATCCTTTGACAGTGACGTCTTCGGCGTTGTTTTGTCGAGTGGAACGGCTGATTTGTACCGGGTGATAGAGCTCGCAGATGGAACGCTGAGTGCCAATCCCACAAAACTAAAGTTCCCAGAGCCTGTTTCCTTGGTCGAAGGCTTGGAGGGCACGCCTTCTACGATTAGTGTCATCGCCGTGACCGCTCAAGGCAAAGTTTACGTCGCCGACAACTGCATGACTCCAGAAGCAGCGGTGCCTAACGTCGTGGGGTCGGTCAGCCCCAACGTCACGGTGCTTCGCGCGTGCCGAAAAATGGCAGCATTCGGCGCCGCGCACGGAGAAGTGCAACTGATTTCTATCGAGGGTGGCCGGTGGACCCCGTTGCTCGCGAAGCCGTGGTTTCCTCACGATGAGCCCACTACGGCTACGCATATATTTTCTCGACGGCCAATGTTCGCCACCACGGACAAGGACGTGCGGATCCTAACGTACAGTGCGCGTGGCAGTGAGTTACGACTTTGGAACGTCGCGGAGAAGGGAGCCGTGAAGTTGCTGCAAACCGTCACCATCAAGTCACCTGACGGTGTCGCGTCGCCTCCCTCTGAACGCTTGTTTTGTATTGACGCCGAGGAGACCGTGTTGTTTCTGGCATCCGCGCCACGGCGTGTTGAATCCCCAATGACGGTGGTGGCGCTTAGCCTAGACGACGGGCTTTGCGTCGTTCGCGGAACGGAGTGGACATCAGCTGAGCATTCCGGCGCCTTGGCGATCGGGGCAGTAGCTGCAAAAGTTAAAACAACGTCCGATAGCCGAATGGAAAAGGCGCTGATGATTCGCACGACGACAGACTTGCATCGCGCGGTTTTTGAAGGCAAGCATCTCGAAGGATCCCCGAATCTGCTCGTCGGTCAAACCGCCACGGGGGCAGCAGCTCCACCGGCGGAAAAGGCGGTTGGTAAATGGTTCGAGCGAGCTGGGGTGCCAACAACCAGCGCCGTCGTCGACGCTGCGGTGCTCGAAGGGCAGTTACGTGACGCGGCCGCTCGTTCGCAAAACGACGCTTTCGCGTCGCAAATGGCCCACGTGAAGGTGGGTGTGATGCAGCTCGAACGGCTAGCAAGCGGCGCCGCCTCCGCCATTCGCACTGACGCCACGGAGCGCATCGCAAACGAAAGCAGCCGGAAGACGGTGAAACAGATTGCGGAAATTTGTCGCCATGCCGTGGGCCAGTCCACACCCCTTTCGAAGGTGGGATCTGACGCCAATGTGCCGATTCGAGCGTTGGTGGACGCCGTCCGTGCATTGGGCCAGAAGGTGGCGGCGGAAACGACGGCCCACCACCTACGCGACAAACTACCCGGCTTTGTGGAACGAGCGTGGCCGACTGTCACCCAGAACGACGCCAAGGAAGCACCCTTTCCCAAACCGTCGCAGCTTCCTTCGACGCAAGCATTTTGCGAGACAATCGACCGCGCCCATGCGCAACAGGGGGAACTCTTCCGGCGACAGAAGGAGCAGGACACGGGAAAGGTAAAGCAAATCGTCACGCGATCGGTGAACGCGGCAGAGGCTTCTCTGGCCGCGAATCGCGCGTACTTCGCACGTTTGCAGGACTCCGTCAAACAGCTGGGCGTTGCTGTTCGTCAGCCGTTGATCGTCCCTCGTACCACGGCCGTGGCAGCGGCAGCCGCACCCGCACTGTCAGAGGACGCAATTTACGCGCAAGCCATCAAGCATGCACAGTCGGGCAGATGGAAAGAGGCGCTGACCGTCGCAGTTGAAGCCGGAAAGGCGTCGTTACTTCTGAGGTTTTTGGAAACCGAATTGATCAAAACCAACCGAGCGCAATTGACACAAGAAAGTCGGGTGTCGATTCCAGTCATGGTCGCGCTACTGCAGCAGCTTAGCTCCGATCTGCGAGCCTCGCTCGGCGCGGTGCCGTGCCGAGTCGAGTGGATGCTCGAATTGTTGACGGCGAATGACTCCCTCGTTGATGTCGCCACCGCGAGCCCTCAGGACGCTCAGCTCATCCACGCGTCGGATATCGCCTTTTCCAACATCCTCGATGCTGTGAATGTAATCGACGAGAAGACAGAGGTCGACACGGTAACACGCCGCAAGCTGCGCGTGCTGAAGAAGGCGCTGGAAACGTTGGCGGCTTCGTAACGCACCCAATAACGAGCAGCCGGGGATAGAGAGAATGATTTGAGTGTGTGTGGTGGTCCGCGTAACTGGTTGGCACCTCACTGCTTGACGCGAATCACTCACTGGCCCTCGCACGAGACTTCTTGACAATCTCGGTTGCGGCAAGAACTGCATTCTACCGATCAGACCCGCATCTCCCACCATGACGTCCCTTCCTCCTCATCCGCCGGCGCAGAAAAAGGCCTTCGTGGCGTACGTTGACACCAACTTGGGAAACCAGATCGTTTCAAAACTCGTGGCGGCCGACTACGACGTTTCGGGCCTTGCCCGCGACGGCAACGCAGCACTCATCGCCTGCGCGCCGAAGTTGAAAAAACTGTTGCGTCGACATGAAGTGGAGGCGATTCGCCGTGCCCTCCTGGAGGCCGACTGCATCGTTTATCACACCATGGGATCGGCCGAGGACACGGTGAGTGCCATTCGTGTGTTGTCGAGCAGCCACTACGAAACCGAAAAGCGGTTTATTTTGATTAGCTCAATGATGTCGTGGTTTGAGACACCAAGTTTGACCGCGGATGGAAGCCCTGTCGCCGACGGGGAGGACCCTCGCGAGGTCGAGGCGCTCACCGAAGATCAGTTCAACCGCAGGGTCCCGCACGTTAAGTACCTCGCCTGGCGGGATGCCGAAAAGCTTGTGGCGTCATCTCAGACAGACCGGCTAAAGACTTTCGTTGTGTTTCCGGGTCTGACGTACGGGTCGGGAGAGGACTTGCTGCATCCTTTTTTCAAGCAGGCATGGACTCTGACTCCCGAGGGACTTCCCGTGTTTGGAACCGGACAGCAGATGATTCCGACCGTCCATGTGGCTGATTTGCTAACGTTTCTGAGCAAACTTCTCTCCGTCAGCGAGGAATTACCGGACATTCGCTATTTGTTTGCGGTGGACGACGGTTCATGCAACTGGAGCCAAATAGTCAACGCCATCAACGCGAGCCTAGGAAACGGGAAAGTGTTTCGCGTGCCGTTCGGAGAACTTGGTCTCCATGACAACATCGAGCATTTCACCGTCGATTTGAAGGTGGAGGCAGGCTACATGAAGCAATTGTTGGCGGATGATTCGGATTGGGTGGCTCGAGGCGGCTTCCTGGAGAGTATCGAATCCGTCTGTCAAGAGTACCGCGTCGCCCGAGGAGTCACGCCGGTGCGTATTTGCCTTTTAGGGCCCCCATCGGTCGGAAAATCCTACGCAGCGCGAGAAATTGCGCAGCAATTTCGCATCCCACATTTCACCATTGCAGATGTCATCGCCGACTACAAGTTTCAAGAAGTGGAGCTGCAGGATGAAGTTCTCCGGATCAAGCAGCACAAAGCATCCGCTCGGCGTCAAGACAAGGTGGACGAGAAGCGCATTACGATCCTCAATGATCGTCGAGCCGCCCGGCAAGAGGCGCTTTCAGCGAACGATGACGCCGCGTCATCTCCCAAGGCGAACGCGGACGATGCGGACGACGTGGAAGACGAAGATGACATCGAAGTGGTGCTCACGCCCGACGAGGAGAAGGAACTCGTAGACGCCGCCGCCGCGGACGACGACGACGAGGCCATCGTGGCCATCAACGAAAAGCTCATCGAGGTCAAGCGGGTGTTGGCCATGCGACTGAAGCCGATTGGCGTAGAAACAGTCGAAGCGGCCAATCCTAAGGACAAGAAAGCCAAGCCAGCACCGAAAGCTGCCGTCAAGGGAAAGGCCGCAGATAGCGCCGAACCCAAAGAAGATCCGAATGCTGCCCGTGACGCCCACCGGTTGTCTGATCGTTCCTTGGCTTTCATGTTGAAGTGGAAACTCAGCCGCGTGGAGTGTCGAAATCAAGGCTGGATTCTCGACGGCTTTCCGAAGACAGTGCGCCAGGCGCGATTGCTGTTCGAAGACGTGCCGGTCGAGGTTCCAGAGGACCCCGATGAGCCTGACATGCCGCTCGACAAGGAAGAAAAGCCTTGCAGTGAGTCGCTGCTTCCGGAGTTCCTATTTCACTGCAAGGCCAGCGACACGTTTCTTCTGGAGCGACTGCAGAAAACGCAGCATGAGCATCCGCACAACACACCGGAGGATTTCCAGCGGCGCTTAGAGCACTACAAGCAGAATTTTGACGTTCCTGTGGGTGTGATCCAATACCTGGAGTCGGCGAAGAGCGGCGCCGGACGCGCGGTGGTGATCAAGTCGGTGGATCTGGAGTCCGCGCCCTTGATTCCGCCACCCCCGCCAAAGTCGCCGTATGCGGCAAAAGTCACCGATCCTACGGTGCAACGCCTTTTTGACGTCATCGGTCGGCCTCGAAACTTCGGACCCACGCCGGGAGACGCGTTCGCGGAAGCGGAGCGGGCAAGGCTGCTCGCTGCGGAGGCAAAGGCAGAGCAGGCGGCCCAAGCTAAGTTGAGGTCCGACAAGGATAGCGCGGACGTCGCACAAGCGGAAGCGTCCAAGGCCGAGCTTCTAAGTCGTGTTTCCAATATGAAGGATGTCGAGCGGCAGATGCTCGAGCAGCGCAAGGCCCCGTTGAAGGCTTACCTCATGGCCAACGTCATTCCCATCTTGACCAAGGGCCTCATCGAGGTGTGCAACCGACGCCCTGAGGACCCCGTAGACTTCCTGGCGGAGTGGCTTTTCAAGCACAACCCGGAAGATCACCCCGAAATGTATTCGTAATTCGCCTCGGCATGCGTTGAAGCCCAATACCCCCTCCCCTGTCGGTTCCCTTCTCACGGACATGTACGTAGAACCACAGCCACACCCACCCGGAGGTTCGGGGAGTGTGAATCACTGAAGGGTGTCTAAATTGGCCGCGTCTTGGCTACAATTCCCTCTGCAAAGGAAAGAATAATTTACGCAGAGGGCCGTGCCATGAGCGACTCTGACGACGACCAAGGTGACCGTGTGAGAAGCAGCACCGCGACGACGATGCGATCCATCTTCGCCACGGACAAGCGAAGCGCACAGCCGCCGGCCAAGGCAGCCGCGCCTCCTAATCCTGGACAGGCCCAAAGCGCCGCAGCAGCCACCGCCGCCGTGGTGGCCTTCAAGGGAGAGAATCCCATCGGCTCGTGCGCGGCGGTGGTGGTGGTGGCTCAGGGCGCCCCGAGTGCCCACATCGCCCTCGTCAACCAAGAGCGGCGAACACTCGCGAGAGTCAAAGTCGACGATGCGCTCCAGCTACTGCTCAACTCACAGGAGCGCGTCTACGCTACGCTGTACGATCCGACCTTGCAGCTGCACTGGACGCTCATGTTCAAGTCGGCTGGGGATGCGACTGCCTTCGTGGCGGCGGCCACCACCGTTCAGCATTACTTGCTCATCGCCGACGGACCGCGGCCTCCCTATCAGGAATTGATTCGCGGGAGCAACAACGCGACGACCGATCCCCGTTTGAGGGTCGCCAAGGGTGACAAGGTGTCGGTGGCCGCAACGACCTGGCTCGTCCAGCGAGTGGCGCAGTGCTACTCGTGCGGCAAGAACGTCGAAGACATCCCTCCCGACGCCCCTCGCTCGATTCGCGTGGGCGAAGGCGTGCTCATGACGGGTACCGAGGAGGTCGCCGTCGGTATGACGGAGGGTGATGTTCGCATCGCCTTTCTCCCCCCTCGAAAGACGCAAATCACCGTCGGCCTCGGCAATCCTGAAGTGGGACCCAATGATAGCGTCGTGGTCGTCATCCAGTTGGTAAAGCTTGCAGCCAAGGCGTCGCTCCCGTCCCTTGGAGACGTGGGTGCTGGCACCGCCATCGCAACCATCAAGCCTGCCGCCGAGCCACCGGTTCAACCAGTCGCCGTCGCCCCCCCCGCGGCGGCCGTTGCCCCACAACCAGCACCCGCTGCGCCCACGAGCACCGGCTTGTCGACGGAGCTGCTGCTGCAAACGGTCTTGGCACTGCAGTTGCAGCAGCAAAAGCCGCCGGCGCCCCCTCCCGCTCCCGTGCCCGCCGCACCACACGTTGAAAAGGAATACCTGATATCACCCGTCGTTGAGCGAAGCTTGGACCGTATAGACCAGCAGCTCCGCCACCTATTCGAAAAAGTCGATCGCCTCGACCTCGACAAGAAGATCGAAGCCAACAACGAGAAAATAGAACGGATGGTCAAAAAGGCCGTCGGCAAGGCGCCCATTGCGGACATCGACATCGAAGACATGACCAAAGACAGAGATCAGCTTCTGGCAAAGATCGAATCGCAAAAAGTTCGGATTGAGGAGCTGACGAACTCTTACCACCAAGCTCTTGAGGTGCTAGGTCGCCACAAGGATGAGGTCGCCGGCCTGAAGAGTGACCTGGTGGTAGAACGGGAAACGAGCAATGACCGGCATCGTGAACTGACAGAGAGACACCGACTGACGGTCGTCGAGCTCGAAGTCCGACACCGATCGAGTTTGGACAAGGTCCGCGACGCGGGGTTCGAGGATGGCAAGGCAAAAGGTTATCAAGACGGCTATGCAGCGGGAAAGATCGATGCCATGTCCCAATTTGCGTCCGATGGCCGTTCTGGGGCGGATAGCGTGCGGGAGCTGCTCACCAAAAAGGAAACCGAACTGGTCGAACTGCAACGGCAAATCACACAAGCCGAAGGCCGCTTGTACGAGGAGCGCCGTCAGGCAGCGGATCAGGTGCAATCTCTTCAAGGCCTCATTGAGCGACTTGAAAAGCGGGAGTCGGTCCGAGGCGCCGCTCCAGCGACGCAGGCCGAATCATTCGTGCGCATTCTCAAAAGGGCGATGAACAGTACGTACAGTCTGATTGAACAGCAACTGTACGCAACGGAAAAACAGTCCCTCGACGTTCAAGACTGCCTTACGTATGTCTTGGAAACCGTTCGAAGTGAAACGCGCACTGCAGCGGAAGATATGCGTCGTGAAGCGGCACTCATGAAGCACCAGGCAGACCCACTCAGCGCTTCTGATTCCGCGCAGCCGACTCCGCGGCCGATGCCCCCCGCGATGCCTTCGGCTGCAACGGTTGCGGTGCCCAATCAAAGAGATCGTGCCCCCCCAGGAGATAGCCGGCCCACAATTCCACCCCTGACCTTCGAGGAAAGGCAGTCCGAAATCGCCCGAGTTTTGGCGGCAATCCCGCCTTTGACGCACTCGGAGCCGACAGAGGGGCCCCCCGCGATGGACTTTGGGATGCCTCCCCCCGACGCCTTCAGTTCGGACGCTCGATCCTACCGTGACGCCGACGCCTACGAGCCCTTTCCGCGCTACGACGCGTCCCCTCGCACCGACGTCGCGACCGACGGAGATGAACCCGCGCGGTCAGCAGCCGGGGCCCGCCCCTGGCAAACTCCCTACGACGACCATGACGATAACTGACATCGATGGATGGGGGACGGCTATCCCTCTCTTCATTCCCATCCGGAGGGCGGGACACCGATGTGGCCTTTATGTTGCGTCATCCAGTCACGTCGCATCCGAGTGTGGGCACGTGCGAGCACACACTCCGTTGCTTGTTCGCTCCTCCTTGCGCTAACCACCCAGCAACCACATCACTCTCTCTATCAGACTTTATGAATATATGCGCTCGCGTCTTGCCACAAGCGAACCGCTCCATGTCGCGTTGGTCGAGGCCTCGGGCATCGTCGTGCGAACAGCCGTTCGCTCCGGGGGGCTGCTTGCCGCGCTGCTTCTGGGGGCCGAGGTGGCGCAACGCGTCATGGCCCGAAACAGGAAGGTCGTCCTTTCCTTGGCCGCAAAAATTGCGGACTCGACGGGTCACCGTCAAGCCGCAGCCGTCGTGGCGCAGGAGAAGGTGCCGCCCAGGGACTTTGGCAGGGCCGTGGTTCGCGTCATGATGGGCGGCTCCAACCCCTCAGCTTTCGGACGGCACGCCTTTCTTACGTCAGCCGCTGCCGGTTTGCGCTTGGCGGGTGTACGGCTGCTTGCCGTTGGAGCCGTGTGCTCATTCGTGGATGTGGTGTGGCCGCCAGCCCGAGTTCTGTCCGCTCCGCTCATCGCCTCTCTATCGGTCATCCTGATGGGGAGCGGCGCGGTGCCATCTTCGCCGCTCTCCGGAAAATTGTCTTCCGCTCTCGTCCTCCAGCTTGGGCACGTGGCCCCGGCCGCGCTGCTTTGCCAGATGCTTTCGCCTAGCTGGAGCCCCAAGCGTTGGCTGTCGCTTCCCGCAGTCCGGAGGTTCATCGGCATGGTCTCGGCGGCGTCTCGATGGAGGTTGACGAGGTCGGCGCTTCTCGAGGCATATCGAGCAGCGTCGTGTGGAGATGTCGCCATGCTGCAGCTCTTTTCCCTGATGCTGCGTTCCGTCGCCGACACCTTGTCACTGCTCGCGTCGAAAAGGTACCACTCTTTTTCCGGTGTGATCCGCGACGCGCTTCGGAGCGGCGCAGTGATTTTTTCCTCGTGGGCTCTCGCCGTCGGACTGGATCGTCTCCAGCTCCACCTCAACCGGCGGATTGCATGCCCGGCAACGCTCACTATTTCGACCACCGTGGCAATGTCAATGGTAGTGTCCCACGCATGTCGCAACCCGACTTGTCCTCCGGCTTTGAAGGCAGCGCATGAGCATTTTTGATCACGATTTGCCGTGGTAGAGGGGTTCCATTATCGCGCGCTCTGGCTGACATGACGTCTTCTAACCACTTCTCCCGAGTGTGATGTGGACTGCCTTTCGCGACTCTCTCTCCCTTTTCCAGTACTCACACGGGGACATATGGAGGCGAAAGTGCATAATCGCCCTCTAGCGGAGTCACAGGACTTCGGATTTTTGCCGGAGCTGCGAAAGCACGGTAACCCAACGCCTCCTCTGCAGCGCGTCGCATTCGCCGCCGCTGTCACCACTGCATCACCCGTTTCCGCGGCCACGGTGATGGTGAAGGTGCACACACGCAGCAAACCGCGGCTCGAGTCCTGGGAGCCACGAATTCTTCGCTACAGTCCGCCGCGAGGGCGGCCGTTTGATTTGAAGTGCACCTTTGGGCTACCACGGTCGCTGCTGCCCATCGCGGCCCAGTCAACGCCGTCGCCCAGCCCCGCACACTCGGAAACGCACCTCATGCATCGTGACGCGCCATCGGAAGAGCGACTAGCGAACGTCAAGCGGCTCCGACGCGTTTTGGTTAGAGGGGGCACACCGGCAGGCAACGTCGTCCGATCTGCGGCCACGTCCGGACTCGACGAACGCCTTCGCCAACCCGCCGCCTCGCGGAGCCAATGGTGCTTCGCCGACGTGGTGGATCCACCCGTGCGGTCGCTACAATCCACGGGCGATTCCGAAGCGAAAAGCGAGATTGGGTCGATCGATGCCACAAGCGCATCCACGACCACCGTATCGCACTGTCGGCACCGTGCCAGACACGGCCGTCGCGTTAGCGCGACCGAGAGCGAGGCCGAGGAGGATGCCAGGCGCGCGGTCGCTGAGCAGCTCGCGGACTTCGAGCGACGCGTCGTCTCTCCAATCGAAACGCCTCGGGAATCGAACCGCAAGGGGGGCGGTGGCGCGGATGACCTTGACAACAACTGAGCGTCGTGTGAAGTGGTGGTTCGGTTGTTTGCAGTAGTATTTGTGAATGTGTATGTACAGGCGATGTTCACCTTTCAGCGACCGCCGCTTGTTAACATGTTATGACCGTTGTAGCTTTGAAATCAGCCAGGGAACGTCTTGAAGGAAGAATGCCACGACGAGCCCCTCAAGGCACGGCGGCCCACATCACTGGGCAGCTTAGACTGTACTCTGCACTGCAGCCGGAACCTCTCGATAGCGATCCGAAATCCCATGGGAAGCTCACTTTCGGCAGTCGACAGCTGAAAAATACCCCGTCGCCTCTCACGGTGGTCGGCACTCTGGACACGATGTACCGCGGCACGGCTACTCCAACGACAACTGCGGTGCAACAACGCATCGAGACCGCACGAAAATGTGTTCCGGTGACGTCGAAAGTCAACGAAGCGGAGGCCGGAAATCCCTCGCCACGGAACCACGAGGATCCTTTCCGGAACGCTCAATTGTTGTTGCGGCTCTCATATCTCGAGGATGCAATCCGGAGTTCAGATGCCACCGTGGACCGCACCCACCGAGAAATTGAACTGCTGAAACACTTGCGGCAAACGTCAAAGGTCGAAGCGATTCTTGACAAGTCGCCTGATCGGCGCACTGCGGGGCAGCAGCAGCTCGTCGAAGATGTGATCGAGCGTACCCTTGCAGACGCTCACCGCATCGGGACGTCCAGCGAGCAGCAGGGCGACCCACGTCGAACACTGCCAGGCAACGTGTGCCGAGCCTCACTCCGCCCCCTCATGCCGCTCACGGAGGCAATGACCTTGGCACCTCCATCCGGCACGAAGACGTCAGGCAAACGACTTGCTCCTCAAGTTGCACCGCGCCGCGACACCGTGCCGTTTGCTCGCGAGCCCCTTGACCTTTGCGCGATGCCGCGGCGCGAGGCGCCGCCCCCGCTGGGCAGTGCGCAAAGCCGACGGATTCCGCCAGCAGACGTGGTGGACATCTATGCCTTGCGCATCATCCGAGAAATGAAAGAGGCGGCCGACAACGGACGGTCGCTCTCGGCCAACGGCGCGGCGCACCTGCGCCCGTTGATGCGACATGCGACCGAGCTGAAGGACCGAATCGCAGCCTCGGCGCACCGTCCGCACTTGTCACCTTTGAGGCCAGCGGCCGCAGCGACCCCACCCCTCAGTGTACACTCTTGATGTGGATGTTCAAACCGAAACCCAACGCGTGGCACCCCTCCCTCCCGTGCGCATGAAACCAAATCGCGGCTGTCGCGACTCATTGGAAAATAGTTACTCCTCTCTATACTGTCTATTGTGTGGCAATCCTGATGCTACGCCGCTCGCTCTGGAGGTGGGCGAGTGACAGCAAAGTAACGGCCTGGAAGGGACCGCGGGCGCTGGACTTGCCCGCCTTCGAACGGCGCCTACGACAGCACGGCGTGCAGCTGACGTCGTTTTCGCCCGCGGGGGCAGCTTCGCCTTTCGTGGCGGCTGTGAAGCCACCGGCGACTGCTGCCACCGCCCCTGTCAGTCATGCGGCAGCGCAGTTTCCCGCGGCCGCGGCTTCCAGCAATGCGTGCGGCTCAACGAAAACGCAGGAGGTGATTGTGTTCACTCTGCGGCCGGGAGAAACGGCGGCGGAAGCTACGCCCGACAGCCCCGTCGACTCCATTTCCCCCTTCGCGCTAGTGGGCGCCGAGGACAGGTCGTTCTTCTTTTTTGCGGACGGGACCGTCGTGGGCTGGAGGGCAACGTGGCCGGAAATCGTTCACATGTGGTGCGTCGCGTGTCCTGGCACAGACACGACTGCCCTGACTCAGTCGGGTACCGCGTTAGTTGAAACGTTCCGGATTTCACCCTCGCCTTCGCCAGCCACTAGTCCAACAGACTCCCAACAGACGGCGGACGTCGAACTCACTGCGGACCTAGCCATCAGTTCCCCGGCGTCGTCAGGAGGATCGTCAGCTCAGCCGTTATTCAGCTCACAGTTGGACGACTTCGTGCTGGCAAACGACAGCGAGACGGCCAAGTTGCCGTTCAGCTACGCGTTGGCCCAGAGTGTGAGAACCGAGGCCATTTTGATGGATCTGGCGCCACTCTCAGAGCGCATCAAGTCGTGGAGGCGTGAGCTGCTGCGGTCGGGCACGGTTCAGTGCAACATCAAGGAGCTGCGCAGGACGAAGACGCAGCTGCTGGGACTGTCGGAAAGTGTGAATGGCTGCCGTATGGTGGTGCACATGTCCCCCAAGATCTTTTGGCACCGGGATCTGCAGGACATGCGCTCCACGTACCGCGAGGCCTGTGCCTTTCTCGAAGTGGAGGAGCGGCTGCAGCACGTGCAGTCCAACATCGATATTGTGGAGGAGGCCCTGTCTTATCTGCACGACGAGGCCCACGCCAGCAGCGGGGAGTACCTCACGTGGGTCATCATTGTCCTCATCTTCATCGAGATCGTCGTCGTGCTGGAGCTGCACCGCTATCTGCTCGAGTGGCTGGCCGCCGCCGTGAGCCACCCAACCAAGGTGGGCGAGGGGGCACGGTGAGAGGGGTGTTTCGAGATAGCCCTCGTTCGAGCTCATAGTGAAACACACAACATGCCGCTGCGGGTTGGTTGACAGCGCACCTTTTCATCTGTGGAGTATCGTGGGTCAATATTTGCGTCGCCAACACTAAGAAATGAACACCGTTATTGTGCGTGGTGGTTGGCATGAGGGCAGGATTCAAGTTCCAATATGGTGATCGTCGAACCGCGGTATCGGTTACGTATCGGCGAACCGTGGCCTCGGCGGCCGTCTCGTGATTCATGGTGGCGGAGGGGTTTGCAATGCCATGCCGCTGAGTGCGACCAAATACCAGTGCGGTCGTCGGCCGACGAGGGGGTCGCTCATTCAAGCGGCAGCAACCGCAACGCCGCCGTCGTTTGGCTGTCGGGCTTCGCTGCTGGCGTTGCCACGACCGCGCTGTGCATGACGGTGCTGTGGCCCAATCGGCACGCGGTCTACACTTGGGTCTTCGCCTGTTGGCGGCATCGCCTCGCTGGGTTCGCCGTAAAGGATCAAGAGATCATCTTGAACCGGCGAGGCTTCACGGTGTGCTACAGCCCAGATGCACTCGGCCCTTGCTGGGCATCATTGTTCATGTCGAGGTGGAGTGTAGCCACGCGGGCGACCTCCGTGCGGCCGCTTCATTTCTCCCCGGATCGCGACGTGCCAGCACAAGTGCGGATCAATCCCTCGGCGTTCACGACGTCCGGCTATGACCGAGGCCATCTCGCACCCTTTGCCGCGCTCCGATGGAACGCGGTCGCCGCCGAGCAGTCGTTTCTCATGTCCAACGTCACCCCCCAGGTTCCGTACGTCAACCGAGTCATTATGCGCGCGGTCGAGCATCAGCTGCGTCGCTGGGCGCGGCAACATGGGAAACTGGCTGTCTGCGTCGGCTGCTCCTACCACACCAAGCGGGGCTCACCGGTGAAAATGGCCTGTGGCACCCTGGTCCCGTCGCACTTCTTCGTGGCCGCGACCATCTGCCGCTCTCCCACGCACCCCATGATCGGCTTCTGGATACCTAACGTGGAGCCCCCCAGTACGCGCGGACAAGAATCCGCCGTGCGGGCCGTAGTTGACCTAGAGCCGTACGTGGTGTCGATTGACAAACTCGAGCGGCTCTCCGGTCAACGTTTTTTCTGTCAGTTGCCTCTGCTCTACCGCGTTTCCTGGCCGTTGTGGCGCAATCCCCGCTGTCGGCCCCCGGATCGGTCTGTCTTTTCGTTGCAGGAGACCACTCTCCCAGCCGAGGTTGCCACGGCCCCCCCAGTCGGCTGGGTGCCCAGCTCGTAGCCTCGTCGCCACCTGGGGCAGGGACACATGGGGCAGGGACGCATCCTCTTCACGATCCCCCCGTCGTCTCAGGATGTCTATCGTGGTGGTTGAGCTGCAACCGTTTTTGCGTGATCTCATTATTGTGCTGGGGCGCGTGCCTTAACTTAACCCCGGCCGCAGCTTTTCCCTCCGAAGTTTGTCAATCATGGAACGCAACGTATTACCCCTGGAGCCAAGTCCAGTCAACTATGACCTGCACATCAAACCGAATTTCGACACCTTTGAATTCGACGGCGACGTTGACATTGAATTGGCATACAATGCTGAGGCTCCCATGCGACGCATCACGTTCAACGCATCGCAGCTCACGTTTGTGTCCGGTCAACTGTTCGACGGGTCCCGCAAGACCCTGCTGCAGGCTTTTACCCCAGATGAGTTTGCCATCGACGGCCGCAACGACCGCGCGTCGCTGGACCTCGTCTCGCCGCATGTGTCGGGCATCTATGTCCTGCATATTGTCTACCGTGGTGTCATGAACGACAAGCTGCAAGGCTTTTACCGGTCGAAGTACACGGTCCACGGTGCACCTGCCCACATGGGTACCACACAGTTCGAGGCATGCGACGCACGGAAGGCGCTGCCGTGCTGGGACGAACCGGCTCGCAAGGCGACGTTTGACGTGACGTTGACTGGCCCTGCGGACCTTCTTCTTCTTTCAAACATGCCGGAAAAACATCGCGTCGACGTCACCGACGCCGCTGGCGCCAAGTTGCGCAAAGCAAGCTTCTACCGAACGCCCATCATGAGCACCTATTTGCTCGCGTGGACGATCGGCCACCTCGAGTACATCGAGGCGGTCATCCCCAAGACGCACGACTCGTCCAAGAGCACCATCATTCGGGTCTACGCCCCAGAAGGCAAGGTCCAGGTGGGAGGTACATTCGCCCTCGAAGTAGCCGTCAAGACGCTCCCGCTGTACGAAAAGTTCTTCGGCAGCGACTACCTCCTGGACAAGTGCGACCTGCTGGCCATTCCCGATTTCGCTGCCGGGGCGATGGAGAACTGGGGCCTCATTACGTTCCGCGAGTCGTCGTTGCTGTGCGATGAGTCGTCGAGCGTCACCCACCGGCAGTACGTTGCCCTCGTCGTGGCGCACGAACTCGCCCATCAGTGGTTCGGAAATCTCGTCACAATGGACTGGTGGAAGGAGCTGTGGCTAAACGAAAGCTTCGCAACGTGGATTGAATACTGGGCGGTGGACACGCTCTTCCCATCGTGGCAAGTGTTCACGCAGTTCGTCAACGATGAGACCGGTCGAGCCTACGACCTCGACGCACTGGAGAGCTCTCACCCGGTCGAGGTCGATTTGGTCAACGCGGAGCAGGTGGACGAGATTTTCGACGCTATCAGCTACAGCAAAGGCGGGAGCATCCTCCGGATGGTCGTGGAGTACATCGGCCTCGACGCCTTCCGCCGCGGCATGGAAGCGTACCTGAAACACTTCGCATTTCGCAACGCGCGGTCGGCAGATTTGTGGGATTTTCTCGGACGCGCGGCCAATGTCAATCTCACCGGGCTTCTTGATTCTTGGATTCTCAAGCAGGGCTATCCCGTGCTTCGCGCTAGCCGCGACGCAAGCGGTGTCCGCGTGACGCAAAATCGGTTTTTGGCCCGCGGTCCCGCACCCCCCGAACTGGACACGACGCTCTGGGAAGTTCCCGTGAAGCTTCGTTCCGGAACGTCGACCAACCTTCAAGTGCTGTCGACGCGGGTGGCGGTCCTACCGGTTCCGACGCCGTGTTCCCCATGGGTCAAGGTCAACGCCGACCAAACCGCCTTTTGCCGTGTGCTGTACGACGACGACTTACTCCAGTCGCTGTGCGCCGCTATCGATGGCCCCGCGAGTCTCACCGTGCTCGATCGGCTGGGACTCATGCTGGACTATCACGCGTTCAGCGCCGCGGGACTGGTCTCCGGTGCTGCAGCAATGAGGATTTTTGCCGCACTGCACACTGAAACAGACATGACGGTTTGGTGCGCCGCCACGCGCTTCGAGAAGCAGGTGAAGGACCTCCTGGCTGTGGCGCCTTCGGCCGCGAAGGCAAAGTTCCGCGCGTTCGCGTTGAAGACGTATGCCGCGGTGAAATCGTCTGTTGGCACTTTGCCGAAGGCCGGGGAGAGCGCTCTCACGGCGATGCTGCGCGGCGTGATTCTGAGCCGACTCGTCGCTCTCGATGACACCGACACCGTGTCGTCGCTGGCGGCACTTTTCACCGGTGGCGCCGACGTGTCCGCAGACATCCGACCTGCCGTCTACGCCGCAGCGCTTCGTCTGAATGGCCGTTCGGCGTGGGCAAAACTGAAGACGCTGCACGAAACAGTGACGGATGCCACGGAGCGTGCGCGCTGCCTTCGAGTGATGCCGACCACGACGGATCCCGCGCTGCTCGAGGAGACGCTGACCTACGTCATGTCCCCCGCCGTCCGCACGCAGGACGCCGGGGGCGCCCTCGTCTCGTTGGCAGGAAATGATCACGGCGCCGCGCTGTTTGTTTCGTTGTTGACCAACCGCTGGAAAGAGCTGTACGCCAAGTTCCCCATCATGGTCCTCGCACGGGTGATCAAGTCAGGCATTGGCAGCCTTGTGGGAGGCGCGGAGGTCGCCGACCAGTGTGCGGCGGCGCTCGCCAACGTGACGGACGACAAGGAGCGCGCGTCGGTCGAGCGATCCTTCCAGCAGGGCATCGAAACGCTCAGGCTGACACTGCAGTGGCGCAACAACGATGTCGCAAATCTGATTGCTTTCCTTGACGAACAATAGAAGGCCGTGACGCGGCTGGCAATTGCAGCTCTATATTTTTTTATACATGTGTGTGCGCGGCAAGGACGGGGGATCCCTAATGTAGCCTGTGTAGCCGCAAGCGCGTAGCGAGCTTGGCAGGGGTGTGTTTGGCACTCTTCTCGATCGTGGGAGCGCGTGCTTTTGCTGAGCGAGCGAGGAGCGGCATCCGTGGACACCCATCGATGGTGGTATGTTGGTGACTTTTTCCTTTCGGCTCGCCAACAGGAATCCCACACCATGGCACGTGGTCCCGGAAAGCACTTGAAGCGGCTGTTCGCGCCGAAGGACTGGATGCTGAGCAAGCTGTCCGGCGTGTTCGCCCCGCGCCCCCGGTCGGGCCCGCACAAGCTGCGCGAGTGCCTGCCCCTGCTGGTCATCATTCGCAACCGTCTCAAGTACGCGTTGTCCGCACGCGAGGCGCAGATGATCGTGCGCCAGAAGATGGTGAACATCGACTCCCGTCCCCGCACGGACACCAAGTACCCGGCCGGCTTCATGGACGTCGTTGAGATCCCGCGCAGCGGCGACCGCTTCCGTCTGTTGTACGACGTGAAGGGCCGCTTCAACATGGTCAAGATCGGCGAGGCCGAGGCGTCCATCAAGCTGTGCAAGGTCCAGAAGCTGTTCACCACGACCGGGCGCACGCCGATGCTCGTGACCCACGACGGCCGCCGCTTCCGGTTCCCCAACCCGAAGATCAGCCGCAACGACACCATCGTCGTCAACCACCGCGACGGCAAGATCACGGACCAGATCTCCTTCAAGGTTGGCGCCGTCGCGATGATCACCGGCGGAGCCAATCGCGGCCGCGTCGGCGTCGTGCAGAACATCGAGCGCCACCCCGGTTCGTTCGACATTGCCCACGTCAAGGATCAGATCGGCAATGAGTTCGCCACTCGTCTGCGCAACGTCTTCGTGATTGGCAAGAGCGCTGATTCCGTCCCGATCACCCTCCCCAAGCTTAGCGGTGTCAAGCCCAACCCGATTGCCGAGCGCGAGGAGCGACTCATCGCCGCGGAGACCCGTAAGTCCAAGCAGGTCCGCAAGCACAAGTAACCACGGTGCCGACCCCAGACCCTTTCCAGTTTTGCCCTCACTGATGTCATGTGGGCTGCCCCCTCGGTATCCCTCTCGAGGGAAACCTTGGGGGGGGGCTCTAGCGTGACTGTCACGTGTTACGAACACCACCCCACTAGTGTGTCGCGGCGCGCGTTGATGCCGTTAGTGATGGATTGATGGCACCTCCTCCCTCCGTTTCACGCCTCTCCCAAGCTTCCGTATCCCACACCATGGCACGTGGTCCCGGAAAGCACTTGAAGCGGCTGTTCGCGCCGAAGGACTGGATGCTGAGCAAGCTGTCCGGCGTGTTCGCCCCGCGCCCCCGGTCGGGCCCGCACAAGCTGCGCGAGTGCCTGCCCCTGCTGGTCATCATTCGCAACCGTCTCAAGTACGCGTTGTCCGCACGCGAGGCGCAGATGATCGTGCGCCAGAAGATGGTGAACATCGACTCCCGTCCCCGCACGGACACCAAGTACCCGGCCGGCTTCATGGACGTCGTTGAGATCCCGCGCAGCGGCGACCGCTTCCGTCTGTTGTACGACGTGAAGGGCCGCTTCAACATGGTCAAGATCGGCGAGGCCGAGGCGTCCATCAAGCTGTGCAAGGTCCAGAAGCTGTTCACCACGACCGGGCGCACGCCGATGCTCGTGACCCACGACGGCCGCCGCTTCCGGTTCCCCAACCCGAAGATCAGCCGCAACGACACCATCGTCGTCAACCACCGCGACGGCAAGATCACGGACCAGATCTCCTTCAAGGTTGGCGCCGTCGCGATGATCACCGGCGGAGCCAATCGCGGCCGCGTCGGCGTCGTGCAGAACATCGAGCGCCACCCCGGTTCGTTCGACATTGCCCACGTCAAGGATCAGATCGGCAATGAGTTCGCCACTCGTCTGCGCAACGTCTTCGTGATTGGCAAGAGCGCTGATTCCGTCCCGATCACCCTCCCCAAGCTTAGCGGTGTCAAGCCCAACCCGATTGCCGAGCGCGAGGAGCGACTCATCGCCGCGGAGACCCGCAAGTCCAAGCAGGTCCGCAAGCACAAGTAACAACGCTGTCGCCAATGAATGTGTGTCTGCATTTCCGGGCGAAGCTACTCCCCTCTCCGAATTTTGGATGCCGCAGTGCAACACCCGCCGTAGCATCTTGGTTTACATCCCCCCACCACGCCCCCTCCCGACGCTCATGGTTCTCGTGCGTTAGGTGCACCGCGATGTCCGCCCTCTCTCTGCCACCTCGCAGCGCCTTCGTCGTTTCCTCCTCTCCCATCCTTTCTTTCCGTTCCCCCAGATCGCCCCGACGATGGCCGATGCCGACGACGAGCAGCATGAGGAGATGGGGATCGACACCGAGAAGGTGATGGACTCCATCCGAGACACGATGAAGCAGAAGCTGCAGCAGGAGCGGTGGGCTGCCAAGAAGGTAGATGGGTGGGTCAAGGACATCGTCGAGGCCACGCTGAAAGTGTTGGCGGACATGAAGAAGCCCTTCAAGTACGTCGTCACGTGCGTCGTCATGCAGCGGACGGGCGCCGGTCTGTCCTCGTCGTTCTCTAGCTTGTGGGACAACATGCGCGATGGTGTCTGCTCGGTGCCGTTCGAGACCGAGCACCTGCACTGCGTGACCGCCGTCTACTGGCTCAAGATTGACTAGCGTCGGATGACCACCGCGTAGACATGCCAGCACTCGCCCCACTGTTTATCCCTCCAAGAGATGTATTTCCCTTACGGCGTTTGTGACACGTTCTGCAGAGGTGGGCGGCGATATGTGTTCACAGTAGACAAATAAATGTGCGCTTCATCCCCGTCGGACCCAGAAATCCGGTACTAAGAACGCTCACTCGGAGGTTTTGTTGGTTACAATCACAGCACCACAGGCATGCGAGCGTTAAGGTCGTTCGGGCAGCCGGCGACACCCCCTCTTGAATTCTGTTTTTTGTCTTCGCCTTGCTGGTTGTCTTCTCGCCTCGTCGCCCGCCGCGCGGTCCGTGACGCCCCTCGATGCGCAACGAAGCACACGGAGGCGCCGGTGTCACCTTTCTTTGTTACTCACGCCGCGGCTGCGCTTCGAGCCGAGTGTTTGCGGCAGCTCCACGCTGAGGTGGTGGCGGATCAGCGAACCGGAGCGTCGGTGCCACCCCTGCCGCCCGCCGGTTGGACGATGGAGCATCGCCCTGCCTCGTCCACGTTTGTGATGAAGAGGACGGTGTTCGCAGCGGACATCGACTGCCGATGGGCGTCGGCAGACTTCCCAATGGCTCCGCCGCCTGAAGGCACGTCGCCCCAATCGCCGGCAAGACTCCAACATCGGCCGTCCGCCGTCGCGGAGTACGCGAATGTTTCTGTTTGGGGGCGCTTCGATTGTCGCGACTGGTCACTCGCGGACCCAGCCGTCGACATCTGCGAGTGGATTCCATTCGACGTCGTCGTGGAGTGCCAGGGAAGTCGCAGCGTGTTGGTGGCAAGTCTCGCCCACGTCAATTCGCAACTTCGTCTTCGGCATCTGTCGTTTGCTCCTCGTACTCTTGGCGCGTCGGAGGAGCTCACGCCACTGCGAGTGTTTCAGCGAGAGCGCACGTTGTACCGAGGGCCGAACATCAACGGCCTGTCGAAGGAACTGAATGAAGTGATCGTGGGCTACCTGCATTCGTTAGGTGTGGACGGACACCTCGCGGAGTGCGTGGCTCAAACCGCTCATTTTTTGGAGCAGGAAGAGTACTCGGCGTACCTTGCCAGGCTCGCGGACACGGTGGCACCGCCGGACGAGGCGAGGTAGGGAGAGGCGAGGGGTGCCCGCTCGGCTGCCCCGTCAGTACGTCAATGCTAACCGCGTTTCCCAGTGTTGCGTCCCTTTCGCTCACTGACCCACTTATGGACAGGCACGACTCTTTCGATAACCCTCCTCTTGACGGATGACGTCGATCCAGCATCACCTCACGGAAGAGGAGCGAGCTGAGTTCAAGGAGATTTTCGATCTTGTAGATGAGGACAAGGGCGGAACGATTTCGAAGGCCGAGCTCAAGAAGCTCATGGAAACCCTGCGGCTCCACCCCACCGAGGAGGAACTCACGTCCATGATGAAGGAAGTCGACGCCGACGGCAGCGGTGACATTGATTTCAACGAGTTTGTGACCGTCATGTCGCGCCGGGTTCAGGCGGACTACACCGCGGAGCAGCTCAAGTCTGCTTTCAAGGTGTTTGAAACCGACAACGTGCCGCCCGGGTTTGTGTCCACCGAAGTGTTAGAGCATTCGCTGACAACGTACGGCACGGACAAGTTGACACCTGAGGAGGCCGCGGAGCTGCTGTCCACCGTCGACCCGGAAGGTACCGGCAAGATCAACTACATGGAGTTCATCGCGATGATGTCCTCGAATTGAAGGAAAGGGGGCGGTCTCTCTCTCATCGTCCTTCTTTCTCCTATTGTTCTTTGCTCCTCCTTCTTACCCCGACCTGCTGCGACCTTTTCGGCATCATCAGTATGTGCACTACTTCCCGTTCTATCGATGCGGACTCATCATGGACAAACCTCCCTGAGCTCATGCAGCCGCGCCTAGCGTCCGTAGTATCGTGTGACTCTCTCTCTTACCTCACAAGAAAGTCACACCGGCTCTCCCTTTACGACTCGTCTCACCCCTATCTCGCGGCACATGACCAACCCTTCAAAAGATGTGCACGACGCACCGTCTGAAAGCAGCGTGGCCCTTGACACGTCCAGCGTCCGCATTCGCGACCTGACGATGTTTGCGGGCGAAGGTAACCAGGGCGTCTCGCTGCTCGACGGGGCCTCCCTTAGTCTGTTTCCGGGCCGCAAATACGCGTTGCTCGGGGACAACGGCTCCGGTAAGTCCACGCTGCTGCGCCACCTCCACGAGCACCGCATCCAGGGCATGTCATCCCATCTGAGATGCGTGCTGGTCGACGACTCGGGCGTGTCGCTCTCTGCGAATGCAGCGCCCGTAGACGTCACCCCGCTCGACTATCTGCTTGCGTGCTACGTCGATCGAGTGGCCGCGCTGACTCGCCTCTCTCAGGTGCTCCAAGAGGCCGCTTCGGATGAGTGTGCGACGTCGGAAACGCTGTCCCAGTTGCAATCGGTTTGCGATACGCTGGACCGCATGCCGAAACGAGGCAGCGACGCGCTGGCGCGCAAGCTGCTCGCGGAGCTGCGAATACCCGACTCTGACTGTCGCCCATTGCAGCAGCTTTCGGGTGGGTGGCGCTTCCGCGTGGCGCTAGCAGCGGCCGTGTTCGTGCCTTGCGACCTGCTGCTGCTCGACGAGCCCACCATCCACCTCGACGTCTTCGCCTGCCAGTGGCTGCGCCGGTTTCTCATCACCCCTCATCGATATTTTTCGCATCACCCCGGGGGGGCGTCCGGTCTCATCGTCGTCGCTGTCTCCCATGACCACGATTTTCTCAACAGTTTCGTGACCGACGTGATTGGCGTCGCTGATAAGAAATTGATTAGTTGTCGCGGGGACGTTGGCAGCTTTGCCCAGCGACAGCTGCAACACGGTGACCATCGCGAACGCGCCCACCGGCGCCAAGAAGCCAAGCGACGCCACCTGCAAGCCGTCATCGAGCGGCACCGCACCGAGGCCGCGGGCGGACGGTCCAAGGGCGCGTCCGGTGCCATCTCATCCCGTGTCGCGGAACTGCAAAAGCGTCTCGGCGTGGCGCTTGATGGCAAGAAGTGGAAGTACAGCGAGAACGGCCCGCGACCGGAGGTGGCCAGCCTTCCTCTTGGTGCTTACGCGGACCCGGACGCACTCGATGACGTCACGATCCGGCTAAACTCCGACGTGTCCGACGTATTCACCGTCGTTAAAGGCAACGAGGAGCCGCCGAGCATCGTGCAGCTACCCCCTTTCGAGGTGCGGCGGTCGGGCGCGAATATATTTTCAGTCTCCGTCGCCAAGGGAATGCGGATCGACCTTTCCTCGAGGGTCGCTATTGTCGGCGCGAATGGGTCCGGAAAGTCGACGCTGCTTCGCTGGATTGAACTGTTCTGCGCGGGTAAGGCGACGTTGCTCCAGCCTGGCGCGCCCACCACCCGAACAAGTGATGACGCGGAGGGACTCGACGGGGTGTCCCTCGACCGGTATGACGCAGACTCCAGCGGTGTTTTTGATTCAGCGAGAATCGGTGTGTTGGACCAGTTTGCCGTGCGAAGGTTGCAACAGTCGCGCGTGACTCCACTCGCTTTCGTCTTGCAGGCATTTGGCGTTGCATCTGACCAGCAGTCCGGCGTCTCCTCGAACGACGAGCGGCGCGCCCGTGTCGCTTTGAGTGCGGTCGGCCTTCGAGGAACAATCGTCGAAGACCAAGCGGTGGGCGATTTGAGCTGCGGCCAGTGCGTCAGAGTGCTGCTAGCCGCAGCCACGATCGCCAATCCCCACTTGCTCCTTCTCGACGAGCCGACCTGTCACCTCGACGCCGAGGCCCGCGATGATTTAGCCGCGGCGCTCGCACTCTTTCCCGGCGCCGTTGTGCTTGCCAGCCATGACGCACCCTTCGTGCAACAAGTGTGCGACGAGGTGCTCGCGATCGACATGAATGGTGTGGCGACGCCGCTTCGCGAGCCGGTGGTGTCGTTCTACGCGAAAGCGGTCCGTCTCGCGGGTCGGGAGCTGATCGACGAGCCCTCAACGGTTGGCGTGGAGCCAAGGGGTGCTCCACGCCCGGCACGCGCCACCGCACCGGCAGCGTCCACCGCACCGGCAGCGTCCACCGGAAAAGTCAAGTGCCAGCACTGCGGAGGGGGGCATTTTTCGAGGTTATGTCCGACCGCCGCGCTCCGCGGCCCGGCCACTGTCACAAACGTAACTGCGACGGCCGCCGTTGCGTCGGAGTTGGAAACGCTAGCCTCTCTCACTGCCGACGGCCCGCGCGGTGCGGCGCAGCAAAAAGCGAAGATCCGAATGCCATCCAAAAAGCAAGCTGGCGGCTGGACCGTCGCAGTGAACAAGGGTACCGAAGGTCGCTTGCGTCGATTCGCCGCGCAGGAAGCGAACTGAGAATTGCCTCCTCTCCTATACCTAGTCGCTACTCTTCTTTTGCTTGCCTCGGTCACTCGCTTTCTCGATCTCTCTAACTCGATCTCTTTCTCTTTCTCTCTCTCTCTCTTCTTTCCTTCCCGTTTCCATTTTTTCGTTCACTTTTTCCAGACACAGAATCTTTGGCACCTTTTTACGTATTGCCGCAACGAGTTCGTCGAACAAATCGACTGGCGCGTCGAAATTCTGTTGCCGTTGTTGTCCTTACAATCCTAGTATCCGTAGTCCTTAAAACATAAAGTGCAAGGAGTAACAGCCGTGATGTTCATCATGTTCATGTATTACCTGACAATCGAGGATGACCACCCAT
>ERZ1292630.1074-Hain-H41-02um-R3-1074-length-27559-cov-5_pt1 | contig 27559 bp, 20 predicted proteins | sample MGYA00564408_ERZ1292630 | MGnify/ENA primary metagenome ERZ1292630 (study PRJEB36523, sample SAMEA6512641) | groundwater metagenome | collected 2019-01-08 | study: AquaDiva: Metagenomics assemblies of 32 groundwater samples
ATTTTGTGAATCCTTTTTCTTCCCAATACCGCCGGATGTTCTCTTAATAGCGTTAGCGGTCGCTCTACCAGCCAAGTCTTTCAGGTATGCGTGGATATGCTCTATAGGTTCTGTATTAGGAGGATGTTTTGGTTATTTGATCGGCTATGAGTTTTTTGAGTATGTTGGCAGGCCAATTATCAGTTTTTATAACATTACTGACGTGTTTGATACGGTTCGCATGTATTATCAAAGCAATGCGTTTTTTTGGATCTTGGTTGCCGGGTTTACGCCCATTCCTTACAAGGTGTTTACAATTGCGGCGGGTGTCTGTGAAGTAAACATTTTTATCCTGATTCTGGCATCTGCAATAAGTAGAAGCGCAAGGTTCTTCATGGTTGCAGGGTTGTTCTATGTATTCGGCCCAAAGATAAAGGTATTTATCGAGAAGTTTTTTAATATCTTTACCATTGTATTTGTAATACTATTAATTAGCGGATTTGTTGCTATAAAGTACCTCAAATAGTTAACTGCATTCTCTGCGGTAACTGAGTTTTTACGCAAGGAGAATTATCATGCGAAAATACCTCATATCACTTTTTCTCTTCATTTTTTGTATAACGGTTCCTTCGGTGAGTCACGCGGAAGATTATCTGGTTGGAGACCTTCCGGGACAGGGACAGAATACACATGAACCTGTAGTCGCCGGGCGTTTTTATCCCGATTCTGAAGCCGAACTCTCTAAGCAGGTGAATAACTATCTGGATAAGGCATTCGTAGAGAGTTTACCCGGTAAACCTGTGGCCATAATCTCTCCGCATGCGGGCTATCAGTATTCGGGAGCAGTTGCGGCGTATGGTTTTAAGGCAATAAAAGACTACGGCTATAAAAGAGTAATAATACTTGCCCCCAGCCATTATTCAAGATACAGGGGAGTGTCAATACTCGATGTTGAACATTACAAGACTCCATTGGGACTTATTAAACTGAATACGGGGATATGCAACAATCTTATAAATAATCCACCACTGATCGGGACATCCAGGCAGGCACATGCCAGAGAGCATTCCATTGAGACACAATTACCATTTTTACAAGTGGTACTTGGCGACTTCGAACTTATTCCCATACTCGTTGGCAGGCTTAATAACGAAGAATTTGATTTTGTTGCTGAGAAAATAAAGCCTTTCATTGATGATCAGACTCTGATAGTTGTAAGTTCTGATTTTACTCATTATGGTTACGGATATGATTATGTTCCTTTTAAAAAAGATGTGGAGGCTAATATAAGAAAGCTTGATTATGGGGCGTTCGAGCGTGTCCTGGCACTGGATTTTGACGGTTTCATCAGATACAAACAGGCGACCGGCATAACTGCCTGTGGGTTTGTGCCTGTAGCGTTATTAATGAAGATTTTGCCTGATGATGTGCAGGGGAAGATATTGCAGTATGATACATCAGGCAGCATATCGGGTGATTTTAACAGTTCCGTAAGTTATGTTTCAATAGTATTTACAAAAAGCAGTGAAAGTTCGGAAAATATTGACCAGAATCCCGGTCTAGATAATGATGAACGGCTTACCCTTCTCAAGGTCGCAAGAGATACACTGGAATGCTGTGTGAGAGAAGGAAAGAAGCCGGATCTGAATTCCGGGAAATATACAATAAGCCCGACACTGAAGGAAAAAAGAGGTGTATTCGTAACACTTAATAAGAACGGCAACCTTCGCGGTTGTATAGGTCACATACAGCCAACAGAGCAGCTTGTTAAGGCCGTAATGGACAATGCCATAAACTCTTCAATGAAAGACAGTCGCTTCAGGCCGGTTGATACAGACGAACTGGCAGAGATAGAAATAGACATTTCTGTGCTCAGTCCAATAAGAAAAATAAGCGGTGCTGACAAATTTATTCCGGGAGAGCATGGAATTATAATACGTTTGGGTGGAATGAGCGCTGTCTTTCTTCCACAGGTTGCCACAGAACAGGGGTGGGGCAGGGAAGAAACCCTTTCGCACCTTTGTAACAAGGCAGGTTTACCCTCATATGCGTGGAAAGACGAGAATATGGAATTCTTCGTCTTTACGGCAGAAGTGTTCCATGAAGATAAAATTTAAGCCGGGAATTAACGTGAAAACGAGTACCTGGATTCCCCGCGAAAGAGGGGTTATTCCTTCCATGAGAAAGTTATCATGCTTAAATTGTTACGGTTCTAAGGTTTTTTTGCGTATGCAAATCACCTGAATTAGCGACATGAGCTAAGCTCAGCTTTGCCAAAGGGAGCTAATTTATAATGGACGAAAAAGATAAAAAAGTATTGCTTCAAATAGCAAGAAAGAGTCTAGAATCTGCAGTAAAATGCATTTCCAATGATCAACCACAGGTTGAAACAATCAGTCCGGAGTTAAAGAAAAAAAACGGCGCATTTGTAACGTTAAGAACACGTGGAAGACTAAGAGGGTGTATAGGGCGAATGGTTTCCGATACCCCTTTGCACAAGCTTGTTTCTGAGATGGCTGTTTCAGCGGCAACGGATGATCCGAGGTTTAATCAAATTGAACCTTCAGAATTAAATGATCTGGAAATAGATATTTCAGTCTTATCACCACTGCAAATGGTTGAAACCCCTCTTGACTTCAAACTCGGCAGACATGGGATTTATGTAAAAAAAGGCTCTGCAACCGGATGCTTCCTGCCTCAAGTTGCTTCTGAGACCGGATGGACCAAAGAAGAATTTCTATCCCAATGCTGCAGTACAAAGGCCGGCCTGTCACCGGATGCATGGAAGGAGAAAGACGTAGAAGTCTACATCTTTACATCAGAAATCATTTCAGAGAAGAATGTTGATAGTTGATAGCAAGTTATTATACAGATCTGGATAACACCACTATTGTAATAATATCCAGAAAAATCAGATTACTATTTTATAAAGAAGTGTTGTGATGGGCAATGTTAAACCTGCCTGGCATTTATATTATTTGTATTGATTGTTACAATCTTATACTTTGCCAGTCTTTTGTCAACTCATTCAATACCAACAACATTTATGTCGAAGACGACATCTTTTCCTGCCAGGGGGTGGTTGCCGTCAAGGACTATCTGTGTGTCATCTATATTTATTATTGTCCCCGGTATGTTTTCTATTTTTACAACCATGCCTATGCTGGGTTTGAGATTTTTGGGTAGTTTGTTTTTGTCAAATTTCATTACCAGGTCTTCGTTCCGCTTCCCGTAAGCGTCTTTTGGCTCTACGGTGACCTTCTTTCTCTCATTCAGTTTCATCCCTATTACCGCCTCATCAAGCCCGCGCGGCATCTGCTCGCTACCAACCGTAAATTCCAATGGTTTTCCTTCTTTTGATCTGTCAAATACAGTGCCATCCTTAAGGCTCACTGTATAATTGATCTTAACCTTATCATCCTTTTTTACGACGGTCTTTTTTCCTTCTACACTTCCGATGACTTTGTCCGGATATCCACTAATCAGGGCTAACCCAATTATTAGAAACAACGTCAACTTAATCTTAATCAATGATTGTGTAATCGCTAAGACTTTTCCTCTCATTTCATCCCCTTCAAATTAATTATTAATTAAGGTAATACAACCTGATATATTATAATTATATCCGAGATCTCTGCAATAAGCTTCTGATGATGGTTTTTGTTATAAACATTGAAAGACGGTATACGGAGACAAGGAAATTCCTGTTTACTGCGAGTTTTAGAAAGATTATGGGTTTCTTTATCTTGTTCGCCCTCGCTATATCATATCTACTGGCTAGAGCGACAATCCTTTTAAGAGGAGTATGTTCCTCAAAATCGAGAATATCATCCAGGTAAAAAGATAAGCACTTGTAACCATTCGCTTTCTTACTATCGATTATTGATAAATCCGCCGAACTTCCGTTCAACGTAAACTTAAAGTCAACGCTGTTGCCCTTTGAGTGAAAGAACCTGAAAATGACCTTTCTACCCAGGTACTTTAACAGCCAGGTGTCTCTGAATCTGGCATTCTTTATCTCGCCTCCTACAAGGGCATGAAGGTATTCAAACATATAATTCTTTAAATCCCCAAGACTGTTTCTGTCATCATTTTTCTCGATAACGGCAACGTTTATCAACCGGTATACCGCTTCAAGTATTGTGCCCAGTATGGTGCGTTGACGGGAAGAAGAGTCTATACCGTAAAACTTTCCGTTACAATAGGCCAGCATCTTCTTAAGGGTCTTCAGGTCTATGTTGTTGGGCGCTACTACGGTACCAAAGTTATTGTACATATCCCATTTATAGCTGTTGATGGCGTTTTCCTTCTTGTATTCCTCGTAGATGCCGGTTCCGGGATATGGGGTCATTACCATAAATACGGCTTGTTTCAGTCCCACTTCTTTAGCATATTCCGGGTACCTCTTTATGTCTTCCACTGTTTCATTAAGGTGGCCGATTATAAAATAACCCTGTACTTTTATCTTATGATCATTCAATATTTCAATGGCCTTTTCACAGGTTTGCGGGTTTGTGCCTTTTCTTATCCTTTTCAATGTTTCCATATTCGGGCTCTCGATTCCGAGGCTTACATGTCTCAGGCCAATGTCATGCATCTTTTGCATTATGCGTTCTGCCCGGATAATGTCCGTGGTTCTGCTTTCCGTCCATATCTTGAAATTGGTCAGATTATTTTCTGACATGAGATCAACAATTCTTTCCATCCTGTCAACATCTGTTAACACGTTTGCATCCCATATTTTAAGTATCTTACGCTTTCTGGTGGTATGTATCATCTTTAGTTCTTCAATTACGTTTTCAGGACTTCTATGCCGCCAGCTTTTATTTACCATATCATTTGAACAAAAAGAACACTTTATCCTGCAGCCTCTTGACGTGAATACAGTGTCGAATAGATAGTCGGCTCCTTTGTTCCCGAATCTTTTTGGCCTTATTTCGCGCAGTGGATGCGGAATGCTGTCTAGATCCATGATAATGTCTCTGTTCGGGTTGTGAATTACATTGCCGTTGTCCTTGAATGACAGTCCTTTAATGTCTTTTGATGGGCCGTTATTGACAAGTTCCTTGAATGTGAGTTCACCCTCTCCCCTGATTACGGCATCAATATATGGGGATTGAAGCACTTCACCCGGAAGCGCTGTTGGATGATAACCCCCCAGGACTACATATAAATTGTGTCTCTTGGCGATCTCTGCGTATATCAGGGCATTTGTATAAGCGCCAGTCATGGAGGAGATGCCAATCATGTCTGCGGGATGGCGTCTCAGGTATTTCTCAAAATCACGTACGGGATTTGATGCATAAGTGTCAACGGGAATTGTTATTGTGTCTACATCATCTTTTACCATACCGGCAAGATAGCAGACTTCGGTTATATCTGAAAGTATCAAACCGTAGGGTATGTCTATTTTCTGAGGAGCCTTTAACAGGCAGACGTTTTTAAAAAAGCTCATTTTCTGCGATGTTTTATTGCAACTTTATTAATGGCATTCAAATATGCCTTTGCGCTTGCTTCTATTGTGTCTGTGCTCACAGCGCGGCCTCTATAGTTACTGCCTTTGACTTCCACCTCGACGCTGGCTTCTCCCAAGGCATCCTTTCCACTCGTTACCGCCCTGACACTATAATCGAGAAGTGTCCCTTTTATTCCGGTCAGTATATCGATTGTTTTAAAAATAGCGTCAATTGGCCCATCACCTTTTGTTGAATCTGCCAGAGTTTTGTCCTTCCCGATACGGAGTCTTATACTGGCTGTCGGTACAGGTCCGCAATTTATACTTAAACTGTCAAGTTCGTAAATATTTGGGGTTTCAGATTTTTCATCCTGAATTAATGCTTCTATATCCTGGTCATAGATTTCCTTTTTCTTGTCAGCCAGAAGTTTAAATTGCTGAAATGTATGTTCAAGTTCTTCATCAGGAAGATCATAACCCAGCGCCTTGACATGTTTCTTGAATGCGTGTCTGCCGGAAAGCTTACCAAGGACAATTTTGGTCCTTGGCAGGCCGATTTCCTCCGGCTTCATGATTTCGTAAGTCGTCCTTTCTTTCAGAACACCGTCCTGGTGCACGCCTGATTCGTGTGCGAATGCGTTTTCTCCTACTATTGCCTTGTTTCTCTGTATCTGTAATCCTGTCAAACCGCTGACAATCTTACTTGTGGCGATTATTTCCTTTGTTCTTACGCGGGTGGTATGCCCAAAGAAATCCTTCCTTGTCTTAAGCGCCATAACAATTTCTTCGAGTGATGCATTGCCTGCTCTCTCTCCGATTCCGTTTACGGTGCATTCTACCTGAGTGGCGCCTGCCTTTATGGCTGCGAGAGAATTAGCGACTGCCAGCCCAAGATCGTTGTGACAGTGAATGCTTATAACGGCATTTTTGATATTCTTTACATTATTTTTAAGGTTTTCTATCAAGGATGCATATTGTTCAGGCACCGCATATCCTACAGTGTCCGGTATGTTAACGGTTGTTGCTCCCGCATCTATTACGGCCTCTACAACTTCTATAAGAAAATCCGGTTCTGTCCTTGACGCATCTTCAGGAGAGAACTCTACATCGTCAACATATTTTCTTGCGCGTTTTACACCTTTGACGGCAGTCTTTATGATTTCTTCCTTTGCCTTGATCAGTTTGAATTTTCGATGAATCTCAGATGTTGCAAGAAACACATGAATCCTGGGCGATTTGGCCGCCTTAAGCGCTTTAGCTGCACATTCAATATCTTTGTCAACTGCCCGTGCGAGTGCGCAAATACTGACGTCCTGTATCTCCTTTGCAATATTACTTACAGACTTGAAATCGCCTTCTGATGTTATTGGGAATCCGGCTTCAATTATGTCAACATTCAGAATGGAGAGTTGCCTTGCTATCTGCAGTTTCTCTTTTGGGTCGAGGCTGGCACCCGGAGACTGCTCTCCATCTCTTAAAGTAGTATCGAAGATTATGATTTTTGACATAAAAACCTTTTCTGTTAAAAAATTGCGAATGAATGTAGGGGCGTATGGTTATACGCCCCTACAAATTATTTTGACTGAATCCATTTCATGAGTTTACGCAATTTTGCGCCAACCTTTTCTATCTGATGATTCTTGTCTTTTGCGACAAGCGCATTAAACATTGGACGACCGGCTTTGTTTTCGAGAATCCATTCTTTGGCAAAACTGCCATTTTGTATCTCAGAAAGTATTTTCTTCATTTCTTTCTTTGTGTCTTCATTGATTATTCTTGGCCCTCTTGTCACGTCTCCAAACTCAGCAGTATTGCTGATTGAATGTCTCATGTATGTCAGGCCACCCTGGTAGAAAAGGTCTACTATGAGTTTCAGTTCATGCATACATTCAAAATACGCTAATTCCGGTTGGTATCCTGCCTCGACAAGCGTCTCGAATCCTGCCTTGACCAGGGCAGAAGCTCCGCCGCACAATACAGCCTGTTCGCCAAAGAGGTCTGTTTCCGTTTCCTCTGCAAAGGTTGTTTCCAGAATACCTCCTCTTCCACCCCCAATACCCCCGGCATACGCCAAGGCGACCTTATCTGCGTTCTTTGAAAGATTTTGCTGGATAGCCATTAAACACGGCACGCCTCCGCCTTTAACATATTCGCTTCTTACCAGATGTCCCGGCCCTTTCGGGGCGACCATGATTACGTCAATATAGTCTGGAGGGACAACCTGGCCAAAATGGATATTGAAACCATGAGAGAATAAAAGTGTTTTACCTTTTTTCAAATGAGGCTTAATCTCATTTTCATAAACACTCGCCTGTAATTCATCAGGTATCAGTAATGCAATCAAATCACCCTGTTGTGTCGCCTTATCGGCGGACAAAGGTTTAAAACCATGCTTAACTGCCAAACTGTAATTTGGAGAGCCTTTTCTCTGTCCAACTATAACCTTGAGGCCGCTGTCACGAAGGTTTTGTGCATGAGCATGTCCTTGACTGCCATAGCCGATTATTGAAATCTTTTTACCTTTCAGAGTTTTTAGATTAGTATCTTTATCAGTATAAATCTTTGTCATGTCATTCCTTTCTATATCTATATTTGAAGTAGTAACTGTTTTGCTACGAATGAATTCCAATGTTTTCTATTATTTTACCGTCCTTCATGACAATCTTATTTCCGACTATTGTCAGTATTGCTTTGCCTTGAAGTTTCCAGCCGTCAAATGGACAGTTTCTTGCTTTCGATAAAAACTTATTAACATCAACCTTCCATTTTTTCTTCATGTCAATTATCGTTATATCAGCTTTAGTTCCCGGTGTTAAACTGCCGACCCCAAATTTATCCAATCCAAAAATTTTAGCTGGCAGAATAGTCATTTTTTCAATTGCCTGTTGTAGTGTTAAAATACCCGGACGAACCAAGTATGTTAGAACTAAACCCAAAGTTGTCTCTAAACCGATAAGCCCAAAAGGAGCCTTATCATAAGGCAGATTTTTTTCTTTTGCCGAATGTGGAGCGTGATCACTGGCAATAATATCAATGGTGCCATCAGCTAATCCCCGCCTTACCGCCTCAACATCCGCCTTTGACCTCAACGGAGGGTTGACTTTAGCATTAGTACCAATTCTTTTTACTGCTTCTTCACTTAACAAAAGATGATGCGGCGTTGCCTCTGCGGTGACTTTTACTCCTCGTTTCTTTGCTTTAGCAATTTCGTTTACAGATTGAGCAAGGCTGACATGGGAAATGTGGATTCTGGCGCCAGTCTTTTCGGCCAACTCAATATCACGCATAACAAAACGGCATTCTGCTGTATAAGGTGGATTCGTAATAGTATCAGGAAATTTTCTTTTGCCCTTTTCTTTCTCTTTTTGTCTCCTGCGGTATAATTCCGATTCTTCACAGTGAGGGTTAACTAAAATATCAAACTCTTTCCCCTTTTTAAGTGCATTAAACATTAATCTGTTTCCAGCTACAGGGTGTCCATCATCAGAGATTGCCCTGGCGCCGGCAAATTTTAATTTCTCTACATCAACTAATCTATACCCATTCAACCCTACTGTAGTAGCTGATTTTGAATAATAATTAACTATACTCTGTTTCTTGGCAATTTTTAAAAGCTGAATAAGACGTGACGGAGTATCTATAGGAGGATACGTGTTTGGCTCTGCGATAACAGTAGTAAAACCACCTGCTGCTGCGGCGCGTGACCCTGTATAAATATCTTCCTTATACTCTTGTCCGGGCTGCCTGAGATGGACATGCACGTCTACAAGGCCGGGAACTACTGATTTACCTTCAGCATCTATGACTAGAGAGTCTTTATCTTCGATGTTTTTACTAATCTTTATAATTCTGGAGCTATCAATCAAAACATCAAACACTCCTGTCTTTTTATTTGCAATATCAAGAACAGTTCCGTTTTTGATTAAAATCTTTTTATAATTAACCATTGTTGAGATTGTCCCGGTTTTCTCTGCGCACTGTATCAAATAATTCTATTTCGGCCCGCGGTTCATGGCAATTCTGCCTGTACGCGCAACCTCCTTTATGCCGAACGGTCTAAGCAGATTTAACACGGCTTCGAGCCTGTCTTCAGGGCCTGATATTTCTACGATCATGTCTTTTTGTCCAACATCTATTATCTTTCCTCTAAAGACATCTACCAACTCTATAATTTCACTTCTTTTCCCCGGTATTGCGCTTACCTTAATAAGCATCAGGTCGCGTTCAACATAATCGGATCCTGTAAAATCCGTTACCTTAATCGTATCTATGATTTTGCCTAACTGCTTTCGAACCTGTTCCAATATTGATTCATCGCCGCTAACGACAATTGTCATTCTGGATATGGCCATGTTTTCAGTCTCTCCAACGGCCAGACTTTCAATATTAAACCCCCGGCCACTGAATAAGCCGGTGATGCGAGACAGTACGCCGACCTTGTTTTCAACTAAAACAGATATTATGTGTTTCATAATAGATTAGCTCCTTTCAACTCGCCTGTGCATGTACGCATGCAGACAGGCCGCTAACTTCCCTGCCTGTCAGCAGCAATGTCATTGAATTAAGACGTAGCGGAAACCTTTTTACCAGACGGTTTGTTTGGCGGGCAGGTTTCCGCTACTGTTGATTCCTTAATTTAATTTTTTTTAAGTGACTGAGCAGCATTCATGGCCGCATTATATACCAGTTTTAACGGAAGCCCTCTTTCATCTGCAATCTTTCTGCAATCCTCATGTTCGGGAGAAATATTTTTAATGCATCCATTAAGCATGCCTACCTTTACTCTAATCATGCCGTATTCAGTCTTTACGTCAACAAATTTCCTGTATAACTTCTTACGGTTTGCCTTATATTTCCTGATGCCAAATGTAGTAGACTGTTCGAATATTATTCTCTCCACTTTTGACAGGTGTACATCATCTACAATAATGCTGATGAGCGTTCCAGGACGGGATTTTTTCATTTGTACCGGTGTTATGTAACCGTCCAGCGCTCCGGCATCCAATATCTTTTCCAGTAAGTAACCAAAATGTTCTCCTGGCATATCGTCAATGTTTGTCTCCACCATCCAGACTTCATCTTGTTCACATACTGTGATTGTTTCGCCAATCATTACCCTTAAGAGATTTGGAATCTGTGGGATTTCATGACTGCCAGCGCCATATCCGATTTGTAAAAGCATAATCTCCGGGCACATTTCCACGTTTACGCCTAATGTGGTTAGAATAGCTGCTCCGGTAGGAGTTGTAAGTTCACGTTGTATATTCGTGCCTATCACGTGATGTCCCTTTAATAGTTCCACAGTTGCCGGGGCAGGGATTGGGAACTGTCCATGATTGCATTTTACAAATCCAGTGCCCGTCCGTATTGGCGAAAAGTATATCTTTTCAATCTTAAGGCCATGAATGGCAATAACAGCCCCTACTATATCTATAATTGAATCAACAGCGCCAATTTCGTGAAAATGAACTTGTTCCGTCGAAGTGTTATGTACCTTTGCTTCCGCCTTTGCCAGGTTTTCAAAGATTTTGACGCTGTCCCTTTTTACACCCGCACCAAGCGTACTTTCGTTAATAATCCCGGATATATCCTTGAGAGTTCTTCTCCTGTTATGTTCATTGTCTTTTTTGTCTTCTCTGACCAATACGTCAAACTTTGTTCCCGTAATTTCAGACCGAAGAACTTTTTTAGAATCAAGCTCATAGTTGTCTATGCCCAGTTTCTTGAGTTCTTTATTGAGTTCTTCATAGTTGAATCCAGCATCTATCAGTGCCCCCAGTATCATATCGCCACTGGCGCCGGAGAAACAATCAAAATACGCGATCTTCATAAGAATATTTTATTTCAAACATATTACAAGTTCTTTTGTTATATAAAGTTATTGAAACATCCAATTAAAAATAGTAGCACACGTATTTTATAGAGTCAAATAAAAACCAGTTTCCTTTCCAGTGACGTAATTTGTAAGTAGCATATAGTTAATACGGAATGTTTTATGGCTTGACACACTTGTTCAAGTCCATACGAAGCTGGAAGACACGGCAGTTACTAATTATTTATGTAGGCGGAAGAAACTCCAGAGTAGGTTTTGATAGTACTGACGGGTGTTCAAAGGATGTGCAGTTCGCTGACTTTGCGAAAATGGTGGCCATAAATTGCAAGAGTAACGGCCAGTGGAAATAATTCGCGGCGATGAAAAGTTGTCCATAACATGAGATTCCAGAATTGAAAGCGTTCCTTACCTAAAATACCGAGACGGTAGCTGGAACTAAGCACCGCTAGAATGTGTTCAAATTTAATTTTACCCCTAATTTTTGGAGACTTATATTCTTTGAAGAGCGTCATAATACGCTTATAATAATTTTCAGGGGAGTATATGTGCCGCAATATTCTTTTATACCCCTCTCGAAATATGTCAGGGTCCATGTTGTTGTTGGGAATAATATTTGTTGAACCGTCTGCATTGTCACCAGTCATTCGTCCGAGCAGTCGTCCCTCTTTTTTCAGGCGTTCGTACAGCCTTGTTCCGGTCGGAGCCTGAAGCAGACCTACCATTGCCGTTACAATTCCGGTTTTCTGGATAAAATCAATTTGTCTCTGGAAAATGGATGGCGTATCATTGTCAAAGCCTACAATGAATCCTGCCTGTACTTGTAATCCGGCTCTCTGAATAATCCGCACATCTTCGGCCAAGTCACGGTCCTTGTTCTGTTTCTTGCCGCATTCGGCCAGGCTGGCTGTATCAGGTGTCTCGATTCCGACAAATACAGTGTGAAATCCCGCTTCGAACATCATCTGCATTAATGCCTCGTCTTTGGCCAGGTTTATGGATACTTCGGTGTTAAACGTGACTCCGGTGTGATTACCTTGCCACTTTATTAATGCCGGCAGCAGTTCCTTCTTCAGTCTTTTTTTGTTTCCGATAAGATTGTCGTCAACGAAGAAGACGTTCCCACGCCACCCCAGACTATAGAAAGTATCCAGTTCGGCAATGATTTGTTCGGTTATTTTTGTTCGTGTGCGGCGCCCGAATAATGCAGTTACGTCACAAAACTCGCATTGGTACGGGCAACCCCTTGTGTACTGTATGCTCATGGAGGCATACCTTTTCAAATCTGCTAATTCCCATAAAGGGGCAGGAGTTTCTCGAATGTCAGCAAACTCAGGCGTCGTGTATATTGGCTTGGCACAACCGTTTTTCAGGTCTTCCAGAAAAGGGGGTAAGGTTATCTCTGCTTCATTGAGCACAAAATGGTCAACATCTTTAAACTGTTCATGCTCACTTGTAAATAATGGGCCTCCGGCAACAATCTTGACGCCTGCTTCTTTGCACTGCCCGATGAGTTGATGAGCAGATTTTCGCTGAACGACCATGCTGCTGAAAAATGCGTAATCCGCCCATTTCAGATCTTTATCCGTAAGCTTTGTTGCATTGACGTCTACTAAACGTTTTGACCACTCTGCTGGCAGCATTGCGGCAACAGTCAGTAGACCAAGTGGCGGGAAGGATGCTTTTTTGCGTATGAACTTGAGTGCGTGTTTGAAACTCCAAAATGTATCTGGGAATTCAGGATATATTAATAATACATTCATAACGTTAGCGTTTCGCTAATATTTTATGCTATTAAGGACGGTATGAAAAAGTGATTATCCGTACTTAATAATTAAGATGCTTAATTCTATAACATTAAAACGTAATGTCAAAGGTAAATATCTTTAAATTATGGATATTCTTTACTTTTAATGGTTACCCGGGGAGGACTCGAACCTCCAATGAGAGAATCAAAATCTCTAGTGTTGCCATTACACTACCGGGTAATTTTGTAAAGGGGTTTTAAAGCAGGTTTTTGTGACTGAATGTTTCATTTTGCCTGCTAATCCTGGAGCACAGCACCTTTATCTGCTGATGTTACACATTTGGCATACCTGGCAAGGTATCCACTGGTTACTACTAATGGAGGTGGGGACCATTTTGCACGGCGGCTTTCAAGTACAGAGTCTGACAATACAGCATATAATTTGCGTTTTGGAATGTCAATGACTATCTCATCATTATCTTCTATTAAGGCTAATGGCCCGCCTACCATTGCTTCCGGAGAGACATGCCCGATGCAGGGACCCCTTGTACCGCCTGAAAAACGTCCATCTGTTATTAAGGCGACAGAATTATCCATGCCCATTCCGACAAGCGCCGCAGTGGGTGACAACATCTCTCTCATCCCGGGACCTCCACGTGGGCCTTCATATCTGATAATCATCACTGAACCCTTAGGAATTTTTTTATCCATGATTGCCCGCATCGCCTCCTCTTCACTCTCAAAGACCCTTGCAGGGCCTTTAAAAACCCTCATGTCGTCAGATAGTGCGCTTTGCTTGATTACGGCGCCATCCGGCGCTATATTTCCGTGAAGTACTGCAATGCCGCCTTCCTTCTTATAGGCGTTCTCTTTTGTTCTTATAATATCATCGTCATATACAATTGCCTGTTTTGCTATTTCTTTTGTACTGAAACCGCTGACGGTTGCGCAATCATTAATGATGTCCTCAAGCCTCTTCATTACAGCCGGAATACCGCCCGCATAGAAAAGATCTTCCATGAAGTGCTCACCACCTGGCCTAAGGTTTGTAATCTGGGGCACTTTTCTGCTGATTTCATCGAATCGGTCTAATTCTATTTCGATACCGGCTTCATTGGCTATTGCGGGAATGTGGAGACAAGTATTCGTCGAGCCTCCAAGCGTCATATCAATCAAGATTGCGTTGTCAAAGGCTTCCCTAGTCATAATTTTCCTGCAGCTTATGTCGTTTTTAACTAACCCAACTATTCTCTCTCCGCTTTTATAGGCGATCCTGTCTTTTTCTGCAGAGATTGCCAGGGATGCGGCGCATCCCGGCAGTGACATTCCCAGCGCTTCCGTTACACAGGCCATTGTATTTGCCGTATATAACCCCTGGCATGAGCCGGGGCCGGGACATGCTTCCTTTTCAAGGGATTCTAATTCCTCTTCACTGATTTCACCTTTTTGTTTTCTGCCGACGGCTTCAAAAGTATCACGAACCAGAGAGAGTCTCTTCATATTGAGGCGCCCTGAAATCATAGGTCCTCCTGTTACTACAATGGCGGGGACGTCTATTCTCGCCGCACCCATAAGCATACCGGGCGTAATCTTGTCGCAATTAGTTAACAATATCAATCCGTCCAGACAATGTGCATTCGTGACACACTCTATTAAATCAGCGATTAATTCTCTCGAAGCGAGGGAGTAACTCATCCCCTTATGCCCCATGGCAATGCCGTCACAAATACCTGGCACACCAAATATAAAGCTGACGCCGCCTGCCGCATGTATGCCTTTTTCTATATCCCTTTCCAGACGTCTCATGTGGGTATGTCCCGGAATCAAGTCCGTAAAACTGCTGGCAATGCCTATAAACGGCTTACTCATGTTTTCCTTAGTCAGTCCGGTTGCATAAAGCAGTGCCCTTGCAGGTGATCTCTCTATCCCACACGTAATAGTATCGCTGCGCAAGTTAATGTCCTTTCTATTTCAATAGAATGAATATAATAGTTTTCTTTCATTAAGAATTAGAGTGAAATTATATCCAGTGGTCTAATGTTGTCAACGCTAAATTAATATACTCTATGCATTTAGAAGCAACTAAAGGTTTTTGTATGATAAATATTTTGTCATAATATTTGCCTTGATTTAGCTATTGAGGCATGTAGAATATCACCTAATATTATGAAAACTAACGCAATCAGAAGAAAATATTTAAGTTTTTTTGAGAAAAAGGGGCATTCAATATTTCCAGGCGATTCGCTTGTCCCGGGAGATGATCCAACTCTGTTATTTACTGGAGCGGGGATGAACCAGTTTAAAGATATGTTTCTGGGAAAGGGAAAGTTGGATGTAAAGAGGGCTACGACATGCCAGAAATGCATCAGGACGGGTGACATAGATAATGTTGGCAGAACTCCCATGCATCACACCTTCTTTGAGATGCTGGGTAATTTTTCCTTTGGAGATTATTTCAAATTAGAGGCGATAGAGATGGCATGGGAATTTATGCTTAATGAGATGAAGCTTCCGGAAGAAAGGTTGTCAGTTAGCGTTTACCTGGATGATGAAGAATCCTACGACATCTGGCTGAAGAAGATTGGTATTCCGAAAGATAAGATATACAGGTTTGGAGAAAAGGAGAATTTCTGGCCTGCAAATGCTCCATCGGATGGCCCAAATGGTCCTTGCGGTCCATGCTCAGAAATCTTTTACGATCGAGGAGAGGGCGTTGGATGCGGAAGAAAAGAGTGTGCTCCTGATTGTGATTGCGAGCGTTTTGTTGAGGTATGGAATCTTGTTTTTACACAGTTTGACAGAAGAGACGGAGGGGTGCTTGAGCCTCTACCAAACAAGAACGTGGATACCGGAATGGGTCTGGAGAGAATGGCCAGTGTTATGCAGGATGTCGGCACAAACTTTGAGATAGATATATTTAAGCCCATAATTCAAAATATTTCTGAGATTACTGAGGTTAAATACGATAGCCAGACAGAGAGCGGCAAGTTGATGAATAGAATAGCAGACCACATAAGGGCAATAATCTTCTGCATCTCGGATGGCGTTCTGCCGGGTAATGAAGGGCGGGGTTATGTCGAAAGAAGGCTTTTAAGAAGGGCGGTTCGTGATGGGTTAAAATTGGGAAAAGAGGATTGTTTTCTTTATAAGCTTGTTCCCATCATTGCCGACGTAATGCATGGGCCATATCCTGAGATAAAGCAACGCAGGGAAAACATAGCAAGAATTATAAAGAATGAAGAGGAAAGATTTCACGAAACCTTATTTATGGGAAACAAGAGGCTGGATGAACTTATGGAAGGCCTTCGCAAATGTGGGCAAAAGACTTTGTCCGGTCAGGAGGCTTTTCAGCTATATGATACCTTTGGTTTTCCATTCGAGATGACAAAATCGATCATGGAAGATAGCGGCCTGACTGTTGATGAAAATGGGTTTGAGGAGGAGATGCATATGCAGCGTGAACGGGCAAGATCTTCAACTCAGATGACTGGAAATATATTTGACGAGGGTCCGATAAGTACAATAAAAGAGACAACGAAAGAAACGGTTTTTCTGGGTTATGAAAGTTGTGAGACTGAAAGTAAAATAATTGGTTTGATTGTAAATGAACAATTGGTTGATTCTGCCGAAGCAGGACAGGACATTCATATAGTGCTGGATCAGACCCCTTTTTATGCAGAGGCCGGAGGCCAGGTCGGTGACGTTGGTATAATTCAAACAAAGAACGGAAGGGTTGAAATTAGCAATGCAAAGAAATCCAATGACATTATAGTACATATTGGCAAGGTGGTAAAAGGCAGGGTCAAGAAAAATGAAAACGTTACTTGTGTTATTGATAAAGGACGAAGAGCATCCATAAAACGTAATCATTCAGCTACACACCTGCTTCATTATATCTTACGGCGTGTAGTAGGGCAACATGCTGAACAATCCGGTTCCCTTGTGGCTGCGAAAAGGCTTCGTTTTGACTTTCATCATTTTGAGGGTATTAAAAAAGAGGAAATTGCAAGGATAGAGGAGCTTATGAATGAGAGGATTATGGAAAATGCTCCCGTTATTACTGAGGAAATGACATTAGACAAAGCCAGGAATGCAGGCGCTACGGCATTGTTTGGGGAGAAATATGGTGAGAATGTCAGGGTGGTAAATATCGGAGATTATAGTCGGGAACTTTGCGCCGGTACGCATGTAAGCAGCACCGGTGAAATAGGATTATTTAAGATTATAAGCGAATCATCAATCGCAGCAGGAATACGCAGGATAGAAGCTGTTACAGGGAATGAAGCCCTCGCAAGGATAACGCAAAAAGAGAAAACATTGGATAGGTTATGTGCCGTTCTAGATGTTCAGGAAAACATGGCAATTCAACGTGCCGAAGAGCTGATACAACAGACAAAAGATTTAAGAAAAGATGTGCAGAAGTCAAAGAAAGAAGGTGTTCAGAAGTATTCTTCTGATCTTATTGCTAATGCCAGGGAAATATCAGGTGTGAAGATTGTAACAGATGTTTTAGAAGGAGTGGATGTTGGTGATTTACGGAAGACTGTAGACTCGTTAAAGAAAAGCCTGAGTTCTGTGGCAATTATTTTGGGAACAATAGAGAACGGCAGGGTAACATTGATAGCCTCGTTGAGTAACGATTTAGTAAAGAAAGGACTTCATGCTGGTAATATAGCCAAAGATATTGCAAAAGTTGTTGGCGGAGGCGGAGGCGGACGTGCAGATATGGCTCAAGCCGGTGGCCAGCTTCCGGATAAGATTAATGAAGCCATAGATTTAGCATTTAAAATAGTACAGGAGAAAATAGAAAATTGTACGTAACCTTCTATAATGGTTTTTACTGATGTTTTTACTTGACAAAGATAAGGTACAACTATAAAATACAAAACTTGTTAGTTTGTGTGACTCCTTACACATAAGTTTTTAAGTTTTAAGGGGATAGGTAAAATAAGGGAAGGACAAGAAAGTAACGGGAGACTTGGTAATAAAGATAAGCCTTATACTTTCCCTTTCTTTCTTCTTCTTCCCTTATTTATTTTAGATTTTAAGTTAAAGGTGACATAATGGCACTTCCAAAAAGAAGGCATTCCAGTTCAAGATCAGGTAAGAGGCGTTCGCATGATGCGCTGAACCCTCCAAATATTCCACGTTCTGAATTTGCCAAAAGTACATCAGGCAAGAGGTCAAAGAAGTTCATTTGCCCTCATTGTAAACAAATAAAAAGACCACATACAGTTTGTCATAATTGTGGCTATTATCGTGGCAGACAAGTAATTGCTGTAGAGAGAGCATAGATTATGCGTATTGCGGTTGATGCAATGGGTGGAGATGAGGCTCCTTTTGAGATAGTAAAAGGGGCAGTGGATGCTGCACGCGTCTATAGTGGTCACGAGATAATATTAGTAGGTGATCAAGAGCGAATTCGAAACGAATTAGCTGCGTATAGCGCTACTTTTGGGAATATATCTGTTGTACATGCTTCTCAAGTTGTAGATATGAATGAATCTGCAACGGTTGCCGTACGAAAGAAAGTTGATTCATCAATTACCAAAAGTGTCAAATTGGTTTCAGAAAAAGCGGCTGATGCCGTAGTAAGCGCAGGGAATACAGGCGCGACAGTAGCAGCAGCATCCTTATTTCTTCGTACGTTGAAAAATGTTAAACGTCCGGGTATTGCTGTGTCCATACCGACATTTCATGGCGCATGCATGGTTATTGATGCTGGGGCTAATATACAATGTAAGCCTGCACATTTAATGCAATATGGAATGATGGCCTCGGTTTTTTGTAAATACGTATTAAATATTGAAAAACCAAGAGTTGGGCTTTTAAATATTGGCGAGGAAGATGCGAAGGGTAATGAATTAGTAAAAGAGACTTTTGCACTTCTTTCGAGTTCTCAGTTAAATTTTGTAGGAAATGCCGAAGGGCGTGATGTTTTTGATGGCAAGTTTGATATAGTTGTTTGTGAAGGTTTTGTTGGCAATGTATTGCTGAAATTTGCTGAAGGACTTTCGATAAGCCTTTTAACTGCTTTTGCCTTGGAAGCAAAGAATAATACCTTGACAAAATTAGGGGCGTGGTTTTGCAAATCCGTTCTCAAACAGCTGCGTAGTAAAATGGATTATACTGAATATGGTGGGGTGCCGCTCCTTGGGATTGATGGAATATGCATAATTGCGCATGGCAGATCGGATTCCAAGGCGATTCAGAATGCAATAAGAGAAGCAATACAGTTCGGGAAATATGAAGTAAATAAACATATTAGTTCTGAACTCGAGAGAACTAATTCGTCTTTCGTAACCGCTACATAAAGAGCCAATTTTCCTAATTTAAATTAGGATAATTAATGGAAAAAGGATATACGGCATCAATTACAGGGATAGGGTCTTTTTTGCCCAAGAAAGTGCTTACCAATGATGATTTGACAAAGATGCTTGATACAACTGATGAATGGATTACCAAGCGGACGGGGATAAAAGAAAGACGTATTGTAGAAAATGGAGTTACTGCTTCGGACTTGGCGATTGAAGCATCATTACGTGCGCTGGATGATGCAAATGTATTACCATCTGAAGTAGATCTCATTGTCGCTGCCACAATAACACCCGATTGTTTAGTTCCCTCTACCGCCTGTTTTTTACAAGATAAGATAGGTGCAAGTAATGCAGGCGCCTTTGACATATTAGCAGCATGTGCCGGATTTGTTTATGCGCTATCCATAGCCAAGAGTTTTGTTGCTTCTGGAGCCATGAAAACTGTTTTAGTTGTTGGTACTGAATGTTTGTCAAAGATTACCGACTATACGGACAGGTCTACCTGTATTCTTTTTGGTGACGGGGCCGGCGCCGTAGTCGTTCAACGAGGTAATGGTAGGCGAGAGATAATTACAACCCATTTGGGTTCGGATGGCAGTCAGGCAGAGTTGTTGATGCTGCCGGCAGGCGGTTCTAAATTACCTACATCACATGAGACAATAGAGTCTCGTTCACATTATATTCGGCTAAAAGGGAAAGAACTATTTAAGGTTGCCATTAATAACATGGTTGACGTAATAACTAAAACTGTTGCTGAAAATAATATGAAGATTGAAGATATTGATCTGATTATTCCACATCAAAGTAATATTCGGATCATAGAAGCTGCGATGGAAAGACTTAAACTACCGAGGAAGAAAGCATACATAAATATTGACAGATTTGGTAACACGTCTTCAGCCTCTATACCCATAGCAATTGATGAGATAGACAAGGGGGGAATGTTAAACCCGGGAGATTCAGTGCTTTTGGTTGCGTTTGGAGGGGGTTTAACATGGAGTTCATCTATCATTAAGTGGTAAAATGGCGAAAACTGCTTTCTTATTTGCAGGGCAAGGTTCACAATACATTGGAATGGGTAAAGATATTTACTCACAATCCAAAGAAGCAAGGGAAGTGTATGACAGGGCAAATGAAACATTAGGTTTTGATTTGTCAGGTATCTGTTTTGATGGTGAGCAGGAAGAGCTTAACAAGACCTCTATCTGCCAACCGGCAATAATGGTTACAAGCATAGCATTATTAAGAGCTTTTAAGGAGCATAATAATGGAAATGTAACATGCCATGTAACAGCCGGATTGAGTCTGGGAGAATATACAGCGCTTGTCTTTGCAAATTCTATATCATTCGAAGATGCTTTAGGTCTTGTCTACAAGCGTGGACAATTCATGCAGGAAGCATGCGAAAAGGAAAAGGGAACTATGGCATCAATAATAGGGCTGGTAGAATCAGAAGTTGAAGAGATATGTAAAGAGGCGAAAAAGTATGGTGAAGTTTGTGCGGCAAATTATAATTCGCCGAAACAAATAGTTATTTCAGGAAGAGAAGAAGCCGTTAAAGAAGCAATGACCATTGCTAAGGAAAAGGGTGCAAGAGCCGTAATACAGTTAAAGGTTAGTGGCGCATTTCATTCTTCTTTAATGAGTATTGCAAGCAGCAGACTTTCAAAGGAAATCGAAAACACAAAGATTTCGAAGTGCGAAATACCAGTTATGGCAAATGTATGTGCAGAATACATAAATGAACCTGACGAAATAAAATCTTCTCTTGTTAAACAGCTTGACAATCCTGTTAGATGGAGTCATTCCATGCAAAATCTCATAGCTGACGGTACAGAAGAATTTTATGAAATTGGACCCGGGAAGGTACTTGCAGGTATATTAAGAAAAATAGATCCTACAAAAAGAATCAAAAGTATTAATGATTATAATTCTTTAGTAGAAAATTAAAAAAACCGGAAATTTTGACTTAAGGAGGTAAGGTCTTGTCTACAAAAGAATCATCAATTGAAGAAAAAGTAAAAGAAATAATTGTTAAGCAAATGGGTGTAAATAAGGAACAGGTTACACCTGAAACATCGTTCATAAACGATTTGGGCGCAGATTCACTTGATACAGTGGAACTGGTAATGGAGTTGGAAGATGCATTTGATATTAATATTCCAGATGAAGACGCAGAAAAAATTCAAACTGTAGGGGCTGCAATAAATTATATTAAGGAGCACAAGTAAAAGCGATGGGGCGTAGGGTAGTAGTTACCGGTCTTGGTGCAATAACCCCGATAGGTCATGAGAAAGATCAACTTTGGACATCATTATGTAATGGAAAAAGTGGAATTTCTCATATAACGGCTTTTGATACAACAGGCCAGGATGTTCTTATTGCAGGGGAGGCGGTGGATTTTGAACCAGGTAAATGGTTTGATAAGAAGGAAGAAAGAAGATTAGACAGATTTACTCAATTTGCCGTAGCAGCAGCAGCTCTTGCTATTGAAGATTCAGGGCTTGATCTTGACAAAGTGGACCGGTATAAGGCAGGTACAATTATAGGTACCGGTATCGGCGGTATTATTGAGATTGAGGCACAACACAAGGTTTTGCTCGAAAGAGGCCCTTCAAGAGTTTCTCCATTTATGATTACTAAATTAATGGCTAATGCGGCACCGGGATACATAGCCATTAAATTTGGTCTTCGAGCCGCAAACTTTTCTGTTATCACCGCATGCGCTTCTGGTGCACACGCTATTGTTGAAGCTTTCCGGATTGTTCAGAGTGGAGAAGCCGATGTAATGATTGCCGGTGGTACGGAGGCAACGATAACACCGCTCTGCGTAAGTGCATTTAATAACATGAAGGCATTGTCCACAAGAAATGATGAACCCCAGAAAGCCAGCAGGCCTTTTGATGGAGATAGAAACGGTTTTGTCATATCGGAAGGTTCAGGTATTATAATCTTAGAGGAAATGGATAATGCAAAAAAAAGAGGCGCAACCATTTATGCAGAAATGCTCGGGTTTGCTATGAGTGATGATGCGTATCACATCACAGCTCCGCATCCGGAAGGGGAAGGTGCGTGTATTGCCATGAAAAATGCATTGAAAGATGCCAAATTAAATCCGGAACAAATTTCTTACATTAACGCACATGCGACATCTACTCCATTGGGAGACATGGTTGAGATTAATGCTATCAAGAAGGTTTTTGGAAATCATGCAAAAAATTTATCAGTTAGTTCAACAAAATCCATGCTGGGACACCAATTAGGGGCCTCAGGCGGTGTTGAAGCATTGATATGTTCGTTGATAGTGGACAAAGATGTGATGCCGCCTACGATAAACTATGAAACACCAGATCCAGACTGTGACGGTATAGATTTTGTGCCTAATGAAGCGAAGGAAAAGAAGATAGAGAATGTGATGTCCAATTCTTTTGGTTTTGGCGGGCACAACGTCAGCATAATATTGGGAAAGGTTCGCTAATATCTGTTTGAAACTATTGTATTAATAAATTATCGTACGAAATCGTATTTGCCATTATAAACTATAATGTGTTTTTTCCAATGTTTATCATCTGTATCAAGATGGTCTAACCGATAGTGCACACCCCTCGATTCACATCTCCTGGAAGCTGAGATGGAAATTAAGATTGATACTGTGAGCATATTTTGTACTTCCCAGCCAAGTGGTGATGAAAATTCGTTACTGATTATATACTTTGACCAATGTTTAATGTTTTTAATTGCTTCTTTAAGGTACTTGCCATCTCTTTCAATACCAACACTCCTCCACATTAAGCTTTTTAAAGAGTTCTTAACGTCTTCCAAATCCAGTTCACTGTGCAAATGGCCCTTGGAAGGTTCCTTAAAGGAACGAGGAGACAATCCCTCTTTCTTTCTCTCCAGTACCTTGCCAGCCATAATACCGGTTCTATAACCAAATACCAGACCTTCAAGCAATGAATTGCTGCCTAAGCGGTTTGCTCCGTGTAATCCTGTACAAGACACTTCTCCACATGCATAGAGATTTTCCATGCTTGTTCTTCCATTTTGATCAACTTTAATACCGCCAATCATATAATGAGCGCTTGGGTGTACGGGGATTAATTGTTTTGTTATGTCAATACCAAAAGAGGCGCATAGTTTTTTTATTTTTGGAAACCTGGAGCTGAGTTTTTCTTTTGAAATGTGTCTTACATCCAGATATACATGTGTGTGGTCAGTCCTGCGTATCTCATGTACAATACTCCTGCTGACGATATCTCTTGGCGCCAGTTCAGCGCTGGGATGATACTTTGACATGAACAACTCACCGTATTTGTTCCTCAATATTCCCCCTTCACCACGAACCGTTTCAGAAATCAAGACTCTCTCGGCGCCAGCGACGTATAATGTTGTTGGATGGAATTGTACGAATTCAAGATCCTGAAGCTTAACCCCGGCCCGATAAGCCATTGCAATTCCATCTCCGGTTGATATCTCAGGATTTGTTGTTTCTCTGTAAACCTGGCCGCAACCTCCTGAAGCCAGAATTGTTTGTTTTGCCCATATCAATATTTTTCCTTCACGACGACGCCATGCTATAATGCCGTTGCATGTATTTTTTGTCACCAGTAAATCAAGAGCAAACGTGTGTTCAAAAACCCTGATTTGCGGATTTCTCTTTACCATATTTATTAGGGTTTCTTCAATCTCTTTCCCTGTAGAGTCCCCTCTGGCCCGTAATATTCTTGGACGACTGTGCCCTCCCTCCTTTGTGAAGACTAACTTTCCGTTCTCCTTATCAAATTTAGCGCCCCAGCTTATTAATTCTTTTACACGTTTTGGTCCCTCTCTGATTACGCCACTAACTATTTTGTCGTCACAAATGCCTTGCCCCGTCTTAAGAGTGTCATCAATGTGCCGCTTAAAGCTATCATTGTGGCCTAATTTTACGGCAATTCCTCCCTGCGCATGCTCAGTGCAATTTTCATTTATTACTGTCTTTGTTACTACTAAGACGGATCCGCCCTTTGCTGCGTGGATGGCAGCGCTTAATCCGGCAACCCCGCTTCCTATTATCAGTGTATCTGTAAAAATGTGTTGAAGCGTTTTACTGTCAAATGAAACCTGATATCTTTTAAATATATTTTCCCTTGTCATTTTCTGCAAATATTGTTAAATTACTATACAATTAGTTCAAGTTGGATTGTATATTTGTGAAATGGCATTGTCAAAAAAATAAATATCAGTCATATGGCAAGTTGAACTATATTGTCTTATTTACCATTACATATCTATACAAATTTAAGCGGGGTAAATATTTGTAACATTAAAGAAAGGAGAATGGTTATATGGGAGCAACTGTAAATAGTTTTAAAGCAACACACAAGGCAGCAGCAGGTTTATTAGGGCAAATTGATTCTCAGAGTGGACAAAAAAGAGCTGATACACTTAATAGTTTAAAGAAGGCCTTATTAGCTCATGTGGCAGAAGAAAACAGAGTAATACACGAGGCTATGGGCAAGGCAAAGGCTAAGGAACAATTTAAGACTACTGCACAGTCGTTTATGGATGAACTCGGCAGTATTGCCCAAAAAGCATTATTACCATTTTTTGACAAATACGCATCGGCTAAAGCAGTAGACAGTAAAGATTTTGCAAAGGATTTTGGCGGCATAAAAGGCGCACTTGCAGACAGGATTGCGTTTGAGGAAGGGAAATTTTATCCGGAACTCGAAAAGCTAGGTTATTAAAACCTGCGAGAAAAACTGATTATGCTTCAATTAAGCGTTTACCCCGCTTTAAATGTTTACAAGCATCTTCTTAAAAGAATTAAAGTCGTGTTACCATTATTTTCTTTGGTGGTGGCTTATATCGCGTTTTTCCAGGATATCTGGAAGTATAACATTCACAGTTTGATTTGGTAACACTGTTACTTCCATGCTGACAGATTCAAATTTTTCATGCCATGTCTTGAGGGTATACGTTCCCGGGGGGATATTGTCAATAGTGAATTCACCTTTCCTGTTGGTTAATGTAAAATAAGGATTATCCAAAACGACAATGAACGCAGACATCTCCTGATGTACATTACAGCGCAGTGGGATTTCTCCGGCTTCGTCCAGACGTATGGTCTTAATTATATCCGGATCGTAAGTGCCCAGGCTTAGCATTCTATGCGAACCTGGAATTGGGACCGGTGAATAAACATTATGTCGTACAGTGTCAGTATTGGGAAAGTCTATTGTTGATCCCTTCAAAACAGGAAGAACATGCGGTATAAATTCCACATTCCATTGATCCATGATAGGTGATTCTGCTGGTAATCTTTTATCTTTGGTAAATGCAATGTATCCCCTGCTAACTACATGCTTTCTTTGCACAGGTTTATAATTATTTCCGTTTACATTCGCAATATAAACTATAGTGTTACGGGAGTGTCTTTCTGGTATATCGGAATGTTCTGATGCTACAATTACACTTCCCCTGATAATACCGGGATCTTGTACTAAGCCTTGAGCTTCTTTAGTAACTTGCATATTTTCATAAGTTATTTCTTCACTCATCTGTTGAATCTTTGCCACTATTGCTTCATAGTCCTCCATTGGAAGGAGGGGCAAATCCATTTCATCAGAATTTTCAATAAGTTCATCTGAGTATGAACTGTTTTTCATAAAACAAAGAGAAATACTTATCATCATCAATATTACTGCCACAATCTTCTTAACAATGCATCTTTCTTTCATTCTTTCCATTTTCCCTCAAGTTCTGTGTAAAAAAAATGTATCTATTAGAAATATATAATTTTTATGCTGATCTGTCTATTGCCCTCATTTGTGGAACAAATCTTCTACTGAAACTCAAATAGTAAATGTTCTTGTTAGAGAAGAAATTTCATTCTACTTAATAGCGATAAAAATGCAAGAGAAAGGTTTACCTGATGAGCTTAAAAAAAGAATTGAGGTCAGGGCTAAGAGATTGCGCAGAAATTTTTCAAATCAATTAGAGAAATTGTAATGGGTGGTTAAATAGTTACTATTTTTTTAAATGATGGTAAGGCGGCAGTGTGGTGATTCTCTCATCTTCCAAAGGCCCTCCGATGGTAAAATGGTAGAGGCTTTGATAGGAGTTGTCGTTAAATCCTAAAAGCTTATGGACGATATCATCAAAAAAACATCCGATTCCTGTGCCTCTAACTGAATGTGCCTCCGCTTCGAGGTAAAGAACCTGTCCAATCATTCCAGTTTCCCAGAAAAGCCGGCGGTATAGAAAAGGGTTTTTTTCGATATTATCCTTAAACTTCGCAATCATCCCGCCCGAAAATGCCCCATCACCTGCGATATCCTGCTGACAGCTTGCGAATGTTGCTTCACGCCTGAAATCACCTTTTTTCAAAAGGAAAAGGGGCAGCATTTGGGGAGCATCGTGAACCCTTTCCCAAAAGAAATATGGATGACAATTATGCTTTATGTCTGTAAGATCGTATTCGTTACGAATTAAAAAATAGAGACCGGAAGCCAGGCCGACAACCCTGTGGACAAAAATGAGGAGGTGAACAGAAATTTCACCAGGTTCCAGGTCAAAGGGAGCGCTGTAACACCTGGGAATAGTCTTATCCAGGATGGCAAAGAAATCTTTTTTTGTGATAGTAGTTTTCCCATCATAAGTCTGGGCGCTCCTTCTTTGTCGAATAACGCTTTCAGCTTTCATTGAAGGTATTTTCTTCTCGAAATACTCATGATCTTTATAAAGATATGTTTCTTCATCTGTCGCTGGTTTGTCGGTCGCAGAAGATACTTCATCAATAACATACCAGTCTACATGTTCCTTGCTTAATGGGTTTGGTTCACCCTTGAACTGGAGAGACTCAAAAGAAGTAATTATGTCGGGGTGTATATCTTTATGGGCAAGACTCTCTGTACTTTTATGCACAAAAAGAAGAAGGTCTGGTTCTTCCCTCTCAAACTCCTTCCACCTGGTTTTCTGAAATCCCAGGATAATTTCCATATCTTCATTTGATAAGGAATTCAGATAAGTCATTTTCCACCCTAAGAGATTTGCGGAAAAACTCAGGCAGGCCATCGCATGTCCTATATCATGATTACAGTAGCGAAATGCCCGTTCGCCGTATTTCCAGGATTCTCTCCAATATATGCTTGTAAGCCCGATCAGGAATCCATCTTGATTAAAATATTCTCTTATCTTCTGCCAGAACTGTTCATCATATTCTGCTCTTGACTCAAGGACATGAAGCA
>ERZ1292630.1075-Hain-H41-02um-R3-1075-length-27557-cov-8_pt1 | contig 27557 bp, 28 predicted proteins | sample MGYA00564408_ERZ1292630 | MGnify/ENA primary metagenome ERZ1292630 (study PRJEB36523, sample SAMEA6512641) | groundwater metagenome | collected 2019-01-08 | study: AquaDiva: Metagenomics assemblies of 32 groundwater samples
AATATATAATTTTAAAATATCATTACATATGATACAATAAATATATAGTTAATATAATCTAATAATAAAAAAATGTCATTAAAATTAAAAGATATAAAAAAATTAGCTGAATTATCAGCAATTAAAATAAATAATAATAAAAAATACAAATTGAAAATTTTATTTGAATTAAATCAAATTTTAAAAATAATAAATGAAATAAATCAATTAAATATCAATAAAATAGAGCCACTGTTTCATCCAATTAAAAAATATCAAATACTTAAAAAAGATAAATCAAAAAAAAATAAATATAAAGAAAAAATAAAAAAATTATATAAAAAAAATATAAAAAACAACTTTTATACAGTACCAAAAATAATTAATAAATAAATATAAACAAAGGTTTATTATGCATACAAAAACATTAAAAGAGTTATATGAAGGTATTAAAAACAAAGAATTTAGTTCTTTAGAATTAACAGAGCATTTCATAAAAAGAATAAAAAAATTAAATAATAAAATAAATGGATTTATCCACATAAATGAAGAATATGCAATAAAAAAATCTAAAATTTTTGATAAAAAAAAATCATATAATGGAGGTATTCCATTTGCACATAAAGATATAATATGCACAACAGAATCAAAAACAACTTGCTCTTCGAAAATATTAAAAAATTTTATTTCTCCATATAATGCAACTATACATAAAAAATTATTACAAGCAAATTTTATACCTATAGGTAAAACTAATATGGATGAATTTGCTATGGGATCAAGTAATGAAAAAAGTATATTTGGTCCTGTATATAATCCATGGAATAATAAATATGTTTCAGGAGGATCATCTGGAGGATCAGCAGCATGTGTTGCAGCAAGATTAATTCCAATAGCAACAGGAACAGATACTGGAGGATCAATAAGACAACCTGCAGCATTTTGTGGAGTAACAGGTATAAAACCAACATATGGATTAATATCAAGATATGGAATCATAGCATTCGCTTCAAGCTTAGATCAAGCTGGACCAATAGGTAAAACTGCTGAAGATTGTGCAATATTATTAGAAATAATAGCAGGATATGACAAAAATGATTCTACTAGCATAAAAATTAAAATTCCTAAATACAGTAATTATATAAATAATTCTATAGAAAAAACAATTATAGGAATACCAAATGAATTTATAACAAATTTAGATGATAATATAAAAAATAATTTGTACCAAGCGTTAAATATATTTAAAAATTTAAAAACAATAATAAAATATATAACATTACCTAACATAAAATTATCTATTCCTGCATATTATATAATAGCTCCTGCAGAATGTTCATCAAATTTATCAAAATATGATGGAATAAGATTTGGATATAAATATGAAAATTCATTAAATATTAAAGATTTATATTCAAAATCTAGATCTGAAGGGTTTGGTGAAGAAGTAATAAGAAGAATAATGATAGGAACATATGTTCTATCATCAAGTTACTACAACGAATATTATATAAAAGCACAAAAAATTAGAGCAATAATAAGAAACGATTACATAAATGCTTTTAAAAAAGTAAATGTAATATTAGGGCCAACAACACCAACAAATGCTTTTAAAATAAATTCAAAAAAAATATCACCAACAGAAATGTATAAATCTGATATATATACATGTTCAGTAAATCTTGCTGGATTGCCAGCAATATCAATTCCAACGGGATTAATAAATAATTTACCAGTAGGGTTACAAATAATAGGAAATTTTTTTAAAGAAAATGAAATTTTAAATTTAGCTCATCAATATCAACTTAATACAATATGGCATAAAATTTCACCTCCACAATTTATAAATTAAAAAAAAACAGAGAATAAAAATGAAATTAATTCCGAAAATAGGACTAGAAGTACACGTTCAATTAAATACTAAATCAAAAATATTTTCAACCTCTTCTACAAAATACAACTCAAAACCAAATGAAAATATTTCTTTATTAGACATAGGATTACCAGGAACACTACCAGTACTAAATAAAAATTCTATTGATATGGCTTTAAAATTTGGTTTAGCAATAAAAGGAAACATTTTACCAATATCAATATTTGATAGAAAAAATTATTTCTATCCAGACCTTCCTAAAGGATATCAAATAAGTCAATTTTTTTTTCCAATAATAAAAAATGGATATATAAACATATATAATAATAATAAAAAAAAAATAATAAATATAGATAGAGCACACTTAGAAGAAGACGCAGCAAAATTATCACACAAAAATAACATTACAGAAATAGATTACAATAGGGCAGGAATTCCATTACTAGAAATCGTATCAAAACCTAATATAAATTCTGCAAAAGAAGCAAGTTTATATTTAAAAAAATTACACAATATAATATGCAACATAAAAATATGTGATGGAAAATTACAAGAAGGATCATTTAGATGTGATGTTAATATATCATTAAAAGAAAAAAATAATAAAAAATTAGGAAAAAAAGTAGAAATAAAAAATATAAATTCCTTCAAATTTGTTGAAAATGCAATAAATTATGAAATTAAAAGACAAAAAAAATTAATTAAAAAAAAATATATAATAATACAAGAAACAAGATTATATGACCCAATAAAAAATAAAACTAAAAGTATGAGATCAAAAGAAGAATCAAAAGATTACAGATATTTTCCAGATCCTGATCTTTTACCATTAAAAATAAATAAAAAATATATAAAAAAAATAAAAAATAAACTTATATATTCATCAAATTATATAAAAATAATATTTATGAAAAAATATAAAATAACAGAATCAGAATCAATAATAATTACACAAAATAAAACACTAACTAAATATTTTTTATATATAATAAAAATTTACAATAATCCTAAACTTATTATAAATTGGATAACAATAGAATTATTAGGACAATTAAATAAATATAAATTAAATATAAATAACATTATATTTACTCCAAAATTTTTACTATCTTTATTATTAAAAATAAACAATAAAAACATTTCTAAAAAAATAGCAAAAAAAATATTAGAAATAATTATTAAAAAAAATAATAATAATATAAATTACATTATAAAAAAATATTGTTTAGAACAATTAAATAACAACAAAATATTAAAAAATATAATATCTAAAACTTTAACAAAATATAAAATAGAAATAATTCAATATAAAAATGGAAAAGAAAAATTATATCAATTCTTTTTTGGAAAAATAATGGAAAAAACAAAAAATAAAGCAAACCCTAAAAAAATAAATTTTAATATAAAAAAATATTTAAATGAATTAAATATTGCCGAAATAGCTCAGAGGTAGAGCAATACACTCGTAATGTAAAGGTCAGAGGTTCAAATCCACTTTTCGGCAAAATTTAAATTTCATATTTATTGTTAAAAAAAATAATTTATATATTTAATAAATAAAAAAAATATGTAATAATAAAAAAAACATTGGGGCATGGCCAAGTGGTAAGGCATAGGGTTTTGATCCCTACATCTCAGGTTCGAATCCTGATGCCCCATTTATTATTTTTAAATAAATAATATAAATATCATATAGGATTAAATATTATGTCAATAAAAAATTTATACATAGCTACAATAAGAAATGAAATAGGAACAAGAAATTCAAAAAGATTAAGAAAAATAGAAAAAAAAATACCAGCCGTTATATATATAAAAAACAAAAAATCAATATCTATTTCTATAAATCATAATCAATTTTATTGTTTTTTTAAAAACAAACAAGAATATGATAAAATAATAAATATAAAATTACAAGAAGAAATTTATCAAGTAATTACAATGAATATACAACATCATCAATATAAATCAACAATTTTGCACATAGATTTTAAAAAAATAGAAAATAATTAATATTTCACACCAATTGTAATTCTATCAAAATAATTTTTATCTATATAAGTATTAACATTAAAATACCCAAAATAAAAAAAAATTTTTCTTATCATAAATGATTGTCTGTAACCATGCTCGATAATAAGAATACCTTTTTTATTTAAAAAAATATAAGACATTTTAATAATAAAAATTATACTATTAAAACCAAAATTATCAGATAATAAAGATTTTTTCGATTCAAATGGTACTAAATTATCAGTTAAAAAAACAAAAGATTCAAAACAAATATATGGAGGATTTGAAAAAATAATATCAAATTTAAATTTATTACAATAAAATATATCCCAATTATTATAATAAAACTCTATATTTAAAATTTTTAAATTATATAAATTCTTATTAGAAAAAAAAAAAGAATTTAAATCAAAATCAACTCCAATTATATTTAATTTTTTACACATACTTAATATTAAAGAAATAGCTCCAGATCCTATACCTAATTCCAAAATATTTTTTATTTCATATTTATAAATAACATTAATCAATTTATCAATAAAAATATAAATTTCATATCTAGGAATTAAAACTCCAACATCAAATAATATTTCAGTTTTATAAAAATAATCATTTTTAAAAAAATAAGATAACGGCCAATTTAACAACTTCTTATTTAAAAAATATACATATTTAATATACAACAAGAAATTAATTCTATAATTAAAAAATATATATAAATAATTATTAGAAACATTAAGAATATCAGATAATAAATATTTTGAAAAAAACATACATCCACAAAATTTTTCTCCAATAAATAAAATAATTTCAATATTAAAACTAAGCATAAAAAATCAATTATAAAATAATTTTATTCATTTTCTAAATTTTTTTCTTTAAATTCCATTTGTAAAGGATCAATAATTAATCCCAAATATCCATCCATAATATATAATAATTTATATAAAGTTAAATTAATTCTATGATCAGTAATACGATTTTGAGGATAATTATAAGTTCTTATACGTTCTGATCTATCACCAGTACCTATTATTTTTTTTCTAACGTTATCAATCTTATTTTTTTGTAAATTTTGTTCTCTATCTAAAATTTTAGCTTGTAACAAAGAATAAGCTTTAGCCTTATTTTTATGTTGAGATCGTTCTTGTTGACATTCAACAACTATACCAGTTGAAATATGCGTAATTCTAACTGCAGAATCAGTTTTATTAACATGCTGTCCACCTGCACCTCCAGCTCTATATGTATCAATTCTAATATCATTAGAATCTATTTCAATAGATTCCATAATTTCTATTTCAGGCATAACAACAACTGAACAAGTAGAAGTATGAATTCTTCCTTGAGATTCAGTACAAGGTATTCTTTGAACTCTATGTACTCCTGATTCAAATTTTAATTTACTATATATATCATTACCAACAATTCTAAGAACTATTTCTTTATATCCGCCAAAGTCACTAGAATGATAACTTATTATTTCACAATTCCAATTCATAATTTCAGAATACATCATATACATTCTCGCCAAATCACCAGAAAAAACAGAAGCTTCATTACCTCCTGTTCCAGCTCTAATTTCAAGAAATATATTTCTTTTATCATTCAAATTCTTTTCAATTAATAAATTATATATTACATTAATTAAATCTTGTTTTTCTTTATTAAGAATTTTATTTTCACTTTCTGATAATAACCTTATTTCATGATCAACATCAAACAATAAACTTTGAATATTTTTTATATTTTTTTCTATCAAAATATATTTATCAAAAATTTCAACAACATTTTCTAAATCTGATCTTTCTTTTAATAATAATTTATAATTAAAAGTATCTTTTGTTATATCTGGATTAAGTAATAATAAATTTATTTCATTATATCTTTCAGATAACTTTTTTAATCTATTGTAAACAGAAATTTTCATATTCAAAACACCTAAATAATATTAAATAAATTATTAATAATTTTTAAAAAAAATTTATCTTTTAAAATTATTGACTTTTTAATTTGTATTGTTGGAATGTGTAACAACTTATTGGTTAAAGAATAAACAACATATTTAATAACTTCTATTGAATCATATTTATTTTTTATCATATTTAACCCATATAATAAAACATCATTACTAATATTATAAAATTTATTTCTAAAATTTAATAAAAAATATAAACTTTTTTGAATATTAATCCAATTAAAAAAAATAAAAACACTATTTTTTATAAAAATTTTTGATTTTTTAGAAGAAAAAAATTTTAATTTATAATTTTTTTTTATAATAATTTCTAAATCATCAATGCAATATAAATATACATTTTTTAAAACACTAACAGATTGCTCAATATCACGTGGAACAGCTATATCAATCATATACAAAAAATTATAATCTTTTTTTTTTATAAAATTTTCTATTTTAGATTTTGTTATTATAGGACAATTACTACCAGTAGAAGTAATAACTAAATCAATATCAATTATATCATCAAACAACATTTTTATAGATATAAATTCTATATCAATTTTAAAATCAAAATTAATATCATTTAACATATCAAGAACATTTGAAGATGTTCTATTCGATATAATCAATTTTTTAATTCCTTTTTTTATTAAATATTTCAAAATTATTTTAGAATTCTCTCCAGCGCCTAAAACTAAAATTGTAGAATTTTTTATATCAGATATATAATCTGCTAATTGAACAGCAATTTTAGCAATAGATGTAGAATTAAAACATATATCAGTATTACTTCTAATATGCTTAGATATATAAAATGCATATTGAAATAATCTATCAAGCACTTTATCTAAACATTTCAATTCATTAGATAAATTATAAAAAAATTTGATTTGACCAAAAATTTGTGTTTCACCTAAAATCATAGAATCTAAACCACAAACAACATTAAATAAATGATTTATCATATGTATTTCAGTATATACATATATATACTTTTTTATTTCTTTAAATTTTAAACCATATATGTTATTTAATAATTTAATAATAGAATATATTTTAGCATTACTAAAATACATTTCAGTTCTATTACAAGTACATATAATAACAACACCAGTAGAAAACTTATTTTTCATAATGCTATTAATAATTACCTTAACTTTAAATTTATCATAACTAACTTTTTCCCTTATAAATAATGGTGCTGATTTATAATTAATACCAAAAACTAACAAAGACATAAAAATCCTTTAAAAATAAAAAAATAAAACATTTTTTAAATTATTATTATGATATAATTAAATTTAAATACAATACAAAAAAAAATTATTTAAATGAAATACAAAAAAATTTATAATCCAGATACTAATTCACTAAAAAATAAAATAATATTAATTATAAAACCATTAAAAAACATTAAAAATAAAATTATAAAATCATTTATAAACTGTGAAGCTATAATAATCATTTTAGATAAATCAATAAACAATTTATCAAAAATATATGATAAAATACAATCAAATAAAAAAAAAAATATATATTCATATATTATAAATATAGACAAAGCAACAAATAAAGATTTTTATGAATTAACAAAAAAAATATATATAAATTTCGGAAGAATAGATGGGATAATTTATGATATTCCAAAATTAGGAAAATCAACATTATTTGAACAATATAATATTCAAGATCTACATAAAATAATGATTTTAAATTTTTATAATAAATTTATTATAATAAAATCAATGTTACCATTAATAAAATTATCAAAAAATCCATCAATAATATTTATAACACATAATATAAAACATATAAATACATATTGGAGTTCATATTCATGTGCAAATTCAGCTTTACAAACATTGATAAAAATCATTTATGAAGAAAATAAAAATATAAAAACAATAAAAATAAATCAAATACAATTACAAAAAAACAATACAGATTTATATAAAAAAGAATTTCCAGGAATAAAAAAATCTTCAACAAATATAAAAAAATTAATTAATATATTAATATATATAATAAGTAAAAAAAATAAAAATTTAAATAACAAAACTTTTATTATAAATAAATATATATAAATTTATAAAAAAACAAAATGAAATTCTTTATATTAATTAAAAAAAACTTAATAAATATTAAACTTAAATATCTTATTTAAAAAATAAAAAAAAAATTATGAACTTATTAAACATATTAAATATAATATTATTTTTTATTTTATTTCAATACAGTAATATTTATTATTCTATAGTAATAATTATTATAACGTGCATAATAAATATAATTCATTATAAAAAAAAAAATAATAATAAAATATATATAATTATTATCATATTAACATTAGGATTATTAACAATAATATCTCAAAATGAATTATTTATAAAATGGAAACCAACAATAACATATACAATTATTAGTTTAATATTAATAAATGATTCTAAAAATAAAAAAGAATTAATAATACAAAAAATAGGACAAAAAATAATAAAATTACCCAAAAAAGATTGGGTAATTTTAAACTATATATGGAGTACATTTTTTTTTATTATATCTTTAATTAATATATATATTTCTTATAAATTTAATATAAAAATTTGGTTATATTTTAAAATTTTTGGAATAACAACAATAATCATAATATTTTTATTAATACAATTAATATATATAAAATATATATACAAAAAGTAAAAATACTATATGTACTCAACATTTAAAGATCTACCCAAAGCTTTTTCTATATCAATTTGAGAAATATATCCATCTAATTCTTCAGTTTCCAAATACATATTTCTATATTTTCTATGATACTCTAAACCTGTTCCTGCAGGAATTAATCTTCCAACCATAACATTTTCTTTTAAGCCTCTTAATAAATCTTTTTTTCCATAAATGGCAGATTCTGTTAAAACTCTAGTTGTTTCTTGAAAAGAAGCAGCCGAAATAAAAGATTCTGTAGATAATGATCCCTTAGTTATACCTAATAATATACGCTCATATTTAGCTAAATTTCCACTAGAAGAAATTTTATTATTTAACTCTTTTACAAGATTTATATCAAACTGTTCGCCATCATATAAACCAGTATCACCTGGATTTATTATTACAACTTTTTTCAACATTTGTCTTAAAATAACCTCTATATGCTTATCATTTATTTTTACACCTTGTAATCTATAAACATCCTGCACCTCTTTACCAATATAATTTGCTAACATATCAACACCTAATAATCTCAAAATTTCATGAGGATTAGAAGCTCCTTCAGAAATAATTTCTCCTTTTTGAATAGACTCACCTTCAAAAACATTTATATATCTCCATTTTGGAATAAGAACATTATATGTACTACCATCAAAAGCTGTAATTATTAAACGCCTTCTATCTTTTGTTTCTTTACCAAAAGAAACAATACCAGAAACCTCTGCTAAAATAGAAGGATCTTTTGGTTTTCTAGCTTCAAATAAATCAGCTACTCTAGGAAGTCCTCCAGTAATATCTTTAGTTTTTGAAGTTTCTTGAGGCATTCTAGCTATAACATCTCCAACTCCAACACGGGAATTATTATCTACACTAATTATAGTACCAGCAGATAAAAAATAATGTGCAGGAAAAGTAGTCCCAGATAAAAACAAATCATTATCATTTTCATCAACCAATTTAACCATTGGGCGAAGATCTTTACTAACACTACCTCTATGTTTAGGATCCATAACTACTACAGTAACTAAACCAGTCATTTCATCTAATTGATAATTCATAGTAACATTATCAATTAAATCAACATATTTTATTTTTCCAGAAACTTCAGTTATAATAGGACGATTATGAGGATCCCAAGTTGCAATTATTTGTCCAGATACAACTTTATCACCATCTTTAACACTTAATTCAGAACCATAAGGAAGTTTATATCTTTCTCTTTCTCTACCAATAAAATCAGTAACAATTAACAAACCTGATCTAGATATGACAACAAAATAATCTCTATTATGTTTAACAAATTTAATATTATAAAATTTTATAATTCCTGAATTTTTAACTTGAATATCACTTGATAAAGTAACCCTGGAAGCCGCTCCACCAATATGAAAAGTTCTCATAGTTAACTGAGTTCCAGGCTCACCTATAGATTGTGCCGCCATAACACCTACAGCTTCTCCCATATGAACTAAATTACCTCTTGCTAAATCTCTACCATAACAATAAGCGCAAACCCCATACTTAGTTTCACATGTTATAACAGATCTAACTTTTATTTCATCTATTCCATTTTTTTCTATAAAATTTATTAGTTTTTCATTTAATATACTTTTTTCAGATATAAGTAAAGAGCCTGTTTTCATATCATAAATATCTTCTGATAAAATTCTTCCAAGAACTCTATCATACAAAGTTTCTACAACATCTCCTCCTTCTATCAAAGAAGTCATAATTAAGCCTTTTTTTGTACCACAATCCTTTTCACTAACAATAACATCTAAAGAAACATCAACCAAACGTCTAGTTAAATAACCAGAATTAGCAGTTTTTAAAGCAGTGTCAGCTAAACCTTTACGAGCACCATGAGTAGATATAAAATATTGCAATACACTTAATCCTTCTCTAAAATTTGCAATTATAGGGGTTTCAATTATAGATCCATCTGGTTTCGCCATTAATCCCCTCATTCCAGATAATTGTCTCATTTGTTCAACAGACCCTCTAGCACCAGAATCAGCCATCATATAAATAGAATTAAATGACTCTTGTTTTAAAACATTACCATGAAAATCAATCACAGTTTCTAATTCTAATTCTCTCATCATAGCACCAGCAACTTGATCATTAGTTCTAGACCATATATCTATAATTTTATTATATCTTTCTCCATAAGTTACCAAACCAGAATCATATTGTCTTTCAATTTCCTTTACTTCTAATTCTGCCTTAACAATATATTCTTTTTTTTTACTAGGAATTATTAAATCATCTATACAAATAGAAATACCTGATTTAGTAGCATATAAAAAGCCAACATACATTAATTGATCAGCTAATAAAACTGTAGCATTTAATCCAAAATCTCTATAACACATATTAATAAGAGGAGAAATCATTTTTTTTGTCATTGTTTTATTAATAATATCAAAATTCATTCCTTTTGGTAAAATTTCTGAAAGTAAAACTCTACCAACAGTAGTATTAACAATACAATTTAAATTTTTATCATCTTTAAAAAAAAATTTTTCTAATTTAACTTTTATTTTAGCATGTAAATCAATATATCCTTCTTCATAAGCTCTACGAACCTCTAAAACATCACTAAAACACATTCTTTCACCTAATGAATTTATTTTTTCTCTTGTTAAATAATATAAACCTAATACCATATCTTGAGAAGGAACTATAACAGGATCACCATTAGCTGGAGATAATATATTATTTGTTGACATCATTAATACACGACATTCCAATTGTGCTTCAATAGTTAAAGGTATATGAACTGCCATTTGATCTCCATCAAAATCAGCATTAAAAGCTCCACAAACTAAAGGATGTAATTGAATAGCTTTATCCTCAATCAATAAAGGTTCAAAAGCTTGTATTCCTAATCTATGTAAAGTTGGAGCTCTATTTAATAAAACAGGATGTTCTTTTATAACATCAGCTAATACATCCCAAACTTCTATTCCTTCTTTATCTACTATTTTTTTAGCAGCTTTAACAGTACTAGCTAATCCTCTAAATTCTAATTTACTAAATATAAAAGGTTTAAATAATTCTAAAGCCATTTTTTTAGGAATTCCACATTGATGAAGTTTTAAATTTGGGCCGACAACAATAACAGATCTACCAGAATAATCAACTCTTTTACCCAATAAATTTTGCCTAAATCTTCCCTGCTTACCTTTAATCATATCAGCTAAAGATTTTAATGGACGCTTATTAGAACCAGTAATGACTTTACCCCTTCTTCCATTATCTAATAAAGCATCAACAGATTCTTGTAACATTCTTTTTTCATTTCTAACAATTATATCAGGAGCACTTAATTCAAATAATCTTTTCAATCTATTATTTCTATTTATAATTCTTCTATATAAATCATTTAAATCAGATGTAGCAAACCTACCACCATCTAAAGGAACTAAAGGTCTCAAATCAGGAGGCAAAACAGGCAATATAGTAAGAACCATCCATTCTGGTTTATTATCAGATCCCATAAAAGCTTCAATAATTTTTAATCTTTTTTGTAATTTTTTTATTTTAGTTTCAGAAGAAGTAATTATAATTTCTTCTTTTAAATATCTTGCTTCTTCCTGCAAATCTAAAATGGATAACAATTGTTTAATAGCTTCAGCCCCCATTTGTGCATTAAATTCATCACCATATTGCTCAAAAGCTTCTAAATAATCTTCTTCAGTTAATAACATACCTTTATCTAAAACTGTCATACCAGGATCTATAACAACATAAAGTTCAAAATATAAAATTTTTTCAACATCTCTAAGAGCCATTCCTAACAATAAACCGATTCTAGAAGGTAAAGATTTTAAGAACCATATATGAGCAACTGAAGTAGCTAAATCAATATGCCCCATTCTTTTACGTCGAACACAAGACAAAGTAACTTCTACACCACATTTTTCACATATAATACCTCTATGTTTTAATCTTTTATACTTACCACACAAACACTCATAATCTTTTATTGGACCAAAAATTTTAGCACAAAATAACCCATCTCTCTCAGGTTTAAAAGTTCTATAATTTATAGTTTCTGGTTTTTTTACCTGCCCATAAGAACGTGATTCTATTAATTCAGGCGATGCTAAACCAAAAGAAACTCCAGATATATCAGAATGTTCAATTTTATTTTCTAATAAATTACGTATTTTATCCAAAACATAACTCCTAAACTTAATCTTGCTCTAATTCTATATTTAAACCCAAAGCACATATCTCTTTAATTAACACATTAAAAGATTCAGGAGTTCCTGCTTCCATATCTTGTTTTCCATCAACAATATTTTTATATATTTTTGTTCTACCTTCAATATCATCTGATTTAACAGTTAACATTTCTTGTAAAGTATATGCTGCCCCATAAGCTTCTAAGGCCCAAACTTCCATTTCTCCAAACCTTTGTCCACCAAATTGTGCTTTCCCTCCTAAAGGTTGTTGTGTAATTAAACTATAAGATCCTGTAGATCTTGCATGAAGTTTATCATCCACTAAATGATTTAATTTTAACATATACACATAACCTATAGTTACTGGTCTATCAAATTTACGTCCAGTTTGCCCATCATATAAAACAACTTGACCAGATTCTTGAATATCTGAAAATTTTAATAATTGTTTAATTTTTTTTTCAGATATACCATCAAAAACAGGAGTTGCCATTGGTATTCCATCTTTTAAATTATTTACTAAAACCAATAATTCTTTAGAACTTAAATTTTTAAAATCAAAAATTTTTGCTTGATTATAACAATCTAAATATGATTTATTATAAATATTTTCTAAAAAATTAATTATCTCATCTCTATTACTATTATTTTCTATCAATTTACAAAGTTTAATTCCTAAATTTTTAGCAGCCAAACCTAAATGTGCTTCTAAAACTTGTCCAACATTCATTCTAGAAGGAACCCCTAATGGATTAAGAATCATATCAATAGGAGTACCATCATACAAATAAGGCATACTTTCAACAGGTACAACTTTAGATATAACACCTTTATTACCATGTCTTCCTGACATCTTATCACCAGATTGAATTCTTCTTTTAACAGCTAAAAAAATTTTAATAATTTTTAAGACTCCTGGAGCCAAATCATCATATTCACATATTTTTGTATATTTTAAAGACAAATTTAAATTATGCTGATTATAAATATCTTTTAATTGCTCCAAAATAACTTTCAATTGATTATTAATAAAATCATCTTTAAAAATTAAATTCAACCATTTATCTCTTGATAAAAATTTCAAATAAACCTCTGTAACAATTTCAAAATTATTTAATTCTTTATTTAATAATAACAAATAAATTCTTTCATATATATCATTAATTTTAACTTTTAATTCATCATTTAAATTTTTTTTTATTTTTTCAAATTCCAATTCTTTTATAGATAAATATCTAGAATCTTTTTTTACACCATCTCTAATAAAAATTTGTACATCAATAACAATTCCATTAATACCAGAAGGTACTTTCAACGAAGTATCTTTTACGTCAGAAGCTTTTTCTCCAAAAATAGCACGTAACAATTTTTCTTCAGGAGTTAATTGAACTTCTCCTTTAGGAGTAATTTTACCAACTAAAATATCTCCAGGTTTAACATTTGCTCCAACATAAATTACTCCAGAATCATCAAGATTTCTTAAAGAATAACTTAATACATTAGGTATATCAGAAGTAATATCTTCCATACCAAGTTTTGTATCTCTAGCTATACAAATCAATTCTTCAATATATATACTTGTAAATTTATTATTTTCAACCAATTTTTCAGAAATTATAATGGAATCTTCAAAGTTATACCCATTCCATGGAAGAAAAGCAACTAAAACATTCTGTCCTAAAGATAATTCTCCTAAATCAGTTGAAGTACCATCGGCTAAAACATCTCCTTTATTTATAATATCACCAGAATAAACTATAGGCTTTTGATTCATACAAGTATTTTGATTAGATTTTTCATATTTAATTAAATTATATATATCTACTCCTATTTCTCCAGAAAAAGTTTCAAAATCATTAACTCTAATAACTATACGAAAAGCATCAACAAAATTAACCTTTCCTCCACGCTTTGCTATAACAGTAACCCCTGAATCAACAGCAACAACTCTTTCCATGCCAGTGCCAACTAATGGTTTTTCATTACAAATTAAAGGAACAGCCTGCCTTTGCATATTAGATCCCATTAAAGCTCTATTAGCATCATCATGTTCTAAAAAAGGTATTAAAGCAGCAGCAATAGAAACAATTTGCTTAGAAGAAACATCCATATAATTAACTTTTTCAGAAGGTAAATATATAAATTCACCTTTATTTCTACATAAAATTAAATTTTCTTTTATTTTTTTATTTAAATCTAATAAAACATTAGCTTGTGCTATAACATAATTTCCTTCTTCTATAGCAGATAAATAACAAATTTCATCAATAACATAACAATTCATTATTTTTCTATAAGGAGTTTCTAAAAAACCATAATTATTAATTCTAGAATATATAGCTAAAGAATTTATCAATCCAATATTAGGACCTTCAGGTGTTTCTATAGGGCATATTCTTCCATAATGTGTATTATGAACATCCCTAACTTCAAAACTAGCTCTTTCACGAGTTAACCCACCAGGACCTAAAGCAGATATACGCCTTTTATGAGTTATTTCAGATAATGGATTATTTTGATCCATAAATTGAGATAATTGACTAGAAGCAAAAAATTCTTTAATTGAACATATTAATGGACTAGCATTTATTATATCTTGTAAAATCCCATTTTCTATATCCTCTATTAAAGAAAGCTTCTCTTTTATAGTTTTTTCCATACGTATAAGGCCAATACGAAAATGATTTTCTGTCATTTCCCCTACAGTTTTAACACGCCTATTTCCTAAATGATCAATATCATCAATTTCCCCTTTTCCATCTTTAATTAAAATTAGAAGTTTAAAAACTAAAATAATATCATCTTTCAATAATACTGAAGAATTAACAATATTTTCATTTTTAACTCTAAGATTAAATTTCATTCTTCCAACTGAAGATAAATCATATCTAGAAGAATTAAAAAATAAATTATTAAATAATCTTTCTGCAGATTCTTTATTTGGAGGTTCTCCTGGACGAATGACTTTATATATTTCTAACAAAGCTTCTAATTGTGAATCTACTTCATCAACAGATAAAGTATCAGATATATAAGATCTATTATCAATATCTGCAGTATGTATAGTATAAAAAACAGAAATATTTTTTGCTAAAATTATTCTTAATTTTTCATCAGTAATTTTTGTATTAGAATTAATTATTAAATTTCCATTATCATCAAAAACATTTTTAGATAAAATTTTTCCAATAATATAATCATTAGGGACAAGAATTTCATAAATATGATTATCTTGCAATTTTTGCAAATGTTTTATTGAAATACAACGACCCATTTTAACTAAAACATCATCAAGTAATTTAATATCAAACATAGATATAGTACCACGTAACTGTTCAAAATCAATTTGCAAATAAAATTGACCATCTTTTAAATAAAAAATAGTACTTTTTACAAATATATCCAAAATATTTTCAGTTGTCATTCCTAATGCTTTAAGTAATATACTAGCAGGTATTTTTTTTTTTCTATCAATTCTAATAAAAAGAATATCTTTGATATCAAATTCTATATCAAGCCATGAACCTCTATAAGGAATAATTCTAGCAGAATATAATAATTTTCCAGATGAATGTCCTTTTCCTTTGTCATGTTCAAAAAACACTCCAGGAGCACGATGTAATTGAGAAACAATAACTCTTTCAATACCATTAATAACAAAAGTTCCCTTTTCTGTCATAAGAGGAATATCACAAATATATACTTTTTGCTCTTTAGAATTTTTTTCAACTTTCTCTAATAAATAATCTTTATCATATATTATTACTTTAATAACAATTTTAATAGGAATAGAATAAGTTAACCCTTTTATTCTACATTCATCAACATCAAATTCACTTTTTCCAAACTCATAATCAATATACTCTAAAGAAGAAAATCCTGTATAACTAAAAATAGGAAAAACAGAATTAAATGCACTTTTTAAATCATAATTATCATATTTTTTATCTAAATTATCAAAAGTAGAATATAAAAATTTTTTATAAGATTCTATTTGTATTTCAAGTAAAGGAGGAATTTTTATAATTTCTTCATATTCACTATAATTTGCGCGTATTCTTTTTTTTTCAGCAAAAGAAATGGTAGCGGCATCTATATAAACCATCTAGTCACCTCATAATAAAAATCATTTTAAAATAAATTATAATAAAATAAATAATAATACGATACTGTCATAAACAATATCATATTAAAAAAATTTTATCGTATTTCAACAACAGCTCCAGCATCTTCAAGAATTTTTTTCACATCTTCAGCTTCTTTTTTTGTTACATTTTCTTTAACATTAACTGGTACACTTTCAGTTAAAGTTTTAGCTTCTTTCAAACCTAAAGAAGTTATACTTCTTATAGCTTTAATAACAGAAACTTTATTATCTCCGCCATATCCAGTCATAAAAACAGTAAATTCTGTTTTTTCAACAACATTATCATTCTCATTTATAGATGCAACTTTAGGCTTTTCTAAATTAAAATTCGCAGCTGATACATTAAATTTTTCTTCCATCAATTTGATAAGTTCCATAATTTCAAGAACATTCATTTTTCCTATAGCTTCAAGTATATCATTTTTTGAAATAGACATTATTAACTCCTACTTATTTTAAAATTAAAAAAAAAAAATAAAAACATTTACATTTTTTTTAAAACAGATATCAAATTAAATAATTTAATTAATTTAATATAAGGTTCCAACATAATACAAATCAATCTTTTTAAAGGAAAATTCATAACAAATATTAATTTTAAAATAGATTCTTTATAAGTTGGTAAAGAAACAAGTTTTTCCAAACCAGAAATATCAACATCACCAGATGCAAAAGAAAAAGCTTTAACATTCAATTTAAAATTATTTTTATTAGAAAAATCATACAATAATTTACCAATATTACAAGGTTCATCATAAGAAAAAACAAGTAAAACTGGTCCATATAAAACATCAATTAATGATTCATAATTTGTATTTTTTAAAGCAAGCCTTGCTAAAGTATTTCTAACAACGCTAAATTTAACATTTAATCCACGAGATTTACGTCTAATTTCCATCATTTGAACAGATTTTAATCCACGATAATCAATAACTATAACACATATAGAAAATTCTAATAATTTACGTATTTCTAAAACAACTTTTTTCTTGCTATTCAATTTAACAACCATTTATAATCCTATATAAAATTACAACATAAAACAAAATAAAAAATAAATTATATTTTTATTATTTACATAAATTTAATAAACAAAACTTGATAAATCAATAAATAAACCAGGGCCCATAGTAGTAGATAAAGATATTTTTTTTATATAAATGCCTTTAGATGTAGATGGTTTATTTTTTTTAATAGAACTTAATAAAGCTTCAATGTTTTCTTTTATTTTATCATTATAAAAATTAATTCTTCCAACAGAAGAATGAATAATTCCATACTTATCAGTTTTATACATAACTTGTCCTAATTTTATTCTTTTTACACAAGACAACAAATCTTTAGTAACAGTCCCATCTTTAGGATTTGGCATAAGCCCTCTAGGCCCCAATATAGGCCCCAATTTACTAATAGTTTTCATAGATTCAGGATCAGATATTATAACATCAAAATTAATATTACCTTGACTTATTTGATCAAATAAAATATCTGTTCCAACAATATCAGCACCAGCTGATAAAAAACTATCTTTATCATTATCTGAAAAAACAGCCACTTTAATAAATTTTCCAATTCCATTAGGTAAAACAACAGAACTTCTTATATTTTGTTCTTGTTTTTTAACATCTATACCAAGATTAATAGAAACATCAACGCTTTCAAAAGAATTTTTAAATTTAGCTAAAGGTAAATTTTTTAATAACAAATAAGCTTCATTAAAATTATATAAATTATTTTTATTTATAGATTTTAAAATTAATTTTTTTTTTTTCGAAATAAAAGACATATTAATTATGATCCTTAACAATTATTCCCATACTAAAAGCTGTACCTTTAACAGTATTAAAACCAGCCTCCAAAGAAGAAGAAGTTAAATCATCTCCTTTAATTCTTATAATTTCAATAACATCATCTTTTGTAACTGAACCAACTTTATTTTTATTAGTTTCACTACTACCTTTAGAAATTTTTGCAAATTTTTTTAATAAAATAGAAACAGGAGGAGTTTTAATTAAAAAATCAAAAGATTTATCTTTATAAACAGTAATAACAACAGATAAAGGAGTACCTTTTTCAATATCTTTCATTAACTCAGTTCTTGCATTAAATTCCTTACAAAATTCCATTATATTTAAACCTTTAGATCCTAAAGCAGGACCTATAGGAGGGCTAGGGTTAGCTAAACATGCTTTAACTTGTAATTTAATATAAGATTCAACTATTTTTTTTTTTGCCACTTATTTATACCTCTTAAAATAAAAAATATTTAATATTTTTCAACTTGAGAAAATTTCAAATCAACAGGAGTTGATCTTCCAAAAATCAATACAGCAACACATAAACGATTTTTTTCATAATTAACATCTTCAACAGTACCATTAAAATCAGTAAATGGACCGTCTATGACTCTAACAAATTCTCCAGGCTCAAATAAAATTTTAGGTTTTGGACACTCATATCCTTCTCTTAACTTATTTAAAATATTTTCTATTTCTAACTTAGTCAATGGTAAAGGGCTACCTGAATTATTACCAATAAATCCTAAAACTTTAGGAATATTTCTAACAAAATGCCAAAGCTTTTCTGTTAAATTCATTTCAACTAAAATATAACCAGGAAAAAATTTTCTTTCACTTTTTTTTTTTTTGCCAAATTTCATTTCCATAACTTCCTCAGTAGGAATTAAAATTTTTCCAAACATATTTTCAAATCCTTCTTCAAATATTTTTTTTTCCAATACATATTTAACTTTAAATTCAAAACCAGAATAAACCTGTACAACATACCAATATTTAAACAAATTAAAAACTCCATATTAATTTATTATTTTAAAAACAATTTTTGTTAATAAAAAATCAACAAATCCTAAAAAAATACAAGAAAGAAAAATTACTAAAAAAATAATTAACGTAAATGTAACAACTTCACGCCTAGAAGGCCAAACTATTTTTTTAAATTCTATTTTAGCTTCATTATAATATGTATGACAAATAATTCCAATAGATGTTTTAAAAAACAATAAAAAAGAAACAAACAAAAAAAAGAAAAAAAAAGAATAACGAACAATCAAAATTTTAGTATTAAAATAATAAAAACCAAATAACGCAATAAAAACAAAAAAAAAAATAAAAATCCACAAAATGGATTGACTAAATTTCATTTTTTTAAAATCAATAAACACACAATACACCTTTTAAAACAGGCCAGAAGGGACTTGAACCCCCAACCAACGGTTTTGGAGACCGCTACTCTGCCAATTGAGCTACTGACCTATTGAAATAAACTTCAATAAAAAAAATTAAACAAAAATCAATATATAATATAATAATATCACAATAAAAACAATATTTTTTTTAAAATATATTTAAATGAAAAAAAATAAAGCCCACAACTGGAATTGAACCAGCGACCTCTTCCTTACCAAGGAAGTGCTCTACCACTAAGCTATATGGGCAAAAAAAAAGCGGGTGATGGGAATCGAACCCACACTATCAACTTGGAAGGCTGAAGTTCTGCCTTTGAACTACACCCGCAATAAAATGAAGGAGGTAGGATTCGAACCTACGTAGACATCGTCGGCAGATTTACAGTCTGCTCCCTTTAACCACTCGGGCACCCCTCCAAATAAATTTAAAAAACACATATAGCTGATGATAGGATTTGAACCTACGACCTGCTAATTACAAATCAGCTGCTCTACCAACTAAGCTACATCAGCAAAAAAATTATCATTAATTATAAGAATAAATAAATTTTATTTCAATAATATAATATTAATTTTTATAAAAAAAATTAATTTCTAATAAATAAGATTATATATTTTTTTTATAAAAAAATTTTATTTCATGAACTAAAGAATTTAATACACCATTAACAAATGAATATCCAAAATTAGATCCAAACATTTTAGATAAAAACAAAGCTTCACTCAAAACAATTTTATAAGGAATAAAAGAACAAAATATAAATTCAAAAACAGCAATTCTAACAATATTTAATTCTATAACATCAATATCAACAATTTTTTTACGACCATATAAAAATATATACCTATCTATTAAATTCAATTCCTTTATAATTCCATTAAACAATTTATTAAAATAATTAATATCTATTTTATTGAAATTTTTATTTAATAATAAATTATATTTTATTTTATTAAAATCAATATCATTAAAAAATAAAGAATACATGCATTGTAAAACATATATTTTAGCTTTTTTTCTTTTTTTAAATAAATTTTTTTTCATAATATAACTTAAAAAATATATATAGGAAAAGATTTACACAAATTCAAAACATCAGATTTTATTTTATACAATATTTTTTTATCATTAAAACTATTAGAAAAATTAATAATTTTAGCCATCCAATTACTTAAATAAAGAATTTCTGTTTCTTTAAAACCTCTAGATGTAATAGAAGAAGTACCAATTCTAATTCCACTGGCTATACTAGAAGAACAAAAATCATTTGAAATGCAATTTTTATTAAAAATAATATTAACTTTTTCACAAAAATATTCAAAATATTTGCCTGTTACACCTTTATTTTTTAAATTTATTAAAAATAAATGAGTATCAGTTCCACCTGAAGAAACCATAAAACCATGATACATCATACGATTGGCAAAATATTTTGCATTATCTAAAATTTTTTTTTGATAAAGAATAAAATCATAAGACATAGCTTCTTTAAATGATACAGATTTAGCTGCAATAACATTAACTAAAGATCCTCCTTGACTTCCTGGAAATATAGAAAAATTTATTTTTTTTTTCAACTCTTCATTATTAGTCAATATTAATCCACCTCTAGGTCCTCTCAAAGTTTTATGGGTTGTTGTTGTAACAATATCAGCAAATTTAAATGGAGAAGGATAAAATCCAGCAATTATTAATCCAGCTAAATGAGATATATCAGCTACCAAATAAGCATTAACGTTATTAGCAATATTTTTAAAAATACTCCAATTAATTATTCTAGAATATGCAGAACCTCCAGCAATAATAACTTTAGGTTTATATTTTAATGCCATTCTTTTTACTTCATCATAATCTATACATCCAGATATATGATTTACTCCATAATAAATAGGATAATAAATTTTTCCTGAACAATTTATTTTAGCTCCATGTGACAAATGTCCTCCATGATCCAATTTCATACATAAAATAATATCACCAAAAGAACATAAAGAATTTAAAACAGCAAAATTAGCTTGAGAACCAGAATGAGGTTGAACATTTGCATGTTTAACATTAAATAATCTTTTAACACGTTCTATAGCTAAAAATTCTATTTCATCAACATATTTACAACCACCATAATATCTATTTTTATAATATCCTTCAGAATATTTATTAGTAAAACATGAAGATTGATGAAATAAAACATTTTTACTACTATAATTTTCTGAAGCTATTAAATTGATATTCAATTCTTGTCTATAAACTTCACTATTAAAAAAAAATTCATTAATATTCATAAAAAAAATTTAAAAAATATCATTTTTTTTCTTTAAATAATAATTTTTCTTTTATTTTAACAGCTTTACCAAATTTATTTCTCATATAATATAACTTAGCTTTTCTAACTTTTCCTTTACGCTTTACTAATATATTAGTTATTATAGGGCTATAAGATTGAAAAGTTCTTTCAACTCCAACTCCATTAGATATTTTTCTAACAATAAAAGAAGAATTAAAACCTTTATTTCTTTTAGCAATAACAAATCCCTCAAAAGCTTGTTCACGAACTTTTGTTCCTTCAATAACCTTAACTTTAACAACAACAGTATCTCCAGGAAAAAAAAGTGGTATATCTTTTTTTAACATCTGCTCTTTTTCAAAACAATTTATAACATTCATAATATTTCTCTATTCTCTAATATAAAATTTCTTAATAAAACATATTGATTTTTTGACAAATTAAACTTATTAAATAAATCTCTTCTTTTAAAAAAAGTACATCCTAATTTATATTTCATAAACCACTCATTAATAAAAAAATGATTACCTGACAATAAATTTTGAGGTATAATCATATCATATATTAATTTAGGTTTAGTATAATGAGGGGAATCTAATATAAAATCTATAAACGAATCATTGATAATAGAATTTAAATTTCCTAAAACATTAGGTAACAATCTAACAATAGAATCTATAAAAAACATAACAATAAAATCTGCTCCTGTTAAAACAAAATCTCCTATAGAAATTTCATAATCTATAAAAAATTCAAATAATCTTTCATCAATTCCTTCATATTTTCCAGAAAGAAATATAACACTTTTATATGATAAAATATCAATAATTAAATCTTGATTAATAATAACTCCTTTAGGAGATAAATATATAATTTTAGTTTCAAAATTATTTGATTCCATTTTAGCATAATTAATAGAATTTTTTAAAGATTCAATATTTAATAACACACCAGGAACATTACTATATGGTTTATAATCAATAAAAAAACCTTTTTTAAAATACTTAGGATTAAATGTTGATAAAATTAAACTTCCATTTTTCAAAGCTTTACTTAAAATACCATAATTTGTAAAAATTATAAAATTTTCAGGAATCAAAGTAATAATACCTATCCACATATTTTTCATTAATTTATTATTAAAAATTTTTTATAAAAATTAATACTAAATACATATTTATATTTTATAAAAAGAAAAAATTTTTTTTCTTCTTTAAAATATACCTCTAAAATTATATTATTAAAATTAAAAATAACATTAAAAACATTTCCTAATAAATTTTTATCAACATCATACACACAAAAATTAATAACGTCATAAGTATTAAAAAGGTTTTTTTTTTTATTTAAAAACTTAAAATCAAAAAAATTTACATTCACAATTAATGATTTAAAAAAATATAAATTATTTATTTCATTACAAGACAATAATACTCTATTTTTATAAATTGCATATTTTTTAAAATTTAAAAAAAATAAAGAAAAATTTATATTAATAATAAAATTTTGAAAAATAAAAATATTTTCAATAATATGAATAAAAGAATAAATAAAAAAAGATTCATTTGATTTTTTTAAATAATTAAAAAATCCTATATTTATCATAAACAATATTATTGAATTTTATTTGATAACAAATATTTAACTCTTTCAGATAATTTAGCACCAACACTTATCCAATAATTTATTCTTTCTAAATAAACATTAAATTTTATTTCCTTTTCAGAAGATAATGGATTAAAATAACCTAAAGTTTCTATACAAGCTCCATTTCGTGCCTTACGACTATCTATAACAACAACACGATAAAAAGGGCGATGTTTTGCCCCACCACGACTAAGTCTAATTATTACCATTAAAAAATACTCCAAAATAAAACAAATATAACCTAATTATAAAATAAATACAAAAAAATATTTAAAAAATAATAATTTAAACAAAAAAAATATTAAATAACAAATAATTATTTTACTTATAAAAAACATATTGTATAATTAAAAAGAAATAAAATTGTAAAATAAATAAAATATTTATAAGATATTATGAAATATATATATAAATTATACACTAAAAAAAATATATGTTCAAAACTAATAATTAAAATTATAAATTTTTTAAAATTTTTTAAAAAAAATGATAATATTTTAATAATTTCAGATAATTTACTATTTATAATAGAAATAAAAACATTTATAAAAAACAACAATATAAAAATAAAACAATGGAATAAAAATCAAAAACAGTATATTTTAATTAAACTTAAATAAATATAAAAGGTAAATTATGTTTATATTAAAAAAATCATTTTTTCATTATTTTTTAAATAAAGAAATAAAAATTCTAATAATTTTAATATTATCAACACTATTAATTATAATAAAAATTGGTTCAATTTTGACACCAATAATAATAAGTATAATAATATCTTATTTTTTACAAGGAGGAGTAAAATATCTAAAACAAATAAACATATCAGAACCAATTTCATATCTGATAATATATTTTATTTTTTTAACAATATTTATAACATGTTGTACAATTTTAATGCCATTGCTATGGAATCAATTTATAAACTTATTTAACGATTTACCTCAAATGACACAACAAATAAAAAATACTTTATCACAATTTACACAACAATATCAAGCATATTTTTCTCAAGAACAAGTTAATTCAATAGTAACTCATTTAACTCCTAATATACAAATATTAGGAGGAAATATGTTATCAATTTCAATTTCTTCTATTCCTGGGATTATTGCATTAATAATGTATTTATTATTAATTCCACTATTAGTATTTTTTTTTTTAAAAGACAATAAAAATATAATAAATTGGTTTATAAAATTTATACCAAATAAATATAATTTATTAAATAAAATATGTTTAGAAATGAATAATCAATTAGGAAATTATATAAGAGGAAAAATAATAGAAATATTAATAGTAAGTTTTTTCACATATTTAATGTTTACATATTATAATTTAAATTATTCAGCTATACTAGCTATAATAGTTGGTATCTCTTCATTAATACCAATAATTGGAGCTATAATAGTAATAATTCCTATAATGTTAGTTGGATTTATTCAATTAGGTTTTTCTAATCAACTTTTTTATATACTAATAATATATTTCATAATTCAAACTATAGATGGATATATTTTAGTGCCACTATTATTTTCAGAAACAATAAATTTACATCCAATTGCAATAGTAATATCAATATTAATATTTGGAAAAATATGGGGATTTTGGGGAATTTTTTTTGCAATACCATTAGCAACATTAATAAAAACTATAATTAATGTTTGGCCAAAAAATAAAAACATATAAATAAATAAAAAATATATCTTTTTTAATATAATTTATTTAGTATTATAAAATAAAAATTTAATTTTAATTAAAAAAATTTTTTTATAACTTATTTAAATAATATATAAAATTAAATATAACTTTATTAAGTAATAAATTTTTATAATTAAATTTACTATTAATAAAAATTTCAAAAAAACAATTATAAAGTTTAATAAAAAAATAATAATTACTAAAAATTTTTTTTATAAAAAGAGAATATTGATAACAATCAGTTAAAATAAACAATTTACCTTTTTTTTTTAAAATAAAAAAAAATAAAAAAATAGAATCATTATTAATTAATTTTCTTTTATAATGTTTATTTTTTACCCAAGGATCAGGATAAAAAATTTTAATTAAATCAATATTATTATTATATATATTATTTTTAAATATATAATTAAAATTTCCGTAAATTAATTTAATATTATTTAATATAGAATATTGAAATTTAAATAATACATTATATATACCAGATTTATAGATTTCAATTCCAATAAAATTAATATTTTTAAAAAAATTTAAAAAAAAAAAAATTATCACCATTTCCAAAACCAATTTCTAAAAAAATTTTATTACGAAAATCAAATAACAAATATGGATTTATATCATTATTTAATAATACATAATTTTGCCAATAATAATGAATTTTTAAATTATATTTTAATATATATTTTTTTTCTCTACAAACATAACTTTTAATAAAACTAGAACATAATATGAATTTCAAAATATTTTCCTTAAAAACAAAATTTAATAAATTCTAAATTTAAATAAAAAAAAAAAACTAAACGACTTGACAATATTTAAAAGTCATGATGATATATATGAAAGGCCAGGTAGCTCAGTTGGTAGAGCAGAGGACTGAAAATCCTCGTGTCGGTGGTTCAATTCCTCCTCTGGCCAGAAAATACTTTTTTAATTATTATATATTAATAAAATTGAAAAAATTTTTCTTTGTTAACAAATTTACAATCTAAAAAAAAAATTACTTGGCAGCGTCCTACTTTCACATAAAAAAAGCTTATACTATCATCGGCGCTGTTAGATTTCACTTCCGAGTTCGAGAAGGGATCGGGTGGGCCACTAACGCTATAACCACCAAGTAATTGAAAAAAAAATATGGTACAAAAATAAATATTAATATATATTATAAATTATAAAATCAAGTCTCACGGTCAATTAGTACAGGTTAGCTCAATACTTTACAATACTTACACATCCTGCCTATCAAAGTTGTAGTCTTCAACAAACCTTTAGAAAGCTTTAAGCTTTGGGAAAATTAATCTTGAGTAAGGCTTCCCACTTAGATGCTTTCAGCGGTTATCCTCTCCACACTTAGCTACCCGACAATGCAATTGGCATCACAATCGGAACACCAGAGGTGTGTCCATTTCGGTCCTCTCGTACTAGAAACAGCTTCTCTCAATTTTCCAACGCCCACGGCAGATAGGGACCGAACTGTCTCACGACGTTCTAAACCCAGCTCGCGTACCACTTTAAATGGCGAACAGCCATACCCTTGGGACCTGCTTCAGCCCCAGGATGTGATGAGCCGACATCGAGGTGCCAAACACCCCCGTCGATGTGAACTCTTGGGGGGTATCAGCCTGTTATCCCCGGCGTACCTTTTATTCGTTGAGCGATGGCCCTTCCATACAGAACCACCGGATCACTAAAACCAACTTTCGTTCCTGCTCGACTTGTTTGTCTCGCAGTCAAGCACCCTTCTGCTTTTGCACTCATAACATGATTTCCAACCATGTCGAGGGTACCTTCGCACTCCTCCGTTACTCTTTAGGAGGAGACCGCCCCAGTCAAACTACCCACCATACA
>ERZ1292630.1076-Hain-H41-02um-R3-1076-length-27542-cov-6_pt1 | contig 27542 bp, 22 predicted proteins | sample MGYA00564408_ERZ1292630 | MGnify/ENA primary metagenome ERZ1292630 (study PRJEB36523, sample SAMEA6512641) | groundwater metagenome | collected 2019-01-08 | study: AquaDiva: Metagenomics assemblies of 32 groundwater samples
CTCGTTCAGCCAGGTTACACTGCAGAAGGAGTTACAAATGGAGTTGTCGCTTCAACAGCAGCAATCAACGACAAGGATCGATTGGTCTTCGTCCCATCCGCACCTTTCAAAATCACAAAGAGCCAGAACCGAAACTTCGAAGTTCGTTGTGACATCATGGGTGGAAAGACAACAGACACAATCAAATTCTACCTCGATGAAACTGGCGACCTTTTGGTCACAGACAAACAGTATGGATTTGGATCAAATCTCACCAACAACCTCGGAACCAGCAACGTAACAGCAGTCACCCTCCAGGGCGGCAAGCTCACTTTCGTTGACAACGGGCCAGTAGCAACAAACTTGTCGGTGAATTCAACACTCCGCCAATTGTTCAATTTCTCTGTCACAGCAGGACGCGATGTCACAGTTCGTGACTTCTGGTTACTCCTCGAACAGACAACATGGGATAACACATCAGCAGCAAAGGCTGGTGATAACGATAATAGTCTCAGTACCACAAACGTACTTACAGATCTCGATGCCGGTGCAATCTCAGCTGCCGGTGTAGCGACATTCCAGACAGATATCGACGAATCTGCCGACATGGCTGTCGGTGATATCGTGAAGTTAACAGTTGCCACAGCTGCAACTGGTACAGCAGGTACACACTACGCTCGTATCACAACTGTTGGTGCAAATAGCTCAACCGCTGACGTAACAGCACAATTGATCTACCCAAGCACAACAACCACGGCTCTCACATGGGTTGATGATGCAGCAGGAAACGAATACGTAGAAGTCTTCGATGCTCATCTCGCATCACGCGTGAAGAACCTCAAGCTCGTCGATCTCGGCACCGGAAGCACGCTTGCATCGTCAACAACATCGCTCTATGCACTCAGCTTCTCTGATGATTTCGATATCAGCGCAGGAAAAACACGAAATCTCTCCATCCAGGCAGATCTCGACACCACTTTGGCTGCAGCAAATGCATTCAAGGCAGGTTTCGATTTCGACGACACGAACTTCGTTCGAGACAATGAAGCAAACGAATTCATCGCTGCTGGCGATATCGTTGGCGGTGCTCTCTTCGGAAAAACAATGACAGCAGTTGCTGCATCATTGACAGTCAGCCTCGCTTCGACACCAGTTTCTGAGACACACGTCAAGGGAACTTCAGATGTCGACGTCGGAGGTTTCTCAGTCCGAGCTGGAGACGGTGGATCAGTCAAAGTCACTCGTGCAACAGTCCGACTCATGGCTGACGATGATGGAACATTCGACAACTCTGGATACGGCGACACAGGTGCAAACACACTCGTGACATCTGCTGGTCTCTACAAAGTCGTCGGAACGACCTATACAAGAGTCACCGGATCTACAACAGATTCTGGTCTGACACTTGTAGGAACCATCGGTGCATCCGGAGGTTACTACAAAGCACAGTTCCTGAACCTCAGTCATGTCATCGCAAAATCAGATACAGAAAAATGGGTTGTCAGAGTCAATTTGGCAAATACACCATCATCCACGATGTATCTCGCAACAGTAGTTGATGCTGATACAGATCTCATTGCACAGGACAGCGACGGCAACACCGTCACTCCATCAGGCAATGATTTGAACCTCGGTGCCAGCCCAACAGTCACAAAGACAGTCGCTACAAGCGGTTCTATCGCCGTCACAGAAGAATCCAGCCCAAATGCTGCAATTCTCGTGGCAGGTACAATGGAAAACGTAGTTGCACGTCAGAAATTCAGCGCAACGAATGAAGCATTCAAGGTTACAAAACTTGATGTTCAGTTGCCAGAAGCAAGCGTGAGCGGAGATCCATTCGACACGACAGCTTCTACAACAGCTGCACGTTCTATCGTAAAGGTCAAAGTCCGCTACATGAACAGCAGCGGCGTAACAGAAACGAAAGAAGGTATCCTCAGTGCTGGTGTTGCAAAATTCACGGGTCTTGATCTCAACGTCCCAAAGAATGCAACAGCCTCAATGGAAATCCTTGCAGACTTGAACACGATCTCAGCAGGTGCTGTGACTGGTGATTCTATCCGCCTCGGTCTCTCGACTGTATCAGGATATACATTCGAAGCAGTCGGAACAGGATCCAGTGCAACAGTGACAACATTCACTCCAGCAAATCAGGCAAACATCAATACTCATAATCTCCGAAAGGCACAACCAGTCGTTGCAAAAGCAACAACCGGACTCCCAACCACACTCACCAACGGAACCACGAAGCTCTATGGCTTCACCGTACGAGCTGACGGAGGACCAGTGTCAATGAAGAGAATAGTATTGACCGTCACTGGAGCTCTCGATGCATCAGACACATTGAGTGGATTCAAGCTCTATCGTGGAACACAAGATCTCTCATCCAACGTCTCTATTTTCAGTAAATATGGAACAGATGCAGAATCCACCACGGATATCACCGCATCAACCACATCAGTCTCGGAAAAATTGACGATTACTTGGGATGACACGACAACTCGTGAGGAAACAGTCGCAATGGGTACGACAAATACCTACTATCTGGAAGCTCAGGTCGGTGGCGCAGGAACAGGAAATAATGTTTCTGTAAACATCGCTGACGACTCAGTCCAGATGACTGCTACAAACGGTGTCGATGAATTCAAGGGAGGAGCTTCTATCCAGGGCAATCAGGTTGTCTGGAGATACGACAGAGGCGCAACAGACAACACGGCAGATTGTTCAGATGACTTCGTCTATCTGGATACAAACGGCGATGGTACGTATACAGCAGCAGGTGGAGACTTCAAGATCTCAGCCGCAAATACAACCATGGGTACCACAGAAGGTACTTGTAACTCAGCTGCTACCACGCCACCAGAACATAATTCTTTCTTAGGAAAGGCATTCATTACAACTGCTGGTACAACAGACACTACAGACGATGACACCATCTTCTTTGACGTCACAGGTGGTACATATACAGCTGCAGCAGATCCTCTGATCGTTACAGGTGCTATCTTGGAACCAACGTCTGGAACGCTCACGGATGGTGCAGCATGGATTGCTCCGCTCCTTTACCAGGCAGCAGGGTTCCTCTACATCGATACGAACAGCGGTGGAACATATAGCACTGGCGCTGATTACAAGATCACCGTCACAGATGCAACAACTCCTCCAACAGCAAACACAGAGATCGTAACATCCAACATGAACTTCGTCTGGTCTGACCAGGGTGAAGCTTCAGGAACAGTTCACGCAACCACAACGTCCGCATGGACCAATGGTGTGAACGTGGATAATCTCGCAACTCAATCTCTCAGCTTGAACTTCTAATCGTTTCACGATTTGAACTCATAGCGAAAGAGTAAAAATTGACCCCGCCTCGGCGGGGTCTTTTTTTGTGCAAAAATATCTGATACAATTTGGTCATGCAAAAATTACAAAAAAGAATGATCGTTGCTACGATCGTCATCCTGCTCGGACTTCTCATTGGCGGTGCTATCTGGTATTGCCAGGATCAGCACATTATAATCCCCGTGAATCTCACCCAGGAAGAGCAAAAAGATTACGAACAAAAAGTGCAGGACTACGAAAAAAAGATTCAAACAGAGACGGATCCGGAAGACAGTCTCAAGCGCCCATATATGGATCACTTCCTGGAAAAAGCCCGATACGAGACCTATCTCGGACGGCTTTCAGAAGCAGAAAAAACACTCCGAAAAGGACTTTCTCATTATGAGACCTCTTCCGCAGCACACCACAATCTCGCAAAAATCTACGAAAAAATGGGGAAAAATCAGAAAGCAATAAAAGAATATCTCATTTTAGCAAACGAATATCGCATGCAACAATATCTTCTTGATGCAGCCAGAGCGGCAATCGTGGATAATGATTACAAAAACGCATTCAGGAATTATTGGGACTACCAAAAGGTTTTCAAAACTCCTGATATCACAATCGAAGACTGGCTCCGGAAAAATAAAAAATCGTAAGGAATGAAAAAAACCTCACTCATCACTACCGGAATTTTTGCAGCATCTTTGCTGATTTCATCAGTCGCCAATGCACAAGCGTTCGACGTCTATTTTGATCATACTTTCGAATACGTCTTCACGAGAAATGATCCACCACGAGACTTCGGACCTATCATCATTATCGATCAAAATGGTCAAAGTATAAAAGCAGCACATAGCATTCGCATCACGATTCCATTGAATCTGTATACATTGTGGGATAAAAATATGAAAGAAGTGGTAGTGACAGGAACGGGTGTCACAAAAGGGAAAATGGACGCAAAGGTTGTACCGGTTTATTCGTCCAACCTGAGAGAAGTCTTCTTCCCGGTGAAAGCAGATTTTGCAAAAGGAGAAGAAGTCAGTATCGCTGGACTCGGAATGCGCGTCTATCGCACCGCCAGCAGCAAGCAATATCTCGAAATGGATCTCAACGGAGACAAACTGGTCGATGTCTCTGATTTCCGCGGGGTCACGATTTCTTCTTCAGAAATCAGAACCGACGGAACTGCACCATTTCCTGTCACGGACTTCAAAGGAGTATACGAAAACAGCAAAATTGCACTCACCTGGAAAGATCCGGCAGACTTGGATTTCGAGCGAATTTTCATAGAAAAAAGTTTCACGCGCGACGGGAAAGCAATCACAAAAACAATCGAACTCTATCCAAAAGATGAAAAATATCTCGATGAAGATGTGAAAGAAGGGGAGGTCGTGAGTTATAAGATTCAGGCACGGGATACGTCCAATCTCAGTGATCCACTGACGATCGGAGTCAATGCAAAAACACCGCCGCCAGTTGTCATACTGCCGCCAGTCGTACCACCAGTTATCTCGCCGCCAATCCCACAGGAGCAGCCAAGCACTTTGCCACCAGAAACAACACCAGCAGCGACACCAAAAAGTGCACCAGCACCAGTTTTAGAAACCGTCACCGTCAGCAACGCAGAGGCATTTTTGGAAAAATTTCCAGACGTTCCAGGAAATCATTGGGCAGTGCCGGCAATGACATATTTGACAACACAAAAACCGGTATTTGGCGGTTACAGCGATGGGACGCTGGGCATCAACAATTTTGTAAAGCGCGCAGAAATAGCAAAAATCGCATGGAACGCATTCATAGACGAACAGGCTCCAGAGGAAGAAGCTTCTCAAAAATCCCTGAAGGACGTGAAGAAAGAAGACTGGTTCTATGTCTACGTTCAGGCTCTCCAAAAAATGGAAGTGATCGATGGTTATAGTGATGGAACTTTTCAGCCCAATAAAAAAGTGAATCGCGTCGAAGCTCTCAAAATTCTCTTGGAGGCCGCAGGAATTCAGGTAGAGGATGTATCCCAGGAAGAATTAGATGTATTGACATTCACAGATCTCAAAAAAGATGCCTGGTATCTCAAGTATGTCACCTTCGCTTCCAAAAACGGTATCGCAAAAGGGATGGACGAAAAAACTTTTAAACCAGAAGGAGAAGCAACGCGTGGCGAAATCGCCATCATGGTCATACATATTCTCGATTATAAAAATTCCTTAATCCTCGCTCCATGAAGAAAATCTTTTTCAAGGCATTGTTCCTCTCACTATTACTGTCTTCTATTGCACATGCCGCAGTAGTACAGTTCGGTGCAGACACCACCGCCACTTTCACGGCAGGAAGTTGCACCATCCTCTCAGGCTCAAAAGCGGCTTCCGTAGACATTGGAGCAAACACACTCGCGGTGATAATGAACTCTGGTGATGATTTCACTATCAACTGCCCATCCACCATTCAGCTCACGACAACTCCAGCCGTTGGAGAATCCTGTCCAGCAGGAGGCAACAGGCAATATCGACAGACAGCAGGTTCGACATTCACACAGACCTTCACGGCAGCAGCAGTCACGACATCATGCGGAACATCAACAGCAGGCGGAGGTGGTTCTGCAAGTGGCGGGGGCGGCGGAAGCAGTAGTTCTAATTCGAGCTCATCGGCAGCAGGAACTCCGGCTGGTGAGGTTGTTCTCTCATACGTCCAGCTCCCAGAAAAAAGCTCAACACAGCCACAAACAGTCAACGATAAGGATGTGAAATTTCCTTCCAGCGGAAAAGTGACAAAGAAAACACTCATGAAGAATAATCAAAATGGAAGCTCTCTACTCCTCACTCTCGGATCAAAAGCAACATCAGCAGGAAAAGCTTTCACAGGGACAATTAGTGGTCCAAAAGACCTCCTGCCAGCGAGTCTTCCAACAAATAAATTCCCAAAAGGTGCAACATTCCTCAGAGCAGTCAACGTCGAATATTCAGCAAAAGTCATGGTGAATGGAAAATTCCAGCTCAACATAGCGCTACCGCTGGGGACAAAAACAGACATGGCTAAAGACAAAAAAAGATTTCAGATTTATCTCTGGAATGGGAAAAAATGGGTCAAAATGAGCGATGCAGCACTCTCATCAAATGGCATGAGCGTCTACACCAAAACGCCAAAATACGGAATGTTTATTCTCATGGATACAACTCCGCAGAAAAAAGCTCAATAAATTTTCAACAATCAAAATCCGCCACGATAGAAATATCCGGCGGGTTTTTTGATTACCCCCGCAATTTCCCCGCCACATCGCATTGTTCCCAGGTAAAATCCACATCACCTCTTCCAAAATGGCCATACGCTGCTGTTTTTCGATAGATCGGTCGGAGGAGCTTGAGAGATTGGATAATGCCAGCCGGTGTCAGAGAAAAATGTTGTTTGACGAGTTTTTCCAGAGCATCGTCCGGGACCTTTCCCGAACCAGCCGTAAAAACATTCAGGCTCACCGGATTGGCCACTCCAATCGAGTAGGCAAGTTGGACTCGGCACTGACTCGCCAAGCCCGCAGAAACGATATTCTTGGCGATATAACGAGCCATGTAGGCACCAGATCGGTCAACTTTTGAGGGATCTTTCCCGCTGAACGCGCCACCACCATGGGGGATAGCGCCACCATAAGTATCCACGATAATTTTCCGACCCGTGAGGCCTGTATCCGCCTCCGGTCCACCGACGACAAAAATCCCAGTCGCATTCACGAAAAATTGCGTTTTGTCGTCCAGAAATTTCCCACACACGGGACGAATGACCGTTTCAATAATATTTTCACGAATCTGTTTTTGCGACACCGCAGGATCATGATGGACCGCAATCACCACGGTCTCAATCCGCTTGGGCCTGCCATTTTCATACTCGACCGTCACTTGCGACTTCCCATCCGGGCGCACCCACGGGAGAGTTCCATTTTTGCGAACCTCTGCAAGTTTCATCGTCAATTGATGTGCCATCATAATCGGAAACGGCATGAGCTCAGGCGTCTCATCGCAGGCGTAGCCGAACATGATGCCCTGGTCACCAGCACCCTGCTCCTCACCGCCCTGACTCACGCCTACAGAAATATTTTGACTCTGCTCATGAATCGAATTCAAAACCGCACAATCCGCGCTATCAATGCCAAATTCAGGGTTCGTATACCCAATTTCACGAAGTGTTCTGCGGGCCACTGTTGGGATGTCCACATAACATTTCGTGCTGATCTCTCCCGCGACGAAAACAAGTCCTGTGGTGACGAGAGTCTCGACAGCCACACGCCCACCGGGATCCTGCGCCAAAATAGCATCGAGAATCGCATCAGAAATCTGATCGCAAATCTTGTCAGGATGGCCTTCTGTAACGGATTCAGCAGTGAGAAACATGGGGGGAGGATTTAGGATTGAGGATATAGGATTGAGGAAAGGGAGCAAGAAATAAACACAAAAGGAAAAATTGTAAAGGCAACATACCCAAAAAAATCCCAGAAATCCAGCAAAAAAGCTATCTTTCCTACATCCTACATCCTACATCCTCAATCCTAAATCCTAAATCCTTGCAGCCCTCCCCCCTCCTCTCCCTCATCATCATCGCCTACAACAACAAAAGTCTGCTTCAAGGCTGTATCGACACCATTCTGAAGCAGACCTACGAACCGCTCGAAGTGATTTTTATTGATAACGCTTCGCAGGATGGTTCTGCTGCCCTCGTAGAAGAGCTGTACGCTCGTGATCCTCGGGTCAAAATCATCAAAAATCCGGACAACAAGGGCTACAGCGGCGCCGGAAATCAAGGCATCGCGCTCGCACAAGGGGAGTATGTCGTCATCACAAATCCTGATATCCGCTACGAGCCGACTTATTTCGAGCACGCCGTCGCTCGCATGGAGCAGGATGAAACCATCGGCGCACTCGTAGGAAAAGTTTTGAAATACGATTTTACAAAAAACCAGAAAACGCAATTCATCGATACTGTAGGACTTTTCATGTATCGCAACCGCCGCGTCATCGACGACGGCCAGGGCCTGGAAGACTGCGGTCAATTTGAGCAGGAACGCGAGGTTTTCGGCATCTCCGGTGCCTGTCCGCTCTACCGCAAAAAAGCCCTCGAAGACGCCAAAATCTTCGGCGAATATCTCGACGACGATTTTTTCATGTACAAAGAAGACGTCGATCTCTCCTGGAGACTGCAACTCCTCGGATGGAAGTGTCTCTATTTCCCGAAATCCATTGCCTACCACGGTCGTGGAACAGGTGTCGCACAGCGTTTCACCAATGATCAGCTTTTGAATGAACGCCAGAAATTATCTCATTTTCAAAAAAAATTCAGCATCGTTAATCAACATTTGATGCAAATCAAAAACGATCTCTGGGGAAATATTTGGCAGGACTTTTTTCCAATTCTGCTGAAAGAAATCGCCGTCATCGGCTACGTCACGCTGCGCGAACCGAAGCTCTGGAAAGAGCTTCCAAGGTTTTTCCGACTCTTGCCAAAAATGCTCAGAAAGCGCAAAGAAATAATGCAAAAAAAGCGTGTCGGTGCACAGGAAATGCAGAAATGGTTTCAGAATCAGTCGGATTTTTTTCAGTAAAATTTATACTGTTCGCAGCCCAATCACCGACGCAAATCTCCCCGTTTCCGCGCCTTCTACGCGGTATGAAAAATAATGCTCCGTGTCATCCATTGTGCAGATGTCCGCAAATTCAATCTGTTCATGCGGAACGCCCACTTCGAGGAGTTGATCGAGCGTTACGCGCCAAAAATTCACATGATTATCGGGTTGAATGTATTGGTGAAAAGCCGCAGGAAGTTCGCTCGCAGGATCTGTAAAAACCTGACAGCACGGACCGATCGCTGGCGAAATCCCAGCCAGAATATGCTCCGGTTTGCATCCGAAGTCTCGTTGCATAACAGCAATTGTTTCACCAACAATGTTTTGCACGCTGCCTCGCCAGCCGCTGTGGACAGCGCCGATCACATGTGCAACCGGATCAAATAATACAATCGCCTGACAATCCGCCGTGCGAATCATGAGAAAAACATCTGATCGATTCGTGACAAAAGCATCGACATCATCGAGTGGAAGTGCCGGTAAATCTGCACCAATCGGCAAAGAAAAAACATGTTTCGAATGTGTCTGATTTGCGAAAATGAGTTTCTCAAAAGGAATTTCGAGTGCGCTCGCCACAGCCTGCGGATGTGCTCGAGCGTCAATCGCCCGATCAAAGATCCGAACAGAAACCGCGTCCCAAAATGGCTCAAACAATGTAAACATGTGACGTGTGACGTGAAGAACTTGTGACATTTGACCCGTGACTTGCGACTTCCTAGCTCCTAAACCCTTTCATGACCTCCGGAATCGCCTTCGCGAGATCCGTAGCCGTATATCCGTAGCCTTTTACTTTGTATAATTTTTCTCCCACGAGCCCGAAGGTGTGCGTCGCTGCACGCGCCGCCGCGAAAGCATCGCTGCCCTGCGCCATCAAACTCGCAATAAATCCCGACAGTACATCGCCACTGCCGCCGACAGTCATGCCGCTATTGCCTGTCGTATTCAGGAAAGTTTCGCCCATATCTGACGTCACGAAATCTTCCATGCCTTTCAGGACGATGTGAATTTTGAGCTCCTTTGAAATCGTTTGCAGATAAAGCATTTTCTTTTGTCGCAGCGCTTCCGGATCACGCATGGGGAATTCACGGTCTACAAGTTTTTGAAATTCGTTCAAATGCGGAGTCACAACTATCGGCTGCGGCAGGGGAAAAGAAGGAATTTTTTTCAAGGCATACATCGCAGACGCATCGAGTACAGCGGGAATTTTTAAATTCAGCAGCATCTCGCGGACTGCATCGAGTGACTCCTCATGCTCGCCGAGACCTGGACCAATCAGCAGTGCATCACACTCGCGAGCCAATTCTACAATTCCTGGAACCGCAGACTTCGTGAGATATTCTCCAGAAAATTTCCGCACAATGAAATCTGGAAAGAGGCTCCGCGTCACATCAAAATTACATTCCGGGACGTAGAGATAGACGAGATCAACACCGCTATAAAGCGCTCCCAGAGCTGACAAAACTGGAGCACCATAATATTCGAGACTGCCACCAACGATCAGAAGTTTTCCATTGCCGCCCTTGTGCGAATCTTTCTCGCGATGAGGCATCAGTTTCTTCACCAGAGCTGTATTGATGGTAGGAATCATGGGGTTTTTATGCGCCAAGAAATTGCACAAACTTGCTGCGTCCACTGTACATCGCTTTCGAACCAAGTTTCTCTTCGATGCGCAGAAGTTGATTGTATTTTGCGATGCGTTCACTGCGGCAGAGCGAGCCAGTTTTAATCTCTCCACTCGAAGTCGAAACCACCAAATCCGCAATCGTCGTGTCCTCTGTTTCCCCGCTCCGATGCGAGAAAACACAGTTCCATCCGGAATTTTGTGCCAGCGAAACTGCCTCCAAAGTCTCTGTCAGAGTTCCAATCTGATTGACTTTCACGAGCAAAGAATTCGCCGCTTTCTCCGAAATTCCGCGTTCCAGGCGCTGCACATTCGTCACCAGCAAATCGTCGCCCACAATCTGCAGACGCTTGCCTAGTTTTGCCGTCATCGCAGTCCATCCCGCCCAGTCATCCTCCGCGAGACCATCTTCGATCGAGCAGAGCGGAAATTCATTCAACAGGGATTCGTAATACGAAATCATATCATCACTCGAGCGCTTTTCTTTTTCAAAAAGATAATTCCCATCCTGGAAAAATCCAGTCGCCGCAACATCCAGGGCATAGAAAATATCTTTCCCAGGCGTATATCCAGCCTTCTGCGTCGCCTCTAAAAGGAGTTGTAATCCTTCTCGATTTGACCCAAGTTTCGGTGCAAATCCACCTTCATCACCCACACTCGTCGCCAGTCCACGATCTTTCAAAATCCCTTTCAACGTATGAAAAATTTCGCTGCACATCCGCAGTCCTTCGCGGAAATTCACAGCGCCCAGCGGCATCACCATAAATTCCTGAATCGATAAGCCACTATCCGCGTGTGCTCCACCATTAATCACATTCGCCATCGGCACCGGAATTAGATTCGCCGCAGGATTCAGCGCTTCAAAAAGCCACTCCCCCTGTTCCTTCGCCGCCGCGTGCGCACATGCGAGCGACACGCCGAGGATTGCATTCGCCCCAAGATTTGTTTTGTTAGGAGTTCCATCGAGTTCCAGCATCCGTCGATCAACAGCAGCCTGGTCAGCGATATCCATTCCTATCATATTTTTTGCCAAAATATCATTCACATTCGAAACCGCTTTCAGGACACCTTTCCCGAGATATCGCGCTTTGTCACCATCGCGCAGCTCCATCGCCTCATGAGCTCCAGTAGAAGCCCCGCTCGGCACCATCGCACGAGCAAAAACGCCACTATCCGTTGTCACTTCCACTTCCACCGTAGGGTTTCCACGAGAATCCAGAATTTCGCGAGCATGCAAAGCGGAAATATGTGACATAAAAGCAGTATTAGGAAATTCGCCACCATACTAATCGCTGCCATTGAAAAATACAAAACATTACAGTATCCTACACGCACTATGGATATTCTCTGGCACGGACGCACGTCCTTCACGATCAAAGGCAAATCAGCAACCGTCATTCTCGATCCGCACGACGGAACAGGATTCCCAAAAGCAAAGCTCAGGGGCCAAGTCGTCATCTCAAGTCTGAAATCGTCCGATGCGAAAATGCTCGAAGTCGACGGCAGCGAAAAAGTTTTTGATGCTCCGGGAGAATACGAGTGCGGGGGAGTCCCGATGCACGGAATCCAAACATGGGAAGCAGGAGGCAAGAAGTCTGATGAAAAGAAAAAGATAACCGCATTCGTCTTCGAAGTCGACGGCATCAAAATCTGCCATCTCGGCGCTCTCGAAGAGACGCTCTCAGAAAATGTAATCGAAGCAATCGGAAACGTCGATATTTTATTGATACCAGTTGGTGGGAAGCAAACACTCGACGCAAAAAAAGCACACGGACTCGTCGAAGAGATCGAACCTCGGATCGTCATCCCGATGTTCCACAAAGTCGACGGAGAAAAACTCGAAATCGCGAGTGTCGATCCTTTCCTGAAAGAAGTAGGTTCCAAAGCTCAGCCTGTCGAAAAATTCTCAGTCGATTCAAAATCAAAGCTGCCACAAGATCACGAGGAGTATGTAGTACTCATGCCGGTGGGGTAGAAATGTATGCTCCTGTAGTTCAATGGATAGAACAGCCCCGTCCTAAGGGGTAGATGTAGGTTCGATTCCCACCGGGAGCACCAGAAATTTGCAGTTTGCAATTTCCAGAAAGTATGCTATAATACTAATGAACCTGATCTATCGCTTCTCAGCGATTTGGGTCACTTGGTTCCTTTGACACTCACCTGTCAAAGCCTCAGTTCTCAGGAATTGGGGACAATCTCTCGGTCAAAACTCGGTGTCAAAACCCTGCTTGTGATCGAAAGATTCTCTCATTTTCTGAAAAGAACGCTTCGCAAGAAGCCTCACTCTTTCTTCAGAAAATGCGAGTAATCGTCCCAATGGACATTTATCACGTTCCTTGGGACTTTTTTTGTGCGGCATTTTCCGCTACCATAAGCGGGCAATGCCAAAAATAATCCAGAAACCGCGCTACTTCATCGAAACATATGGCTGCCAGATGAATTATTCCGACACCGAACGGCTCCAAACCGTGCTCGCCGGACTCGGTTTCGAAAAAGCCGAGAGCGACACCGACGCCACGCTCATCATGATGAACACATGCTCCGTGAAACAAAAAGCGGAAGATCGTGTCTTTGGTCGCATGCAAAAAATCAAAGAATACAAAAAAACTCGACCGGACCTCCTCCTCGGACTCACGGGCTGCATGGTGCGAAATTCTTCCACAAAAATCGCAGAAAAAGGAAGCCGTGACAAGCTTCTGGGAATGATGAAGCCTCTCGATTTCGTGGTGCGCATCGAGGATATCGGCCACATGAAAAATCTCCTCACGCAGCTCCAGCCCGAGATGCAGTTTCCAGAAATTGCAGAAGCCGAACTCGGCGATTATTTCACCATCAATCCGCATCTCCAGTCGCAGAAACAGGTTTTCGTCCCGATCGGAACTGGATGCGATAAATTTTGCACATACTGCATCGTCCCGTTCACCCGCGGACGCGAACGCAGTCGCACGATCGAAGAAATTTACGAAGAATCCAAAAGATTTGTCGAAAACGGCGCCGTCGAAATCACACTCATTGGTCAGACGGTCAACTCTTTCGGACTCGCGCGCAGCGATGCGGGGAAATTCGAAGGCGCGCATCCTTTCACGCAACTCCTGAAAAAACTCGACACTCTCCACACGCTCGGACTCCGCCGCCTGCGCTTCACATCCCCCTACGCGCCCGACGTTACCGACGAAATGATCGACGCGATGGCAACACTCAAAACGCTCATGCCGTATATTCATCTCCCGATCCAATCCGGCGATAATCGCACCCTCAAGCGCATGAATCGGAAATATACGGTCGAATACTATCGCGACCTGATCAAAAAAATCCGCACAAAAATTCCCGACATCGCCATCTCCACCGACATCATCGTCGGATTCTGCGGAGAGACCGACGAAGAGTTCGAAAACACCTGCACATTCTACGAAGAAATGCAGTGGGATCAATGTTATTTTGGCCAATATTCGCCACGAGAAGGGACGACAGCAGGGAGGTTTTTCAAAGACGACGTTCCGCGCGAAATCAAGCTCCAGCGCTGGCATCGCCTCAACGACATCACGAAAAAAGTTGCTAAAGAAAAAGCAAAATCATTCATCGGCAAAAAAGTTGAAGTCCTCGTCGAACAACAGCGCGGCAAAATCTGCATCGGTCGCAGTGAGCATTCCAAATCCGTGAACTTTCTGAGCGGTCGGAGAATCATCGGGGAAATCGTCCCCGTGCAAATTACTGGAGCAAAGGAATGGGTTCTGGAAGGAATGATGGCGTAAGAACTATTGCTGCGCTTTCACAAATCGACTAATAAGCTCTGCGGCTGTTGACCTCGACATCGCCTCATCAGGAAGCGCAGCTGGAATATTTAACCCCAAAGCTTCAGCACTTTCGAGATAGCCCTGATACCAAGGCGTTTTCTTTTTATCTACAGAATATTTGAAAGTCTCCATCAGGATTTTGAGGCTCTCTGCGTAGGTGATGTACTGCATCGGTTTCATATTTGCATTTTTGTATCCCTTGATAATTTCATTCTTTTTCGCAAAACAGACGTATTTCGTGAACCACTGATTTTTCGGAACATCGCGGAAACATGAAGTATCAAAATCATTGGACGGCTGTCCATATTTCGCCGTCACAGCAATTTTGATCAGTTCCGCTCTCTTCAGAATTTCGTACGGTCGAAACGTCCCATCATCAAATCCATTCACAATTTTTTTGCCATACAGGAATTCAATAGCATCTTTGTAAACAACACTCTGATCGATATCAGCAAAAATATTTTTCTTCTGTTCAACTTGAGTCTGCTGCTCAATTTCCTGTTTTGAAAGCGCCATGCATTTTTTGCTTGCATCGTTCCAGCGAAAACCTTCCTTGCAGTAACACTGATTATCCGTGCCCAGATAGCCATTCGTCGTATCCAGACACACAATTTGTTTTTGGGTATTTGCCGCCGGAGTAGACGAAGAAGTACCAGGAACTGTCGGCGTCGGAATCACATTGAGTTGATTGCCAGTTTCAGTTTTGATCACTTCGCATGAAGTTTTCGCCGTATTCCAGTTGTAGCCGGACTGACATTGACACTGGCTTCCCACACCAGAACTGAGTGCATTGTCACCAAACTGTGCCTGACAAATCGCATTCAGTGACTTGCATTGACCATGATCGAGACCGTATCCATTCCCGCATTCACACTTTTTGCTATCCGCATTATATAGCGAAGATGAGCCAAGATCCGCCTTGCACGCGAGCTCACCGTTGATGCAGCTGGCACCATCTTTCGTCACATAGCCGACACCGCATCGACAGATTTTGTTCGGCGCATCATAAAAAGAATTTGTCGGACACGAAGGGATCGATCCAACTTCAGTATTGTAACTTCCGGCTTTCACCGAAGTATCAGGCACTGGCGCAACTTGAGCATCAGTTGCAGGGATCGAAGAAATTTGAACAAGCAGAAATAAGACAAAAATAACAGAGAGTTTGAAAAAGTTTTTCTTCATCGAAATAATTTTAGCACACTCTTACGCAGTCGCCACATCTTTCAACCCCTCCACCACAGCCTTGATGCGGCGTACTCCAGCCGCAACCGCTTCCTCTTTCAGAATTTTGAAGCCTTTGAGCACACCAGTGTGTTCGACATGAGGTCCGCCACAAACTTCACAACTGTAATCACCCATGAAATACACTTTCACTTTGTTTCCGAGCTGCGCATATTTATCATCGAAAAGTCCAATCGCTCCGCGCTTTTTTGCCTCTTCCGTTTCCAGCACTTCGAAGTGCACTGGTAAATCGCGCTGAATTTGAGTATTCACAATATCTTCCACCTGCTTCACCTGTTCCGGAGTCATTTTCACTGGTTGCGAAAAATCAAATCGCAGACGTTCTTTGGTGATGTTCGAGCCTTTTTGGAAGACGTGCGTTCCGAGCACATCGCGAAGTGCCTGATGCACGAGATGCGTTGCCGTGTGATGCATTTTGCATTCCTCACTGTGATCCGCGAGACCACCGGCGAATTTTTGGCCAGCACCAACGCGAGAAAGCTCTTGATGTTTTTTGAACGCTTCGTCGAATTGCTCTACTTCCGTGAGAGAAAAATCATTTTTCTGCATCTCTTCTTCGATCATTTCGCGCGGAAAACCAAACGTCTCAAAAATATGAAACGCCTCGGCACCAGTAATCGTTTTATCTGATTTGCCAGCCATTATTTTTTGCACCTCCCGAAGACCAATTTCCAAAGTTTTCTGGAATCGTTCTTCCTCGCGCTGCAGCTCCGAAAGAATTTTTTCACGATTTTGGACGAGTTCACTGTACACATCGCCATAAATTTTCACATAAATCTCTCCAATCACATGCGTAAAATTCTGGTCAATCCCAAGCAATTTTCCATGTCGAATCGCGCGTCGAATCAGGCGTCGCACGATATAACCCTGATCCACATTTGACGGCGCAACACCACGAGAATCGCCAATAATAAAAGTCGCAGCGCGAATATGATCCGCCACAATGCGGAGCGATTTCACATGTTCCGGATTCGATTCATCCACTTTTCCGAGTTCTTTGATTTTCGCAATCGCATCAGCAAAAAGCTCCGTCTCGTAATGCGTCGGTTTCCCCTGGAGAATTGCGGTCATGCGTTCGAGCCCGAGCCCCGTATCCACATTTTGTTGTTTCAAAGCCTCGAAAGTCCCATCAGCTTTCTTGTTGTACTGCATGAAAACATCGTTCCAAATCTCCACATATCGCCCACAATCACAGTTCGGATGTCAGTCTCCCGGCATGAAATCCGCGCAATCAATCGGCGGATATTTGTCCACCGGAGGATTCGAAACGCGATGTTGGTGCGGATCCGTCCCATGCATCGTGTCATAAAACATCTCCGTATCCGGCCCACACGGACCCGTGAGGCCCGCCGGACCCCACCAGTTTTTCTTCTTCGGATAAAAGAAAATTCGATCTTTTGCAATTCCCACCTTTTCCCAAATCGCCGGAGATTCCAGATCGCGCGGAGCATCGCTATCACCCGCAAAACATGTCACGGAAAGTCGCGCCGGATCCAGCCCAAAAACACCCGTCAGCAGTTCATAACTCATCGCAATCGCGCCGTCTTTGAAATAATCCCCGAGTGACCAGTTCCCCATCATCTCAAAAAAAGTCGCATGCGTATTGTCACCAACTTCATCGATGTCATCCGTACGCACGCATTTTTGAGCGTCCACCAGACGATTTCCCATCGGATGCGGTTCGCCCATCAAGAACGGCACCAGCGGATGCATCCCCGCCGTCGTGAAAAGCACCGTCGGATCATTCTCCGGAATCAGCGACGCACTCGGGATCTCCTGGTGCCCATGTTTCTGGACAAAGAAGTCAATAAATTGTCGGCGAATTTCAGCAGCAGTTTTCATGGTCGGCAGGATTATAGCAGAAAAGGGAAATTTCTTAGAAATGAAAAATGAAATTTGAAAAGAGAAAAGAAGTAGGCTTTAATAGAAGCAACGTAAAAATTAACCTCTCTCATTCATGAACAAAAAAGTCATACTCGGCCTCGTCGCGGTCGTCGTCCTCGCCGCAGGAATTTTCCTAGGGCAGGGTGATCTCTTCAAGGGATCGTATTTTAGAACTGTTCCAAACAAAGCGCCAAATAAACCAACCATTATAAGTCCAATGGCGAATTCTACGGTCGGTACTTCAGCGCTCAAGGTAGAGTGGACTGATGGCGGAGATCCTGATAACGGTCCACAAGCAATGAGAAATTATCGTTGGATGTTGTGGGATTATCCAGCAGGAAACGTGATATGGCAGAGAGATTGGCATGACAATACCTCGGGAATTACTGATGGGGGCAAGTGCAATGTAACTATAGGTGCTGATCAAAATGATTGGATCTGCCCATACACTTTCATCAAAGAAGGAAAATTAGAAGCAGGAAAAACGTATAAATTTTCTGTGGAGGCAGGTGATGGGAAGGTAGGATCTGGATATTCTGCAACAGTTTTTACAGTAGCAACAAGTCAGTCAGCAGCGTACGAGGTGGATCCTATTCAGTTGGCGGGATATTCTGTGTACGAATATGGAAAGAATAGACTGGAATGGGTTGATCAAAATATGATCTTCAATCCGGCTTACAAGGCAGAAAAAGATAGAAAATATTATATCTATAGATCTGAAACTCCAGGGGTGAGTACGAGCGGTACACCAATTGGCACAGCACTCAGTAGTGAAGTAAAGTATGTTGATGTACTGGCTGATAAAACAAAGAAATACTATTATGCTATTGCAAATAAAGGCATAATTCCGGGAACAACTGCAACTTCAAATGAAGTCTTTGTCGCTCCAAAAGTAAAAGAATATGTTCCAATACAGCTTTCATACAATGTGGCAAATTCAGTAGACGGGACAGTGCAATTACTCTGGACAGATCCAGCCGGACCACAGGATGGTGAAAAATATGAGATATATCGATCCACAGGATCGCCAGTCGAGATCAAGCCGGAAAATATTGCAGGAATGCATATCTATGATTCAGCGTCATTAAAAGCAGGCACATCATTCAATGGCCAAAATAATTTCCCACCAGGTCCAAAAGGAACAACCTACTACTACGTCGTCAAAATCAATGCGCCAGGAGCATGGGGATCAAAATCAAACGAACTAAAAGTTGTTCTGAAGTAATAGAATCGAAAAACAAAATTTTCAAAAAAACCTCCCCTCCATCGGGAGGTTTTTTTGATACATTTTTCATAGAAACAAAAAAGCGTATGCGATAGAATCTCCGCATGGGCCGAAAATCTTCACTCAAAAAAAAGCGACACGACGAAGAAGGAGAGAAAACGGAGCACGAACAAGACGACACCGAAAAAGTCCGATTTTTCACCGTTCATCGATTCGTGCAGATTTTCCTGGCTGCCGGAGCAATCATCGTCATCGGGGTTTTGGGCCAGCTCATCTGGCAAAATCTCACTGCTCCGCGTGCAATTGCACAGTACATGCCAGCAGATCGCACCGCGCTCATAGCAGAAATTGACACCGATTTCGAACGTGACGAGTGGAAAAATTTTTTCAATTTTTTTCAAAATACACCTGAATTCCAAAAAGAAACTTGGGTACGTTTCCTCGAAACACAAATGAATTTGAATTTTGAAAAGCAGATTCAGCCGTGGATTGGTCGGAAAATCGGTGTCGCCATGCTCGAAAATGGGATGCCAATCTATTTCATCGAATCCAAAAGTGAAAAAAAGACGATCAAGTTTTTCCAGCAATTTCAACTCAGCGGCGTCGAAGAAAAAGTAGAACAGAAATCCTACCGTGGAAATGATTATTATCAATTTCAGGTCGGAAACGGCAGCGCCATGGGGTTTTTCGGAAGGTATCTTGCCATCGCGCCCAGTGAAAAAACGATGAAAGAACTTGTCGACGCAGTAACAGATGGCAAGACGCTGGAGAGCGGAGATGCATATCACGAAGAGACGAAAAAAGTCGGGAAAAATGCACAGCTCTTCGCATACATCGATCCGAAGATCGTTCTGCAAAAAATTACGACATTCGACAAAGAAAAATCCAGCATGCTCAGGCCATTTTTCCAGGATTTTGGAAAGCAGGTCTGGAGCGGCTCATGGGAGGATGGGAAGTTACTCATAGAAAATTTCATCGCCGCCAAAGGAAACACAACGCGAGAACCGTACAGCAGGAAACTTTTCGCATTCGCACCGCAGGATCCAGATTTTTTCTACGGCAATTCCAACGCGCCGATACAGCAAAAGGAAATGGAGAAAATCATCCCACCACAAACTATCAATGCATTTCTGGAAACGCAAAAAAAGACATGGCTCGGAGAAAATGCTACACTTCAGGAGGCGATGAGTCTGTTCGAACAAGAGTATCTCGTGACAAAAAAAGATAACGAATGGAGAGTGATTACTCGACTCTCAAAACCACAGATCCAGGAGCCGATACTTGAAAAAATAATGACCGGATTTCAGGAAGAAAAATACAAGAATTTCGTCATCAGAAGTGTCGAAAATCCAGACGAAGTTCCCGAAGGGGGGAAAAAATGGAAACTCTCCGAAGCTCTCATCGGCAATACTGCAATTCTGAGCACCACCAAAGAAGGAGTCGAGCAGGCAATTGATCAATTCCTGAGTGGCAAAACTGCAATCGACGAAAAGGTATTTTCCGAAAAATTCAAAGGCATCGAAGAAATCGCCTTCGCCAAAAAAGAATTCTTCACACCGTTCATCCCAGCAGGATGGGAAAAAGTTCTCAACAAAGTAAGTGCCATTACGGCCGGATGGACCACGGAAAAAGCAGGTGTGCGAGCCACGATTCAAGTCTTACCTCAGCCATAATTCCTCCTCATGACTGACCATTCCAAAATTATCGATCTTCGAAAGAAGAAAATTCAGGAGCGCATCACGAAGAAAAAAGTGATGATCGACGTCGTGTCCGCAAGCGAAAGAAAAGATCTTCAGCAGGCGCAAGAAACGATTTTCATGCACGAAGAAAGTACCGGGAAAAAGTCGAAGTCCTCGGAGAGGGAAAAGAACGGAAGTCTCATGGCAATTGGCCTTATCGGATTTGTCTTCATCGTCACGCTCAATCTCGCATCTGCCATCGGGAAAGGTCAGCGCATTTTTTCACAAGTTTCACATTCTACTTTCTCCGGATACGAAGATCTCCTCAACGGCGGACAAAAAATAAAACAGGGAAACGTCGGCTCCGCGAAGAATTTCTTCGAGCAGGCGAAGCAGAGTTTTGCCGCTGCTGTAGAGGAAATTTGGTTCTTTCAAAAAGACGCACATTTCGAGGGGGTCACTTCCATCGTCGACGTCGGCGCTAGTCTCAGTCACGCCGGACTCATGGCCACCGAGGCCGCAGACATTGTCGAGAATTTGAAAAAGAAATTTTCTCAGAAAGACGTACCGCTCGACCAGGACATCACGCAGCTCGAAAAACTCAGCGACAGTATCGATCAAGACCTCCGCAGAGCCATCGAAGGTCTCGAAAGCATCGATCAGGGACTCATGCCAGCGAATTACTTCGAGAAATTCACTAGCAGTCTCACGCTTCTGAAAAAAACCCAGTCGAAGGTCGAAGAAATTCTCGGCATCATTCCAGGCATCAAAAAGTTCTTGGGAGTGGGAAGAAATGGCCCACAAGAAATCCTGGTGCTTCTGCAAAACAATGACGAAATTCGTCCAACAGGCGGATTCATCGGCAGTTATCTCAAAATCCAAACCGACAAGGGTCGCATCAAAGAGATGAAACTCGAGGACGTCTACGATATCGACGATCCGTTCAAAGGCGTCATCGAACCACCAGAAGAAATCAAAAAATTCGGCACACGCTGGTTTTTCCGCGACGCAAATTATTCTCCAGATTTCGCTGTCTCCGGCAAAAAAGCACTCTGGCTATACGCCCAGGAAACCGCAAACAGCAAAGAAAATAAACCGCAGACGATACTCGCCATCAATCAGTCACTCCTCGGAAAAATGCTCGAAATCACAGGGCCCATCACACTCGACAGCCTGAAATATCCGATCAGCAGCGACAATTATCGCGAAGTTCTGACCTACATGATCGAAGCAAAAGTCGACGGCGACGCCGATCCGAAAAAGGTGCTCAAAAATCTTTTCCCAATTCTCCAGCAAAAATTAGCAGCGCCAGATCTCCTGACTCAAATCGAGAAAATCACCGCTCAGGAAATTGTAAGCAAAAATATTTTCGGATACTCCAACGACGAGGACATCGAGCATCTCTTCACCTGGATCGGCATGGACGGAAAACTGCAGCAGACTGGTGAAAACGAAGATTACCTCGCGCTTTCCATGACCAGTTTTGGCGGCAATAAATCCGAGGCAAACATTCGTCAGATTCTCACGCATTCCACACTCATCGAACAGAGTGGCGAAGTCGTCGACGAACTCGTCATCGAGCGCGCACATCTCTGGAGTCCACAACTTTTTGCAAAAATAAGGAACTTGCTCACGCCTTTTAATTTGAAAGATTTCCCTGACCATCTCGTCAAAATTCTCGGCTCCGGTGACAATAAAGTCGCCGTCCGCGTCTACGTCCCTGACGGAAGCGCCCTCCAAAACGCCGAAGGTATCGACATCGAAAAAGTCGCCACGCACACGGATCCTGAAACCCAAAAAACCTATTTCGCTTTCGACATGCTTACCGAAACCGGAAAAATTAAATCCATCACACTCCGCTACACACTGCCATTTCTCGTTCAGGCAAATCCAACCAGTCGGTATCGCTTCTTCATCCAAAAACAAGCCGGCATGAAACCTGTCACGTTCATCAAAAACATTTACACCCAGCCAAATCTCAAACTTCTCAAACAATTTCCGGAAAAGCTGAAAAAAACCAACCAGAAAATTCACATAGAATACGAACTCAACAAAGACGAATATCTCGCTACACTCTGGGGGAAAGGGGGGGAATAATTGACTTCAGATTCGGATCAGTGCTACTCTCTCCACAGAATCACGACGAAAAGAGCCCTCTAAGGTTTTGTCCTTATGGGGTGCTTTTCATTGTACGTTAAGCGTTTTTTCAAGTTATTCATACAGTCGAGAAACTCATCCGCAGCAGCTTTTTTCAGTAGCGCGGAATATTTTTTCATATTTGGAACGAGAAGTTTTTCCAGTTTTTTCTGCTTTTTGAGATGTCGCACCAGACACGCAAAATCGCCATCACCAGTCACGATCACCGCCTTTTTGTATTTTTGATAATCAATCATCGCCTGCAAAACTAACTCCGCATCACAATTGCCTTTCACAACACCTTCTTTATTGATCAAAATTTCTTTGAAAATGAGAATATATCCACTCTTCTGGAGCGAAAGATAGAGATCCTGATTTTCCTCCATATGCCCGATGAACATATATGCAATCCCCACGCCGTATTTTTCCCGCAAATAAACACGAAATTTCCGCCAATCCAGTTTCCAGCCCAAATCCCGAATCCCGAGATTCACATTCTGACTATCGATGAAAGCATAATTTTTGAGAGGTTTTTTCATGAATCAACTATAATCCGAAGCTCCATGAAAACCAAACATCTGGAGCCGGAAATGAGAGTTGAACTCACGACCTCTCGCTTACGAAGCGATTGCTCTACCACTGAGCTATTCCGGCATGCGGGCGCTATTGTAGCGGCTCAGTGGATTTTCGACAAGAATCGCTACCTCGCGAGACCTCCGAAGATCGAAATCGAAACCGGAACCTGAAGCGTGAATCGCGCGCGATGTTTCTCGCGGCGGCGCTGGAGCATGGGCTTTCGGAGAATTTGGCGAAAGCGGAAAAGCAAAGAAGGTTTCCGGGAAAATTCCGGAAGAGTGAGGAGCTTCATAAATGTTTTGGGTTAACGATAATTGCGAATCACTGCGGTGACGACCCCTTGGATCTGCAGATCTTCCGTGGGGTAAATCAGCGAGTATTTCGGATTTTCGGGCTTGAGATGAAAACCAGTTTTCGCATCGTGCCGGAAAGTTTTGACTGTATTCATTCCATCCACAAGAGCAATCACAATATCACCAGTCTTTGCTTTGAGCGCTGTCGAGGCCACCACAAAATCGCCAGCCAAAATGCCCGCATTGATCATGCTGTCACCAGTCACGCGAAGGACAAAAGATTCTGCCGGTTTTGAAACAAGATCTTCGCCGAGAGAAAGGTATCCGTCGATATGCTCTTCGCTCAATACAGGCCCGCCTGCGGGGATCGATCCCAGAATCGGGACTTTGGTCATCGCGGGTTGTTCCAATCGATTTTTGACAGAAGAGAGGAGTCCAATGCCGCGCGCAATATCACCGCGTCGCGAAATAAAACCTTTGTGCTCGAGCGCATTCAAATGCTTGATCACGCTATTGTCTGAAGAAACATCCAACGCCTGACACATCTCACGAATCGTTGGAGATGCGCCATTTTCCATCTGATAGGCTTCAATGAAATGTAGTAATTCTTCCTGTTTCGGAGTGAGTGTTTCCATGACCGCATGATAGGTGAGGAAGTACTCACCGTCAAGAAACAGAAATTGACAGGGTCAAAATTTCTCGCCTGTTCGCTGCTCGAACACCGCGAGTGAATCAGAGATTTTCTGATTGAGAAGACGAAAATGCGACTTTGAATTTTCCACAGCAAACTCCTCCAAAAACGCCGAAAGTAGTTTTTCAAACACCGGCATGTCGCGAGAAATTTCCGCAGAAGAAGAAAAAGTATGGCACAGTTTCGCCCGCACCGCGATGAGTTCATCGCACGCAGATGAGAAAGGAGAATCATCAGAAATCCGTCCCTGCCCGCGCCCTAGCCGCGCTTGTTCGATCATCAGAGGTACAGCGTCGAGGCGATCGAGGTACGCTTCGTAGACATTGAGGCGGGATTTTTTGGAGAGGTTCATGGGGAGGATTGAGGATGTAGGATGTAGGATTGAGGAAAACTTTCATAAACCTTCAGGTGTTCTTCGGCGCATTTTTTCCACGAAAATTGTGTTGCCACGCGGCGGGATTTTTCGCCAAAACTTGCGAGACTCGCCGGCTGTTTCCAAAGAGAAACCATCTTCGAAACTGTCGCAGCAAGGTCATCAGGCTGCACAAACATCGCAGCCTCACCGAAAAGTTCGCGGTGCACAGGAATGTCAGAAATCACCACCGGCGTCCCTGAAGCGCACGCTTCCAGCACAGGAATATTGAAACCTTCATATTCAGAAAAATGCACAAACATTCGCGCATGCCGATACAGACACGCGAGTTTTTTTTCATCATTCGCCATGTGTGTTTTGCCCACCAGGACAAGCAAAGCATCAGGACATTCTTTCAAAAAAAGCTCGAACGCCTCTTCCAGCCGCGCCACGCGCTTGCGCGTATCGTATCCGCCCACATACAGCATGTACGGGCGCTCACACTCGCGCTCAAAGCACTCTTCGCCCGCTGGACATTCACTCGAGCGATCAAAGAAAATCTCGTTGCAGCCATTGTGAATCACCGAAATTTTTTCCTCAGGAATGCCGACGACGCGCATAATTTCATTCTTCGAAAACTCCGAAACTGTCACGATGCGACTCGCATAATGCACCGAACGCTTCGAAAAAACATGGGCCATATGCGACAAAATTCCATTCGAATAATTCGAAAAAATCCACGGAATCACATCGTGCACCGTCACTACCGTCGGCACTTTCATCACGCGCCAAGGATGCGCCGAATACGGAAAATGAATGAGATCCACGCTCGATTTCGTAAAAAATTTCGGCGCCGTATGTTGCTCGAAAACATGCCGTTGAAAACCTTTGCCCGCCACACTCGACTCCGGTTTGCAGATGCAAAGTTCATGGCGCAGCGAAGACGCAGAAAACATCGTACCAAATTCCCGCACCAGCGCAGCAGAATATTGTCCAATGCCAGTAAAAGGTAGATCCAGAAATCGACCTTGGAAACCGATTTTCATCAGCAAAGCTTTTTTACAGAAGGTTTTTTCAAAAGTTCCTTAATCGCCACGTGTTGAGAAGCATCCAGAATTTCTATACCAAAAATCTCACCTTTTTTGCCGAGATCAATTAAAAGATAATCATTTACTTTCAAAGTTCGAGCAACTTTTTTATCAGGGCTGTCGAAGTAAATATAGGCTGCATCAGCCAATGAATCGTAAGTAACTTTCATAAAAAATAGCAAGTTATGACTATAGTATGAAGATTTTCTTTTACAAAAACAACCTCAAGAGTTTCTTCATCAAACTGTTTTTGCGCAATGAAACGGTCTCGATAGCTCCTATAAATAAAATCAGGAATTTCAAGAGTCTGAAAAATTTTCTTAACAAATTTATGAACTTTTTCTAAACTTTTTCGAAAATCAAATCCGCCACCACGCTCGCCGCTCGCACACACCGCGCACCAAACTCGTACGCAGCATCAGCCATCTGCGCGCGACGAATCCCGTCCGAAGCGAGCTCTGCTAGCACCGAAGTCACCCGCTCCACCGAAGCATTTTTCTGCACAATCACCACCGCGCCACCGCAGTCCTCCATCTTTCGCGCATTCAAAATTTGATCCCCACGGCTACCGTCAGTGCCGAGCGGGACATACACCGCAGGAATTTTCAAAGACGAAAATTCCGAAATCGCCGACGCACCAGCGCGCGACAGACAGACATCCGTAAGTGCATACACATGAGCCAATTCACGATTGAGGTATTCGAAAGAAATATAATTTTTTTGTGGAGCGATCGGTGAACCCCCCCGCCCCGTCAAATGGACGACATCATACACTTTCACCAATTCCGGCAACATTTTCACCACCAGTTGATTCAAAAACTGCGCGCCCAAACTCCCGCCCATCACCAGCAATATCGGCTTCTTCCCAGAAAACCCCGTGAGTTTCAAGCCCTCTGCTCGACTCCCGCGCAAGATCGCATCCCGCACTGGAATCCCCGTCACGACCGTCCGTGAGCCAGGAAACTTCGTCTCCGGCCACGCCACACACACGATCTTCGCCAGCCTCGCACACATCCGATTCGCCATCCCCGGCGACACATCCGATTCGTGGAGAATCACAGGAATACGCAAAACCCACGCCGCAAGTACCACAGGAAAACTCACATATCCGCCCTTACTCATGACCACTTTCGCTCGAAATCTTCGCAAGATCGCCAATGACTGGAAAAATCCCACGACCACCTGAAAAGGCGACAGAAAATTTTTCCACGAAAAATATCGCCGAAATTTCCCACAAGAAACACCCTGAAATCGCACGCCATACTCTCCACAAATCGCACGTTCAGGTCCATCGAAAGAACCAATATACAGGGCTTCGACCGTCGTATTTTTCTGAAGTTCTTCAAAAACGGCGATATTGGGCAATATGTGTCCCGCTGTTCCGCCTCCTGTGAAAACTATTCGCATTGTCAGTATTTTTGGAAATGTTATAAAGCACACCTACCGCGATGAGCAGTGAGAGTATAGACGATCCCCCGTAACTAATAAATGGCAATGTAATGCCCGTAATCGGGAAGAGTCCAATATTCACAGCAATATTCAGGAACGCCTGGAAGAGAATCCACGTCGTAATACCCGTCGCCACGAGTGAACCAAACATCGTCGAAGCCTGACCAGCAATTTTATATCCGCGATAACCGATCATCATGTAGAGAAGGACAATCAAAAAAGTCCGTAAAAATCCGAGTTCTTCTGCGCTTGCAGCAAAAATAAAATCATCCGTCGCTTGTGGCAACCAGTAGGATTTCTGAACGCCCTGAGCAAGTCCACGGCCGAAAAATCCGCCGCTACCCACCGCAATATTCGCTTGTTCCGATTGCCAGCAATAATCTTCACGACATTCAGCTGCTGGTTTCAGGAAAGCCAGGAAGCGATTTTTAATATGTGGAACACTCAGCACTACCGTCCCCGCCAGGAAAATTCATATAAAAATAGACACAAGAAGATGTTTCACATTGGCTCCCGCAACAAAGAAAATACCAAACGCAATGCCGATCATTAGTAAGGAACTTCCCACGTCCGGCTGGAGCAAAACCGGCAACAGAATAAAAAAAACAACCGT
>ERZ1292630.1077-Hain-H41-02um-R3-1077-length-27537-cov-6_pt1 | contig 27537 bp, 18 predicted proteins | sample MGYA00564408_ERZ1292630 | MGnify/ENA primary metagenome ERZ1292630 (study PRJEB36523, sample SAMEA6512641) | groundwater metagenome | collected 2019-01-08 | study: AquaDiva: Metagenomics assemblies of 32 groundwater samples
GATGTGTTCGCGGCTAGCGGGTTGGCGCGCGTGTTTCACTACGGCGCTTCGTAGGGCCGCGAGGGATTCCCGTTCGATCGGTGGCTACGCGGGCAAGAACATACCGCCCCTAAATTTCCTTGAGCGTCCGCCGAGCTACGTGTAAAGTCTTCTGGTATGCTCCGACGTAGCAGCACGACCCTCCTGACCCTTCTTCTCCTCCTAAGCGGTGGCCAGACCGCGCTCTTCGCCAGTTTCCCGGTGCTCTGTATCGGCTCGCAGGGACACTCGGCGATCGAATCGGCTAGTAGCCCCTGCGGGCTGGAGGGAGCCGCGACACCGGCCCAGCCGGCCCACTCCTTGAATCTCCGTGATTCCGGGTCGTGCATCGACTACCCCATCGCCTTGGGCGCATGCTCGGCACCAGCCCGGAGCGACGCTCAGAGCCTCGGGGCGCCGGCGGCGATCTCGATAGCAATCACGGACCTTCACTCGCGACTCATTTCCCGCTCCGACACGCTCGCGTTAGCGAGATCCCGCACGTCTCCCCGGTTGGCCTCGCCAGCACTTCTGCGCTGCTGATTCTTTCCGCTCGCTAGTCTCGGCCAGCTCCGCGCACCGCGGCGCCGGGTCAGCCCCGCATTCATCTCGGGTCAACAGCGGAGGAACTACGTGCTGCGCATTTTTCGTCCCGTCATTCTTATTGCCACCGTCGCGTCGGCGCTCACGACGCCCCCGGCTTCGGCCGCTACGGTCAGCCTCGATTCCGTCCTCGTTCTCACGATGGTGCGAAACCCGGAGCTACGCGTGGCGGGCCGGGAGGTCGAGGCCGCTCGCGCTCGCCTGCGGCAAGCCCGCTCCCTCGACGCGCCGTCGGTTTCGTACGATGTAGGCAAGCTTGGCCTGGGTGGGGACCCTGGCGAGCGGGAATCCTCGCTTCGTCTTTCCCAGTCGCTCCCGTTCCCTTCGCAGCGGAGTCGGACGGTCCGAGTCGCGGAGGCCGGCGTCGCCCTCGCCGAAGCCCTCCGCGAGTCCTCGGAGCTGCGCATCCGTCGCGATACCACTCGCGCGTACCGCCTGCTTCAGGCCGATTTCCTGAACCTGCGAGCCCTCGATAACCTCCGATCGGTCGCCGTGGATCTCGAAGAGATGGTGCGCGTCCGCATCGGCACGGGTGGGGCTCGCTACCTCGATCTCCTGCGCTTGCGGGCGGAGCGCGTTAGCTTGGCGAACGATCTCATCGAGTCGGAGCGAGCCTTACAAGAGCACAGGCAGTCGCTTCATGCCCTGATGGCGATGCCCGGCGACGATCCGCTCGCCCCGGCCGATTCATTGGCCTTCATCCCCCTCCCCGACAGCCTATTGAGCTACCTCGGGGAAGCGATTCGTTCGCGGCCTGCGCTCAAAGCCGCTCGGCTGGAGTTGGAGCGCGAGCGGGCCGGTGTGGCGTCAGCCAAAGCGGGACGCCTTCCGTCCACGGACGTGTCAGTCGGATTGGATTGGATGCCGGGTTTCGACCGGCCCGGGTGGGGCGGCGAAGTGGCCCTCCAGCTTCCCTTCATGCCCTGGACGGACCGTCGAGGGCGCGTCGAGGAAGCCGAGGCGGTCAAGGGCGCCGCGGAGGCAAAGCTGCTCGCCGCCGAGCGCTCTCTGGAGGCGACGGTCCGCAACGCGTTCACGGCTGTCAGGAGTGCCGAACGACAGCTGGCGTCGTTCGAGGGGGCGCTCCTCGCCGACGCGGAGGACGCCATGCGCGCCGCCACCCAGAACTACCGCACGGGCCAAATCGACGGCCTGGAACTATTCGATACGTTGCGCAGCTACCGAACCATTCAGATCGAGCACGTGCGCGCGCTCTTGAACTACGAGCTGGCGCGCACGGACCTCTTCACGGCGGAGTGAACCGAATGCACAACATGTTCAGAAATGGTCTACGCGTCGCAGCTTCGGTCGCACTTTTCGCCGTCTTGGCGGCAGGGTGTGGAGAACGAAGCGCTCCCGAGCCCACCGGCGGTCCCGCAGCAGCCGACTCGGTCGTCCATATCCCGGCCTCGGCTCTCGCGAGCAGCGGGCTTCGGCTCGAGACCGTTCAAGAGCGTGCGATCGCCGACACGCTCCTCCTCGCCGGGCAGATCGAAGTGAACCCCCTGCGCGTTGCGCACCTGGCGCCGCGGGTATCGGGGACCATCCAGAAGATCGCTGTCGTGGTCGGGGATCGGGTCAGGGCGGGGGATCTCGTCGCGGAGATCTACAGCCCGGAGTTCGCTGCAGCCACGGGCGACTACCTCTTGGCGCATGGGCGGATGGAGAAAGCTCGCGCCGCAAGCGCGCCCGACACGGGCGCCCTCGAGAACATCGCGCGGTCGGCACGGCTCCGCCTCGAGACTCTCGGCGCCTCCGAGGGGGACATCGCGCGCGTCGACGAGCGGCACGAACCGCTGCAGCACCTACCCCTCCGCTGCCCCATCTCGGGCGTAGTAACCGAGGTCGAGACGGGCGCGGGAAAGCCGGTCCAGGCCGGGATGGACATCTTCGGCTTCGCCGACCTCGCGGAGGTGTGGGGCGTCGTCGACGTTTACGAGCGGGATTTCGGCTTGCTCCGGATCGGGCAGTCCGCCCGCGTGACAACGACCGCGTATCCAGACCGAGAGTTCCGCGGCCACATCGCGAGCCTCGAAGGAACGGTGAAGTCCGAGACGCGGACTCTGAGCGTCCGCGTACGCGTGCCGAACCCAGACCTGGCGCTGAAACCGGGAATGTTCATCGCTGCTCGGGTGCCTGCCGGCGCCACGCGTCGGGGGTTCGTAGTCCGTGAGGGGGCGCTCCAGAACTTCGGGGGGCGGACGGTCGTGTTCGTCGCACGCACCGACTCGACGTTCGTCCCGCGTGCGGTCGAGGCGCGCCGCCTCGGAGGGGGAATCGCGGAAATCTTAGAAGGGCTTCGCGCCGGTGAGCGCGTCGCCTCGCAGGGGGCGTTCATCCTGAAATCCCAGGCATCGCGCGCCGAGCTCGGAGAGGAGTGAGCATGGACCGAATCGTCCGCTTCGCGCTCTCCCAGCGTCTTCTCATCCTCTTGGGCTGTGCGGGCATCGTATTCCTAGGGCTCCAGGCCGTGCGCGACGTACCGATCGATGCCTTTCCGGACGTGACGAACATCCAGGTGCAGGTGCTTGCCGAAGCCTCGGGGATGGCTCCGACCGAGGTCGAGCAACTCGTCACCTATCCGATCGAGACCGCCATGGGCGGACTTCCCGATCTGGCCGAGGTCCGGTCGCTGTCCAAGTTTGGTCTGGCGGTGGTCACCGTCGCTTTCAAGGATCACGTCAACAGCTACTTCGCACGCCAGCTGGTCTTCGAACGCCTGCAACAGGCTAGGGAGAAGCTCCCGGCGGGCGTCGACGTGGAACTCGGTCCGATCTCGACCGGACTCGGAGAGATCTATCAGTACACGCTCGAGAGTCCGGTGCGGGACGCCATGGAGCTTCGCACGCTCCAAGATTGGGTCGTGCGGCCGATCCTGCGTTCCGTCCCTGGAGTGACCGATGTCAACAGCTTCGGCGGGTTCGTGAAGCAGTATCAAATCCTTGTGCGCCCCGAGCGACTGACGAGCTTCGGACTGTCGCTCCGGGAGGTTCTGGAGGCCGTGGGCGCCAACAACGCGAACGCGAGCGGCGGCTACATCGAGCACCACGGGGAGCAATATGTCGTTCGCGGACTCGGTCTCGTCAGGGGCCCGGACGATCTTCGCGCGACCGTGGTCGCGGTCAAGGGTGGAACGCCGATCTACGTCCGGGACGTGGCCGAGGTGGTCGTGGGCCCCGAGCCGCGCCAGGGCTTCGTGACGCGGGACGGCAAGGGCGAGGCCGTCGCGGGAATCGTTCTGATGCTGAAGGGAGCGAGCGGGCGCGACGTGGTGCGGGCGGTGAAGGAGAAGCTCCCGACTCTCCAGCAGGCGCTGCCGTCCGACGTGAAGCTCGTCCCCTTCTACGACCGAACCGAGCTAGTGGGCCGGGCGATCCACACGGTTACAAAGGCCCTCCTGGAGGGCGGGGCGCTCGTCGTCGTGGTCCTGATTCTGTTCCTGGGGAATCTGCGTGCCGCCTTTGTCGTCACCTTGACGCTTCCTCTTTCGGCGCTGATCGCCTTCCTCTGCCTTAGGCAGGCAGGGTACTCCGCCAATCTCATGTCTCTGGGCGGGCTGGCCATCGGGATCGGCATGATCGTGGACGGGGCGATCGTCATGACGGAAAACATCGTTCGCCACCTGGCGGAAGCCAAGGGGGAGCGGAATGTCGTCGAGGTCGTGCGTGAATCCGCGCAGGAAGTAGTCCGGCCGATCTTCTTCGGTGTGTCCATCATCACCGTCGTATTTCTTCCGCTCTTCACACTCGAGGGAATCGAAGGGAAGATGTTCATCCCGCTCGCCTTCACGACCGCGGCCGCCTTGGCGGGATCGCTCGTGCTCGCGCTCACCCTCGTCCCTGTCGCAGCGTCGTTCCTCCTTCGCGGGAAGCTCTCCGAGAAGGATACCTTCGTGGTCGCCTGGGCGAAGAAGGGATACCTTCCCGCGCTCCGGTGGTGCCTACGACACTGGATGATTCCGGTCGGGGTTGCGCTCGTCGGTCTCGTCGCTAGCGGCATTCTCTTCGGCCGCCTCGGGAGGGAGTTCCTGCCCCCGCTGGACGAGGGGGCGATCGGGATGCAGACGTTCCGCCTTCCCAGCGTGTCGCTCACCATGTCGCGGGACATGGAGCTCGAGGTGGAGCGGGCGCTGCTGGAGTTCCCGGAGGTCACCACGGTCGTTTCCAAGACGGGGCGCGCCGACATTGCGTCGGATCCGATGGGTCTCGAGGTCAGCGACGTGATCGCGAATCTGAAACCCCGCGAGGAGTGGAAGACGACGAAGGATCGCGATGAGCTAGTAGGGCTGGTTCGCGATCGGGTAGCGCGTATCCCCGGGATGACGTACTCCTTCTCCCAGCCGATCCAGCTCCGCGTCGACGAGCTCGTCTCGGGAGTGAAGGCCCAGATCGCCGTGAAGATCTTCGGCGAGAACCTGGATGTGCTGCGGGCGAAGGGTGAAGAGGTTCGCCGGGCGATCAGCGGGATCCGAGGAGCCGCCGACTTGAACCTCGAGCGCGTGGCGGGGACCGCGTATCTCGAGGTCGAGATCCACCGGGACCGAATCGCCAGGTACGGCATCAATATTTCCGACGTTCAAGATATCTTGGAGACCGCGATCGGGGGGAAAGACGCAACCCTGATCCGCGAGGGGCAGCGATCGTTCGCCGCGGTCGTCAAGTTTCCCGAGGACGTCCGATCCGATCCGGAACAACTTGGCGATCTGCTGGTTCCAACTCCGGGGGGCCAGCGGGTACCCCTCGGGCAGCTGGCGACGGTCCGAGTGGTCGAGGGTCCCGCCCAGGTAAGCCGCGAGGACGGCCAGCGGCGGATCGTAGTCGAGTGCAACGTGGCCGGCCGCGACATGGGCTCCTTCGTGGAGGAGGCCCAGCGGGCCGTGAAGGGACAAGTGACCCTCCCGCCCGGGTATTTCATCACGTGGGGCGGGCAGTTCGAGAACCAGCAACGTGCCATGGCCAAGCTCTCGGTCGTCATGCCGGTCGTCGTCCTGCTGATCTTCTGCTCCTCTTCATAAGTTCCGGCTCGCTCCGGAGCGCATCGCTGATCATGCTGAACGTTCCGTTCGCCCTCGTCGGAGGTGTGGTCGGCCTCTTTATGTCGGGCCAGAATCTGAGCGTCGCCGCGTCGGTGGGGTTCATCGCCCTCATCGGCGTCGCGGTCCTGAACGGAGTCGTGATGGTGTCCTACATCAGCCAGCTGCGCAGGGAAGGGGCCACCTTGGATGACGCGATCGTCCGCGGCGCCGAGCTCCGGCTCAGGCCCGTCCTCATGACCGCCCTCGTCGCGATGCTGGGGCTTATCCCGCTGCTCGCCGCGACGGGACCCGGCTCCGAGATCCAGCGCCCACTTGCTGCGGTTGTTGTAGGCGGCCTTGTCACGTCCACGCTGCTCACCCTCTTCGTGCTGCCGATCCTCTACCGCTGGTTCGAGCGCCGCGAGGTCGAGTTCTAGGAGGACCCATGAAGAAGATCGAGGCGTTCATCCAGCCGTTCATGCTCTCCCATGTGCTCAAGGAGTTGCGTGAGATCCACGCGCACGGTCTCACCGTCACCGACGTCCGTGGATTCGGGCGGCAGAAGGACGAGAGCTTTCCGCACCACACCGCCGATTACGCGATCGATTTCACTCCCAAGACCCGGCTGGAGATTCTGTGCCGGGACGAGGAGGTGGATGGCTACGTCGAGGCGATCCTCAAGGGCGCCCATACCGGCCGCGTGGGGGATGGGAAGATCTTTGTTACCGAACTCGAGCGGGTAGTCAGCGTGCGGACGCGAGTGACGGACGAGGATGCCATCTGAGGCGACCCGAGCCGCCCGCCGCGACCAGGAGGACCCTAGTCGTGCCCGTGCCTGTGGTGGATGTCCGGCGCGTGGGGGTGCGAATGGGTGATCGGGGAGTGATGGTGCGGGTGCGTATGCCGCACCCTCGCAGGTATTCCTGGGTGCGCATGGTCGTGATGCCCATCGTCGTGCCGGTGGGCATGCGTATGGTGCGTGGCTTCGTGCGAATGCTCGTGCTCGTGTCGGGCCGTGAGCATGAAGATCAAGCCCGCGACCATGGCGACTGCCGCTCCGACCTGGAATAGCCGAACGGGCTCGCCGAGCAACGTCCAGGCGAGAAGAACTCCCAGGAACGGCGACGTGCTGAAAATGAGCTGTGACCGGCTCGCCCCCAACTGCTGAGCGCCCGAGATGTAGAGCATGATCGAGAATCCGTAGCTGAACGCCCCGACCGCCAGGGCCGCGGCGATCGGGCCGACGCCGGGGGTCCGACCCTCCAGTGCGATTCCGAGCGTGAGGTTTACCGTGCCTGCGACGACACCTTTGATGGCGGTGGTTTGAGCTGGCGTGAATCCGCTGATAAGCGCCGTGAGATTGTTGTCGAGTCCCCAGCAGAAGCATGCGATAGCCACGAGAGCGCCCGCGCGCCACCCCGCGGCGCCCTCAGGAGCGGCCAGCAGGAGCCCGCCCGCCAGTACGAGGGCGATCGCGATCACGGTCCGGCGGTCGAGGTGTTCGTGGAAGAGGGCCCAGGCCAGCACCGCGGTGGCCACGGTCTCCGTGTTGAGCCAGAGCGATACCGACGCCGCAGAAGCCGCCTTCAGGCCAAAGAGCATCACGACAGGCCCGATCCCTCCACCGAAGAGAACCGCGAGTGCGAGCATTCCCCGCTGTTTCGGTTCACGGCGCAGTTGTGCCGACCCCCCACGAAACGAGAGCGGAAGCACCGCGAGCGCGCCGCCGAGGTAGAGAAGTCCTGCGAGAGTAAGGGGACCGGTAGAGCTGAGGAGCGCCTTCGACGCCGGCGTCGAGGCCCCGAAGAGGAGCGCGGCGACAAGGCAGGAAAGGGCAGGGAGGTTTCGGTCGACGTGGGACGTGCGTCGGCGGGAGTTCACAGCCTTGGAGTCTAGAACCATCGCCAGAGCCAGTACCTCTCGAAGAGGATCTTGGCCAGGTGCCAGCGCCAGGTTGGCGGCTCGACGGTTACCTGCGGCAAGGGCTCCGCGTAGAAGTCGCCCTTGCCGATCCCGCCCCGGCCGTCGCCTGTCTCGATGAAGCACTCGCCCCAGCCATTGTAACTGGCCCGCTCGCCGCTGCCGGTGATCTCGCGGGCCACGTTGAGCGCGACGACCTCCGCCTGCTTGTGTGCGAAGACCCCGGCCTTCGGAAGTGGCTTCCCCATTTTCAGCGGGATGCTCGTGACATCGCCCAGGGCGAAGACGCGAGCGAACTTGGTCTCCAGGGTATGGCGGTCCACCGCGATCCACCCGCTTTCCCCGATCAGCCCTGTGCCGCGAACCGCCTTCGGGACCTTGAGTGGCGGCACGTATGCCAGGAGGTCGTACCCGGTCTCGGCGCCGTTGGCGAAGCGGATCCGACGAGGCTCGGTCTGGATTTCGGTGACCTGGTGATCGGGGTGATAGCGGATGCCCTTGGCCTCGACCATCTGGCGCACGGCGCGCGAGACATCGGGGCCGGCCACTCCCATAGGTCCGAGCTCCGCGGCATAAAGATCGATCTCGGTCCGGTGGCGGATCCCGCGCTTCCGGCATGCGGCCTCCAGGAGCATTGCCGCCTCGTAAGGCGCGCCCGGGCATTTGTAGGCCGGTGAGGCCGTCATCAGAACGAGCCTGCCACCGGTGAACCTGGCGAACGCCTCGCGAAACGCCTCAGCGCCCGCCGGCGCGTAGAAGTTGTGCCCGCCTTCCTGAAGTCCTGGGATTGTCTCGGGGGCGAGATCGGCGCCCAAAGCGATGATCAGGTAGTCCCCACACAGCCGCTGCCCCGCGACCACGACCTCGCGGCGCTCGGGATCGATCGACTCGATCTCTCCGTGAACGAGCGTGATCCCCTTGCGTTCGAGCCTGGTGAGGGGACGCGAGATCCTCTCGACGGTGCGCTCTCCGGTCAGGAGCCAGAGCAGCGACGGCGCGAAGACGAAGTCAGGCTCTCGGTCCACGACGATGACCCGGTGTGCCCTCGGCAGTCGCCTGCGGAGCACGTTCGCTGCCACTAGCCCGCCGACGCCGCCTCCCAAAATCAGGATGGTCTTGCCAGGATTCGCCATTTCTCTCTTGCTCCCTCTCGAGGAGATTACCTCGGCAACAATCCCATCGCGGCTCCGATGATCGTGGCCGCCACAACGCACGCCGTCAGATACGCGAGCGCCCCCTTTGCCCCCAGCCACTTCGCGACCACTCCGAACGTCAGGATGTTAACGATCGGGACCGCCAGCATCAGCGAGGCGGCGGGGCCGGTTCCCATCCCCTTTTCCAGCAGCTCGTGGACCAGGGGAAGCTCGGCCCCCGAGCAGAAGTAGAAGGGGACACCCGTGAGGGCCCCTAGAAGCGAGCCGGTCACCGCCTTCTGGCCGTAGAGGACGTGGACCCAGTGCCGCGGGACCAACCCATCGACCACCGCGGCCAGGGCCAGGCTCACCAAGACCCAGGGACCGAATTCCTTCACCTGGCCCCAGAAGCGGCGAAGCACTTTCACCGGACGCGAGCGCTTCGGCCCGGCTGCGCCTGGCGGTGCGGCAATGCCGCCTCCCAAGACAGCTGTTTTCCCGCCGATGGGGGCCAGAACAATCGGTTCCGTGGGTGACTGGGCCGATCGCTCTGCGGCCCCACGGAGCACCCGGGTGCTGGCATAACCCACCAGAAGTCCGAAGAGCACCGACGTCACGAACCGCGCGATGGCCCACCATCCACCGAGCACTTTCCACGTCAGCAGCAACACCGGCACGCTCACCGCCGCCCCTGCCGTCAGGAACGCGAAGGTGTGTTTCAGATCGCTCCCGCGCCGTCTCAACGAGACGGCCAGCGGCACCATGCCGCACGTGCAGAGTGGAATCACCGCCCCCACCGTGGAGGCCAACACCATCGTCCCGGGGCTTGTCCCGGTCAGGAAGCGGGCGATCGTCTTCTCGGTGACGAACTCCTCGATGAGGGCCCCGAGGAAGATCGCCAGCAGGAAGAAGGGGAGGATCTCAATCGAGGCGTCGAGAAACGTGGCGCCGACCATGGCCAGCGACGCGGAGAAATTCATGCTGCCATTGTACCCCGGCTCCCGCGCGGTTGAAACCGCGTCGCCCGCCGTGGCCGCGGCCAACCGCCCGCCTCCTCAGGGTGGTACAGCCTGCCGCCAGGTACCGCCTGCCGCCTTGACAGCGCCAAGCCGCTCCCCGACGATCCCCCCTTCACCCCCTGGGAGGATGGAATGCCGATCCGCGACCCCCTGTACCACCCGATGTTCGTCGATCGACGCGCTGCGCTGGAAGTGGCGCTCTTCGATTCGTTTCCGCCCACGGGTCGGAAGCCATGGAGCGAGCCCGACGCCTCCCGCCGGGATCTCGAATTCCACGTCCGCCACTACAAGGTGGCGCTCGGCGTCGACTTCGACCGCAAGATGCTGAACGGCCGCGCGGCGCTCACCATCGAGTCGCTGCGCGAATCGCTGCACGAAGCGGTTCTCGACGCCGCGGAACTACGGATCGCGGCGGTTCGCGCGGGTCGTCGCCGCCTCTCGCACTCCGTGGAAGGACACAAACTCCGCGTGACGCTCCCGCGCCCGCTCGGCGTCGGAGAACGCGCGACAATCGAGGTCGACTACTCCACCAGGCCTCGCAAGGGCTTCACCTTCACCGGACCGACCGAGATCGAACCGAATCGCCCCCCGTGCGGCTGGTCTCAGGGGCAGGCGGACGACTCGCACTGGTGGATTCCGTGCCTCGAGAGCACCGAGAGCCGCGCCACGCTCGAGATGGACGTCACCGTTCCCGCCGGATTCAAAGCCGTCGGGAACGGGCGCCTCACCGGCAAGCGAATCAACCGCCGCGCCAAGACCGTGACGTGGCGCTGGCGCCAGGAGACCGAGCATCCCGTCTACCTGACGTCGCTGGTCGTCGGGAAGTTCGTCGAGCTCAAGGACCGCATCGGCAAGACCGCGCTCGTGAACTACGTCCCGCGCGGGAAGGAACGCGAGGGGTGGTTCTTCTTCCGGAAGACGGGGAAGATGATCGCCCACTTCGAGCGCGTCTTCGGCTTCCCCTATCCCTATCCCAAGTACGCGCAGGTCTGCGTCCCCGACTTCACCTACGGCGGCATGGAGAACACCAGCGCCACGACGATGTTCGACGGCGCGCTCCGCATGCCGGAGGATTCCTTCGAGGGCTCCTACGAAGGGCTGGTGGCGCACGAGCTGGCGCACCAGTGGTGGGGCGATTGCGTCACCTGCCGGCACTGGTCGGAGGGCTGGCTGAACGAGGGGTTCGCCACGTACTCGGAGATCGTCTGGCTGGAGAAGGACCAGGGCGCGGACCACGCGAACTACGCGCGCCTGGAACAGATGGTCGCCTACCAGATCGAGGATGGCCGCGACTATCGCCGCTCGATCGTCCAGACAAACTACCGGCGCCCGGACAACATCTTCGACCGGCATCTCTACGAGAAGGGGTCGCTCGTTCTCCACATGCTGCGCGCGCTCCTGGGTGACGCCGCGTGGCGGCGGTCGCTCCAGCGCTACATCGCGCGCCACGCCTTCGGGCCGGTCGAGACGGCCGACCTACGCCGCGCGTGCGAGGAGGAGACGGGGTGGAATCTCGCCTGGTTCTTCGATCAGTGGATCTACGCCGCCGGGCATCCGGAGCTGCGCGTGACGCGGCGCTGGGACGACCGCGCGCGGGTTCTGACCCTCAAGATCGAGCAGGTGCAGGAGGCCTCCGAGGGAACGCCCGCGGCTTACCGCCTCCCGATGACGCTGGAGGTCTCGGTGGGAGGCCGCTGGCAGCGGATCCCGATCGAGCTACGCGCGCGATCGGAGACGATTCAGATCCCGCTCGCGACGCGCCCCGCCTGCGTGGCGCTCGACCCCACCCATGACGTCATGAAGCTGATGCACTTCGAGCGCTCGGACGGCGAACTCCGCTTCGGACTGGCTCGCTCGCCGCACGCGGTGGAGCGAATCCGCTGTGCTCGCGAACTGGAGGCTCGCACCGACGAGAAGACGATCGCGACCCTCCTTCGCGCGCTGCGCTCGGACCGCTTCTGGGGCGTCCGTTGCGCCGCGGCGGTGACGCTCGGCGAGATCGGCCGCCGCGTCCCTGGCCTCGGCGACCGGATCGTCTCCGCCGCCGCGAAGCAGGGCGTCCGCGTCCGCCGCGCGGCCATCTGGGCGCTCGGCATGATCGCCGACGAAGCGGCGGGGAAGAAACTCCGCCGCCTCGCCGCGCTGGAGAGCGACTCCTACGCCGCTGGCGTCGCCCTCATCGGAATCGCGCGCGCCGGCGGTTCGGGCGCCTACGAGACGATCGAGGCTGAACTGGCGAGAGAGAGCCACCGCGATATCCTCCAGACGCTCGCGTTCGACGCCTTCGTGGCGCTCAAGGATTCGCGCGCCGTCGACGTCTTCCTCGACTCGACGAGCCCGCGATACCGGAACGAGCGCCGCGCCGCGGCGACGCGCGCCCTCGGTCGGTTCGGCACGCTCAACGACCGAACCGAGTCGCGCCTGGTGGAACTTCTCTCCGATTCCTGGTTCCGCGCCCGCGCGGCCGCCGCGACCGCTCTCGTGAGGCTCAAGTCGCCTCGCGCCGTGACCGAAATCGCGAAGGCGCTCGATCGCGAACCGCTCGACTTCGTGAAGAGCGCGTTCGAGCAGGCGCTGGCCGACGCGAAGGAATCGAAGTAGCGATGTCGCTTCACGACGTCGGCGTCGCGGACGGCCGTCTGAAGATCCACGAGCGCGACTCCGCGATAGACTTGAACCCATGACAACCGCCACCCCGAGCGAACGAACGATCCGCGGCCGCGCCCTCATCTTCTGGGACCCGAAGCAGCCGGAGAAGAAGCGCGACGCCATCGATACCGACCAGATCACCCCGGCCGAGGATTGCGTCTCGGAATCGCTCGCCACGCTCGACGAGCGTTGGAAGTCGGGCGCCTTCCGCCACGTCATGTCCGATTTCCGCGCCCGCGTCCACTCGGGCGAGACATTCCTCGTCGCCGGCGACCGCTTCGCCATCGGCTCCTCCCGCGAGATGTCGCCGGCTGGCCTCAAGGGAATCGCCGAGGAAGCAGCGCTCGAGATGGTCGTGGTCTGTGGCGCCAACATGGGTGACATCTTCCGGAAGAACTCGCTCAATCTCGGCCTTCATGTTGTGCAGAGCCCCGAGGCTGTGGCCGACGCAAAGGACGGCGACACGCTGGAGTTCGACGTGGAGACTCGGGCGCTGAGAAACGCCACGCAGGGGAAGGAGTACACGCCGGTCTCTCTCACCACGAAGGAAGAGGAGATCCGCCGCGGCGGCGGGATCTTCGAGATGGGCCGCCGGGAAGTGACCGCGGCTCTCGCGCGGAAGCAGGAAGTCGTCTTTCCCGATCCCGATCTCGCGCGCCGCATGACCTCGACCGAGCAGATCATCTGGGCCCATCGCGTCGACAAACGCGCCGACGTCAAACCGGGCGCGACGCTCCAGGTCTACGCCGATCTCCTGCCGGCCTCCGATGGCACCGCTCCGTTCGCGATCCACACCTTCCGCCAGATCGCCGCTTCGCCCGAGGCGAAGCCGCTCAAGGCCGCGATCGCGAACGACCACTTCGTCTTCACCGGCCGCGCGGCTGATGACAAGCAGACGGCCATCTCGGCCGAGTTCGCCGCGCACCACGCGATCGGGCAGCCGCACTTCGCCCCGCCGGGCTCCGGCATCTTCCACTTCTACTTTCCGGAGCAGGGACTGATCGTGCCGGGAGGCTTCTACCCTGGGGCCGACTCCCACTCACGCGCTTACGGGGCGTACGGCGCGGTCGGTATCGGCATCGGTAGCACCACGCTCGGCTTCGGCTGGGCGACCGGCTACATCTACTTCACCCTCGCGAAGCAGCGGCGCGTCACCTTCACCGGAAATCTCCAGCCGTGGGTCGGCGGGAAGGACATCGTGCTTCGACTCCTGGCGAGGTGGGGCGTGAAGCAGTCGGAGGGGATGAGCGTCGAGTTCGTCGATCGCGATCGCCAGTTGCCGCTCCCGTTCCGGAACACGATCGCGAACATGATGGCGGAGGCCGAGGCGCTGAACGGCATCTTCGCGCGCGACGAAGTCACCGAGGCGTGGTTCCAGGAGCGCGGCATCGCGATGCCGTATCCGCGCGTTACGCCCGGGGCGGATGCCGTCTACGAGAAGGACGAGACGCTCGACCTCGCCGAAGTCGTGCCGATGATCGCGAAGCCCTTCAGTCCGGGAAACGCCTTCCCCGCGGAAGAGGTCGCGAAGGAGCGGATCACCTTCGACAAGGCGATGATCGGCTCCTGCACGAACGGGGGATACGACGATCTCCTCGCCGCGGCCCTCGTGATTCGCGCCGCGCGCGCGAAGGGCGTGAAGCACGCCGCGAAGGGAACCGAGTTCGTCATCTTCCCGGGGAGCGGCACCGTGAAGCAGCAAATCGAGCGCCCCGACCCGCGCCTGGCCCGCGAGTCGATCGCCGACGTCTTCCGCTCGGCCGGCGGCGAGATCCGCGTCTCCTGGTGCGGACCCTGCTTCGGCCAAGGCCCCGATGCGCTCGGGCCGGGGCAGCGCGCGATCACGTCGTTCAATCGGAACTGGCAGAACCGGATGGGAGTCGGAGGCGAGGGCTACCTCGCTAGCCCGGCCGTGGTCGCCGCCTCGGCGCTGGCCGGCTACATGGCGCCGCCGTCGGAGCTCGGCATCGCCTGGGATCCGGAAGTCTTCGGCGTCTAACTCCGCGGCATCGGGCGGCCCGCGGTCCTAGAAGAAGTAGCTGAGTCCCAACTGGCTCTGGATCACGCGTCCGCCGTCGCCGTCCCGGCGCTCGCCCGACGCGAAGCCGTAGACCTTCGTCCCTAGCGAGCGTTCCAGCTCGAGCCCCTGCCACCGATTGCCCGTCACGGTGATGCCGTTCGCGTCGTTCCAGCGTTCCCATCCGCCGCGAAGGAGAATCCGCCCGCTCGGCCCCCAGCTCCACTCGCCTTCCACCAGGCGCAGCCAGCCCTCCGTCTCCCCCTCGATCCGCGTCGCCCGGAGCCGGAGGGCCACGTCGAGCGCCTTCGGGCGGCGAAGGAGGAACGTGCCGGTGAAGGAGCGCGACGCGTGGGGCAGCCCCGCGCTCCATCGGCCCGAGCCTCCGATACGGATCCAGAGCCTCGGTTCCCAGGTCAGCCCGCTCGAGGCGCCTCGGCGATAGCGATCATCGAAGAGCGTCTCCGAGGACTCGCGATCGCGCGCCAGGCGGACGCTTCGGCGATTGTCGAATCCGGCGTCGAGCGTCACGACCTTTCCGAACGCCTGCCGGCCGTAGAGGAAGGTGGAGGTCGCGCTGACAGAGGGGTCGCCCAGATCGCGCTTCCAGCCGGGATTCAGATCGATCTCCTCGGCCGCGAAGAGGGCCCGTCCCGGCGCCGAATGGGAAACGTCCAGGAAGAGCGCGTCGCGATCGATCACGCCCTTGTAGCGCGTGTCCAGAATTCCCATGGTGGCGCTCCAGGTCCGGCGGTCGCGCGTCCGCCGCACGCGGGCGAAGCCGCCAGTCTGAATCTGCGAGAATGACGGAGCGAAGTCGTTGGGCTCGGGTGCGCCGCCTCCGAAGGCGCCGAGGGTCCACGCGCCGCGGTCGAACTCCGCCACGACTCCGTCGAAGAAGGCCGCCCCCGGGGCGGACGTGAGAACCTGTCGCCCGAACGTGAGGCGGCGGCTCGACTGGTCGTCGTGAATCGTCGCCGCCAATCGGTAGACGCGCGCCTCGCGGTCGGTAGCGCTCGAGACGGCCGTGCTCCGCCCTCGAATATCGCCGTGAAGATCGATGGCGCCGCCCCAGCGATCGAGGCGGAAATCGAGAGTCGGCTGGCTGATCCGACTTCCGTTCTCGGGGTTGACGCTCAGCAACCCCGCCCCGATTCGTCCGCGCCAGACTCGCCGCGCCGCTCGCGAGGTGATCGGCCGCGCCGGGGCGACGCCGGTGTCCGCCACGATCGTATCGGCGTCGGCGGGAACCACCTCCGGCCGAGCGCGGGCCATGTAGCGCACCACGTCCCCGATCGCCGGCATCGAGACGACGGCAAAGGTGTCGCAGAGCGCTCGGCGGCTCGTCACCTCGCGGACGATGAGTCCCGCGATGGGGCGTCCGTCGCGCCTCGCCTCCGCGGAGTCGCCGCTCGTCACGCCCTGCTCGCGCCCGGCCTCCAAATAGACCGAGCCGCCGGAGACGTAGACGATCTTCGCCACGGCCGGCCGGCCCGCGGCGGGACCCGACGCTTTGACAGGGGCGGCGCCGACGCCGGCTCCGTTCAGGAAAGAAAAACCGACCACGAGCCCAACCACGACGCGGGCGCGCATCACGGCCTCCCCCGCGGGTGGCAGCTATAGCAGGCGCTACTCAGATATTGATAGCCCGACCGCCCCGAGTGCGCCGCATCGGTCTTCGCCTTGTCGCTGTGCGGATGGCACCCCAGGCAGTCGAAGATCGCGAAGTTCGACGTCTGCGTGTGGCAGTCGGCGCAGACCGACCATCGGCCGGCGTGCACGCCGCTGTAGATCGGGAAGTACAGGGCGTCGTGCTGCGTGAAGTTCGCATTCCAGTTGGTCGTCGTGTGGCACGTCGCGCAGGTGAGAGGGAAGCCCATCTGCGTGTGATTCGGATTCGTCGTGGCGTTGTAGTCGTTCTGGTGGCGCGTCGCGCAATCCGTGCTCGTTCCCGCGTAGACGCCGCCGACGTGGCACGACGCGCAGGCAACGCTTCGATGAGCGCCGGTCAGCGGAAATGCGGTGGACGCGTGGTCGAACGCCGCCCCCTGCCACGCGATCGTGCCATGACACGACGCGCAGGTGACCGGGAACCCCAACTGCGTGTGATTCGGATTCGTCGTGCCGTTGTAGTCGTTCTGGTGACACGTGGCGCAGTCGCGGCTGGTTCCCGCGAAGACGCCGCCGATGTGACACGACGCGCAGGCGACGCTCCGGTGTGAGCCGGTCAGCGGGAATCCGCTGCTCGCGTGATCGAACGCCGCCCCGTGCCAGGAGATCGGGCGGTGGCACGACTCGCATTCGAGGGAGAACCCGCCGGCGGCGTGGTCGGGGCTCTTGGCCGCGGTGTATTCGGATAGATGGCAGGCCTGGCAGGCGGCCGGGAGCGCCACGAACTGAAGCCGGCCCGCCGCCTGCGGCTGGTGGCAGCGCTGACAATCGGCGGCGAGATGCGCGCCGATCAGAGGAAGGCGCGTCTCCTGGTGCATCCGGGTCATGGCGGCGCGGTCGAGGAAGCTCCGCGGCGTGTGGCAACGTTCGCATGCCGTGCCTAGCTCGCCCCGGTGTGGGTCGAGGTGGCAGGAGGCGCAGCGAGTGTCGGCCTTCGAGAACTCGAGCGACTGATGGCACGAAAGACAGTTGGCGGCGCGGTGGGCCCCCTCCAGGCGGAACCCGTAGTCGGCGTGGTCGAACTTCTTGCTGACCTGGGCCGGCTTCCAGCCCTTGGAGCCGTGGCAGAGCGAGCATTCGGCGCGGAGCGAGCCGTGAGGGCTCGCGATCGGCGACGTGGCGCGCGCCACCGTCGGCGCCGCCACAATCCACGCCAGCCCGAGGGCGGCCGTGACGGCGACGACTAGGGCCGCCCACGAGCGGTGTCGAATGGGCTTCATCGTTTTTCTCCCGAGACGGGGTGGCACGATTCGCAAGCGGTCGAGACGCCCCGGAAGCGAACGATGCGCTCGCCTTCCGGAGCCTTCACGGTCGCGTGGCAGCGGGCGCAGGCGACCCCGCGGTGCGCGCCCTCCAGGGCGAACGCGGTGCCGCGGCCATGGTCGAAGCGCGTGGCCGGCTTGAAGAGATCGACTCCGTGGCATCGCTCGCACGAAAGGGCGCGCGATGCGGGCTTGGCGAACTGATCGCCGTGCGGGCCCGCGTGACACGAGACGCATTCCTGCCGCGCGATGGCGAAGGTGAGCGGGTCGGGGCCCTTCGCGGCGCGGAGCAACGTGGAACGCTCGCCCGGTGGCTCCCGGCGCGCCAGGTCCCGGTGGCACTCCCCGCACGGTACGGCACGGTGCGCACCCTGCAGCGGGAAGCGGTAGCGCGCGTGCTCGCTCACGCCAAGACGGGCCGGCCGGAACGACTCCGCGCCGTGGCAGTCGGCGCACGATACGGAGGCGGAGAAGCGGCCCCGGTGCGGATCGGCATGGCAGTCGGCGCAGGCCCGCTCCGGCACCGCCATCGCGAACCCCGCCGAGCCGTATCGCTCCGTCTCCGAGAGCGCGGGGAGGCCGGCGCGGTGTGCATCGTGGCAGGCACGGCACTCCGTGCGGCCATGCGCGCCGGTGAGCGCGAAGGCGGTCTTCGCGTGATCGGCCGCGGTGAAGCGGGCCGGCTTGAACGCGCGCAGATCGTGGCAGCCGACGCACGCCATCGCCTTCACGTTTCCGGCCAGCTGCGTCCCATGCGGGCTCCGGTGGCAGTCGGCGCAGGCCTCGTGCTTCGGCCGAAGCTGTACTCCCGCCGCTCCCAGCGAGGCTCCGGGGACGCTCTCGGGACGCCGCCCGTGGCATGTTCCGCACGCCACCTCGCGATGGCGCCCCTCGAGGGGATAGGCACTCTTGGCGTGCAGGGCCACGGTGAAAGTGCTCGTGACGAAGGTGGTCACGTCGTGACAGGCCGCGCAATCGGCGGGACGCCCGGCCAGCGTCGCCTTGCCGGCGTGGACATCGTTGTGACAGGCGTCGCACCGGTCGAACCGGGGCTTCGGCCCGAAGGCGCGCGTCGCGTCGTGACAATCGGCGCAGGCGGCCAGGACGTGGCGGCCACGAAGGGGGTAGCGCGTCCTGTCGTGGTTGAAGGTCGAGGCGTTGAGATCGCCCCACTTCGTGACATGGTGGCACGTCTCACACGAGGCACCGAAGCGCCCGGCGTGAGGGTCGCGATGACAGGAAGCGCAGGCGCGCTCGAGGCCCAGGTACGATCGGTTCCGATCCTTCATCCGGATCTTCGGAGCGGCCGGCGATTTCTGGTTCGCAGCGGCATGGCACTGCTCGCAGCGCGCCGTGGCGTGCGCGCCCTCCAGCGCGTAGCCGCTGCGGTCGTGACGAAAGCGTTCTACCGACCCCTCCTCCCACGTCACCATGGAGAAATCGCGTCCCGCGTGATCGGGGTGGCAGCTCTGGCATTCGGCGTAGTCGCCGCGCGCGTGAAGTCCGCGGCGCTGCGAGCGCGACCAGGCGATCTCGGTGTGGCAGGCAATACAGCGCTGGGCCATCGTCTCGCTCCGGGAGTGGCAGGCGAAGCACTTGGTCAAGGCATCGAGGTCGGCATGCGGCGCCGCCAAGGGGCCGGGAGAAACCTGCGCCTCGGCATCGCCGGCGCCGAACAGCGAGAAGGCGGTCAGGGCCGCGAGACCGACGAACGCGCTCGCCACGGCGGGCGCGCCACCGTGTCGGCGTCCGAATCGTGCCGTGGATCGTCCCGACTCATGCAACCGCGCGCTCCTCGGCTCCCCCGGCGCTCAACTCCTTCGTGACGATCGATACTCCCGCGCGCCGCAGCATCTCGTAGGGCGCTTCTCCACCGATGCGGACGATGACGTAATCGAGGGGAAGCGTCTTCACCTCGCCGCCGGCCTCCAGAGACGCCGAGTCGGCGAGAATCTCGCGCACCTGGCTCTGGAGGAGGACCTCGACGCGGGTCGCGTCGCGGAGCGCATCGATCTTTTCGCGGTTTCGATCCTTGATCCGCGCGAAGGCGTCGCCACGGTACGAGAGCGTGACCGTGGTGCCCGGCTGGTGCGCCAGGCCGACGGCCGACTCGATCGCGCTGTCGCCGCCGCCCACGACCAGCACGCGAGCGCCGCGAAAGGCCTCCATCTCCACGATGTCGTAGAAGACGTGGGGGAGCGCTTCTCCGGCGACGCCCAGTCGTCGGGGCGTGCCGCGCCGGCCGAGCGCCAAAACGACGTTCCGCGCGGCGCAGACTCCCTTCGACGTCCGAACCAGATAGCCGTCCGCGCTCCTCGTCACCTCCGTCACCTCGTGACCGGTCGCTACCTTGAGCCCGGTCCGGTCGACGATCGTCTTCCATACCTGCAAGAGCGCTTCCTTCGATGCGTCGGCGACCCAGAGCTCCCCGTACATCGGGACCTTCACCGGCTCCGCCATCAGGATCTTGTGACGAGGGTAGCGCCGGATGCTGTCGGAGAGGTCGCCGCGCTCGAGGATCAGGTATCGGAGGCCCGCGCGATGCGCCTCGAGTCCGGCGCTGAGGCCCGCGGGTCCGGATCCGACCACGATGACGTCGTATGTCTGCGGTCGCGCGGAAGGGGTTCCCGCCGCGATCCGCCGCGCGACCTCTTCCATGGCCACCCGCCCCTCGTTCACGGCGTTCTTGATGAGGCCGCGCCCGCCCAGCTCGCCCACGACGAAAAGGCCGGGCACGTTCGATTCGAAATAAGCGCCCAGCGAAGGCACCTCGACCCGCTGCACCGCCGAGCCCGTGCTGAGGAAGATCCCGCCGACCGGGCAGGCGCGTACGCACTCGCCGTGACCTCCGCAGAGATCGCGGTTCACGACCGCCAATTTCCCCTCCAGCTGGATGGCGCCCGGCTCGGGGCAAACGTCGACGCATGTGCCGCATCCGACGCAGCTGTCGGTGCGAACCACAGCGTGCGCGGCTCCCGCCGTCGCTCCCTCGCTCGCGGCGACCGGGGCGCCGACGACTTCGTAGATTTGGAGCGGCACGCCGCAGGAAGGACAGCGCTCCGAGCCGGCGGGACAGGCAGCGCCGCAACCGCCGCAGCGCGTCGAGCCCGAAGCGGAGCGCTTCGACGCCGCGCCTAGCGAGCCGCGCGTGTGCCAGGCGATGCTGACGGCGGTGATGAGCCCGAAGGCGAGAAGCGTGATCCAGGTTTCCATCGGCATCAGCGGATCCAGGTCTGTCCCATGGCAATCGCGACGCCGACGTGAATCAAGACCGCCAGGAGGGCAGTGATCGATACCGGACGGTGCGCTATGTGCCAGTAACGAAAAACGCGTTGCGTCGCTTCGAGCACGCGGAGCTGCTGCGCGAGGCGAATCTCCTCGCGCGCCAACGCGACCGCGCGGCCGACCGCCTGGGCGTCGGTGTCTTGGTCGCGCGCCGAGCGGTCCCTCCAGCGGCGGCGGAGCTCGCCGACGGCGCGCCCGCGGTTCCAGTCGTCGAGGACGAGTCGTCGAAAGGTCCCGGCCACCCCGCCGACCGATTCGCTCCCCTCGAGCGGCGCGAGCGTCCCCTCCACCTCGCGAGGGTCGAGGTGGAGCGTCGCGGAGATTTCGGTGACCAGGGCGCGGCGGCGACCGGCGATGTCGTCGCGCGAGAGTTCCAGGCCGGCGCGCGAACGCGGAATTCGGCCGTAGAGGTAGCGGCCGATGATGCCGCTGGCCGACACGACGAGCATCGCCACGTAGCCGAGCCCGATCAAACCGCGGAAACGCCACCCCGCGTGGACCGCGATGAGGAGCGGGAGCGACAGTCCCACGACGGTATGAATGCGCATCCATGTTGCCACCGATCCGAGCGCGAAGGCGGCGCCGAGCTTCTTTCTGATGGGGTAGAGCCACATGAGGAGGAAGAACGCGAGGCCGAGGAAACCGAACCCCTGTCCCAGGTCGCCCGAAGGTTTCAGGAGCGAGTGCAACGGATGGCGGACGCGTGCGGCGGCGGTCGCGAAATAGTAGAAGGCGCCCCACGCTGTAACACCCAGGGGGAGAAGGAGCCCCAGGGCGATCGCGATGGCGTCGGGTGAAATCGTACGGGGCGCCGGATTTTGCCGAACGCGGTACGGCGGCGCGGCCGAGGCGGCAGCGTGGCTCATTCCAGCACCCTCTCTATCTGGTTTGTGCGTCAAGAGATACCGAATCGGATGCCAAAGTGTCAGCATCTCACCCTGCGGTCTCGGGGGAGGATTGCAAGTCATGTGCCGAGAGAATGGAAGCGCTACCAAAGTCGGAGGGGGGACCGTGTAGGCTGGTCCGGGGCTTTGCCTAGTTACTTGAGAAGGCTCATCTTTCGCGTCAGCCGTTGCCCCGCCGCCTGCAGTTCGGTCAGATAAAGCCCCGACGCCACGGCGCGGCCCTGCTCGTCGCGGCCATCCCATGTGGTCCGGTAGCGGCCAGCGGGGAGCGCTCCATCCACCAGGGTCCGGATGCGGGCGCCTTGGACCGAGTAGATCCGGATCGTCGCCCGTCCGGCCTTCGGCAGCTCGAATCCGATCGAGGTCGTGGGGTTGAACGGGTTGGGCCGGTTGCGATCGAGCGTCAGCCGTGGCCCGGCCGCCGCGTCAATCATCTCGACCCCGACCGGGGCCGCAATCACGAAGAGCGAATCTGAGGTCCCTGATGCGGTCGTCGTGGCGTTCCGAGCCGTTCCACGCACCTTGGCCTGAAGCGTTCCCCAGGCTGGATCGACGAAGAAGGAGAGCGTACGTGGCGGGCCCGGCGTCACGCCGTAGAGCGTGCCGAGCGGCACCGTGTAGTTCGAGCCTCCGTTCAGCGAGAGATCGACCGTCACCGAGTCCGCGGTCATTCCCGCAAGAACGACCGTGACGGAGTCGGGCTTCCCGGGAGGCATGAAGAATCCCTTCGACGGGTGCGTGAACTGGAGGGTGACGAGCGGCGCCAGCGCCGCGGCCACGTTTAGCTTCCCAGATCCCCACGTCGCGTTCGGCACCGTGCCGGTGAAGACGTCGCTGCGCGCCGTCGACCGAAGTCGATTCCGGATCGCGGTCGAGGAGCCGTTGGCCCACGCCGATTGTGCCAGCAGAAGCGCCACGGCGCCGGTCACGTGCGGCGACGACATGCTGGTTCCGGCGAGCATGACGTGGACGCCGTCCGGCACCACCAGTTCAACCTGAAACGTCGCCGAGGCCGACTTGCCCGCCGCCACGCCGTTTCCGGGAGCCGAAAGGTCGGGCTTCTGCTTCCCGTTCCGTAGCGGACCGTGGCTCGAGAAGGGAGCGATGGCGTCGGGCGTGGGGAGCGGGTTCCAGCAGTACGAGCTGCCGTTCACCGACGCCCAGCACTCCTTCGTCGTTTGCGCGGCGACCGTGATCACCGAGTCGGCGCTTCCGGGGCTTCCGATCACGCCGAACGGGGCTAGGCCCTGCACCCAGCGCGCCAGGGCGCCGGCGCTTCCCAGGCTATTCCCGTAGAGATACATGTCCACGACGCCGGTCGATGCGAGCGCGATCGGCGTGAAGGTGAAGGTCCAGGTCCCCGGCTCCGGCACCTTCGCCGAGAACTGGTCGAAGATCTCGATGTAGATCTCGTTGTCTCCGTTGGAAGGGCTGGTCGTCGCGTTGTAGACGTTGATGTATCCGTCCGAGCTGTTGAGGCTCTGGGTCGTGGCCGGCATGACCGGGCCGATCGTCGCGCCGTTCGGCGACGTGAGCGTGACCGAGATCTGGTCCGAGCCGGGATACCAGCCGGTGAACACGAGGTAGTCGTTGTCGGTGCCGGGATTCTTGGAATAGGTCGGGACCGTCAACGTCATGCCGGCGGGCGTCGTGCCGTCGATGTCGAGCTGGGCGTGATTGTCGTCCAGCTGCTTGTTCCCGGCGGAGGCGACGACAATCTTGCCCGGACCCGTCAGCGCGCTGATCATGGTGTCGAAGCCGTAGGTGCCGTCGTGAGGGCCGCCTTGGGTGCCGAGGCTCAGGTTCACCACGGCCTTCTTTCCGAGCGCCGCGGCCTTCACGAAGATGTAGTTCACCCCATCCACGATCGCGGTCGTCGCGTAGGTCGTCTTGACCGCGACGACGTCGGCCTTGGGTGCCACGCCGACATAGACGTTCGCCGGCTCACCGTTACCGGTGGCGCGCCCGTTTCCGGCGGCCGTGGTGATGACGTGCGTGCCGTGTCCGTCGGTATCCACCTCGGGAGCCAGTCCGTCGTTGATCGCCGCGGAGTCGTACTCCGCGCCGTAGGTGAAGCTGGCCGGCGGAACGCCGCTCGTGGCGCTCTGGTCCCAAAGCGAGACGACTCTCGTCGTGCCGTCGGCGTTCCTCAAGTCGGGGTGGCCGAGGTCCACGCCGCTGTCGACGAGGCCGACGATCACGCCCTGGCCGGTTTCCCCCGTGATGTCGGTCGGGCCGACCGTGCGGACGCCGCTCAGACCGGCGTCGACCGCGCTCAGGTCGAGCAGCGGCTGGCAACGCTCCGACACCTCGACGCGGTCGATGCCTGGAATTTCCTGTAGCGCGTTCAGGAAATCGAGGGGGCAGCGCGCCGTGATCCAGCCGCCGGCGACGGTATTCACCTCGATGCCGCGCGCGCGGAGGAGTCCGGGCGCGACATCTCCCTGGATCAGAAGATCGACCATCACGGCGCCGTCTCCGCGACGGGAGAGGAACCGCTCATGCATCGCGGCGCCGGGGCGGACGGTGGAGAGCGCGGGATGAACCGATTTGGGGGCTGCCTCGGCGAAGTTCGGAACGGCGCCCCCTATCGTGGAGAGCGCGACGAAGGCAGCGACAATAAGGCGGAGAGATCGCGACGGGAAGCGGTAGCAAAGGTGCACGGCGAGGACCTCGGGTGCCTTAGGTGCGCGGGCCAAAGTTGAGCGAAAACAACTGTCTAAGTTTATCACACGTAGGCTCATTGCAAGCGGCCGAAACGAGTCTATAAGTCGTTGATAGCCTTGATGGTAATGGCGCGCACCGGGAGCCGCGAAAGCTCCGATCGCGCGCACCATCGTTCGCGCTCCCTCTCGTCGCGATCGATGCGGGCCCCCGCTTCCCAGACCTCGACCGTGTAGTCGTGGGAAAACGTGCGGTGGCGGATCGTGCGGGCTGGGCCGCGTGGCGGCGTCTCGGCTCCATGAGTGCGGGCCAGCGCACGCGCGACACGGATCGAGTCGCACGCGCGGCGGACCGGCGCGCTGGGAGGGGCGAGCGTGGCTCCGTCGTCGGCGGGATCGGGAATCAGGAGAACGCGGGCGCCGCGGCGGAGAAGGAGGAGCACCCTCCGTTCGCGCTTCACCGCTCCGGTGGCCGCCGACTCGGGGTAGCGATCCGGCTGCCCGCTCGCCGCGGCGCGACACCAGCGCGAGACGGGGCATCGCTCGCAGAGCGGAGCGCGCGGGAGGCAGCGCGTGGCGCCGAGTTCCATGAGCGCCTGCGTCCAGTCGCCGGGGCTCGGACCGGGCGCGAAGCCCTCGGCCCGCCGCGCCACCGCGCGCTTGAGTCGCGCGTCGTCGCGACGCCCCTTCCGACCGTCCCATCGCGCGATGACACGGATCACGTTTCCGTCGACGGCCGCCGCGGGAAGGTCGAACGCGATGCTCGCGATGGCGGCCGCGGTGTACGCACCGACGCCCGGGAGCGCGCGAAGCCCGTCGAGCGTGCGCGGCAGCTCGCCGCCGCCGTCGCGAACGACGATCGCCGCGCCGACGTGGAGATTTCGCGCGCGCCGGTAGTAGCCGAGGCCCGACCACACCGCCAGGACGTCCGTGCCGCCCGCGCGCGCCAGCGCAGCCGCCGAGGGAAAGCGCTCGAGAAAGCGGTGGTAGTAGGGGATCACGGTCTCCACGCGCGTCTGCTGCAGCATGATCTCGCTCACCCAGATCGCGTAGGGATCGCGCGTGCGGCGCCAGGGGAGGTCGCGGCGATGCTTCCGGTACCAGCGAAGGAGCGCGGAGCGCCGCGCCGTGTCGTCGGGACTCCTCGCGGGGGGACTCCGCAGGGGGGAACTCCGCACGGCGGAACTCAGCACGGGGGAACTCCGGGTGCGTCGGGCCGTCACGCGATGAGCGCGGCGGCGCGGTGCCCGCTCTGCACGGCGCTTTCGATCGTGGCCGGGAGCCCGGTGTCGGTCCAGTCGCCCGCCAGGAAGAGGCCGGGCACGGCGGTGGCGGAGCGGGGGCGAAGCGGCTGGACCATTGGGGTCGAGCGAATCGTGCCGCGGCGCTCCTTGAAGACGCGAGCGTTCAGGACGCGGGCGTCGCGCGCGGCGGGGAATGCCTCGCGGAGATCGGCCGTCGTCTCGGCGGCGATCGTTCCCGCGTCGCGGGTGGCGTCGCGAAAGGCCGCGCTCCGGATCGTTCCGACCTGATGGCGGTCGACTGCGCGCGATCCGCGGTCGAACGCCCACTGCGTCGCCGTTCCGATCATGCCGATGAAACGCGCCGGCAGGACAGGACGGTCGAAGGTGTGCACGGAGGAGACGATCGGCGACCACGGAGTCGCGACCAGCTCGCGATAGGGAACGAGCAACTCGGGGCGGAGCATCCAACCGAGCCGCTCGTGCGTCACCGCGAGGATCACCGCGCCGGCCTCCAGCCGCTCGCCTCCCAGGAGCGAGACGCCGGCCGCGCGCCCGTTCTCGATGCGGACCCCCAGCGCGGTCGTGCGGAAGTGGATGGAACTCCCTCGGCTCTCGAGATAGCGCTCGAATCCGGTGAAGAGTTCGCCCAGGCCGCGGCGCGCCAGGGCCAGCCCGCTCTTCGGCGCCGGCGCCGAAAGAAGCCGGTCGAGGACGCGGGCGAAGAGAAGCGCCGAGCCGTCTTTCGTCTCCTCGTTGAGCGCCGCGACCGCGATCGGCCGAAGCACCGCCGCCAGATCCTCCGCGCCGCCCGCACCGTCCGCCGCCAGAAGCCAGCGCTCCACGGTGAGCGGAGCGGCCGCCTCGGGCTGCGCCAGGAGCGCCTTCACCTTCGGATGGAGCGTCAGCGCCGCCATTCTTCCCGAGGCGGAGAGCCGCGAGCATCCTCCGACGGCAGCCAGCCAGTGAAAGGGCGCGGGGAGGTTCGGCGCGTTCAGTTCGTACTCGCCGTGCCCGCGCTCCCAGAGCTTCAGGTGAAGCGTGGAATCGGCATGGAGCGCGTCGCGCGTGCCGAGGCGATCGAGGAGCCGGAGGGTGTCCTCGTAGAAGGAACCGAGGACGTGCTGCCCGTTGTCGAGCACCTCTCCCGTTCGGGGATCGGTCCAGGAGGCGGCGCGTCCGCCGACCCGCTGGCGCGTCTCCAGAACGAGCACCGAGGCGCCTTGCTCCGCCAGGGCCGATGCCGCCGCGACGCCGGCGAAACCGGCGCCGACCACGATCACGTCGGGGCGAGCGCTCATGGCGTCGATCGTCTCTTCACCGGCTGAACTGCGTTGCGACGGCCGTCGTGGCCGCGATCCAGACGCGCTCGATCCGCGGCACGCGAACTTCGCGACCGAAGACGTCGAAGTCGGAAGCCTCGATCTTCTCGAGGAGGCGATGGTAGACGCGCCCCATGATCTCGGCCGCGAGATAGCGGCGGCGGTCTAGGGAGCGCCCCTCGGCCTCCGCGGCCTCGAAGTAACCGCGCGCGCGGTCGGCCTGGTGGCGCATCAGCCGGCGGAACGCGTCGTTCCGTTCCCCGCGCGCCAGCGACTCCTCGGTGTAGCCGAAGCGCGTAAGATCCTCGCCGGGGAGGTAGATGCGGCCACGGGCCTGGTCGCCCCCCACGTCGCGAAGGATGTTCGTGAGCTGAAGAGCCAGTCCCAGCGATTCCGCGTATTCCCGGCCCCGCTCGTTGTGGTCGCCGAAAATGCGGAGGCAGATGAGGCCGACGACCGACGCGACTCGATAGCAGTAGCGCTCGAGTTCGGCAAACGTCTCGTAGCGAACGCGCGTGAGGTCCATCTCGACGCCCGAGACCAGCTCCTCGAAGTAGCGCCGCGGGATCTCGAAGCGATGGACGTGGGGCGCGAGCGCGCGGGTCACCGGCTCGGACGGCGTGCGCTCGTACAGCGCCGCCAGTTCCTCACGCCAGCGCGCCAGGCGCGCCTCGGCGCGGAGCCGGTCCGGCTCCTCGTCCACCGAGTCGTCCACCACCCGGCTCCACGCGTGAACGGCGCGGATGGCGTGGCGCTGATCGCGCGGAAGAAGGGCGAAGGCGACCCCGAAATTGGAGCGGCGGCGCGGCGATGGG
>ERZ1292630.1078-Hain-H41-02um-R3-1078-length-27523-cov-7_pt1 | contig 27523 bp, 17 predicted proteins | sample MGYA00564408_ERZ1292630 | MGnify/ENA primary metagenome ERZ1292630 (study PRJEB36523, sample SAMEA6512641) | groundwater metagenome | collected 2019-01-08 | study: AquaDiva: Metagenomics assemblies of 32 groundwater samples
CGCGGTTCATCGACACCTGGGACCGGCTGCTGGACATCCATCACGAGGACAACTGCTATCGGCTATTGCCGTTGCATTGCTCGTCGACGGCGGCGTTCGTTGCGATGGCGTCCATCGCCGCGTCGCCGGGGTCTCCTTTCTCGATCGACGACCGTGTGGACTTTCAGCCGTTTCGCATGTCGGTCGCCTACAAGAGTCCCGTGCGCACGGCCATTGAGAGATTTTTTAACATGCCGGGTGCGGATAGGCTGCCGATCGATCGAGTGGAGTTCGACGGGGTTCTCAGGAACAAGGACAGTTCGGCCCTCGTCCAGCTTCGTCACACCATCAACCAGGCCCAGATCGTGCAGCTGAGCAACGTCATGAAATTTGTGACGTCGACCTTCTTCATGGAGTGCGCCTTCGTGGACCCGATTCCCTGGCGGGAAGTGTTTTCGCCGCCCAACCGGCACGTCTTCTTGGTGGGCGAAAGCCCGCTGCCTTTGCTTCAGGAGAAGCCCCTGGCGGAATTCGCGAGGAGCCACGGCATTCAACTGTATCACAGAAAAGGGTCGGATTATGTCTTCTTGCCACCACCGGCAACGTCCGTCACTGCATCTCCGGTTGCTGGAATGGTCCCGCTGGCGGTGTGAACGCTCACGTGTCGGAACCGCGGCAAACGTCGCGGTCGGCGTCTGCTCGGAGCACGGTGGTGCGGCTCCCAATTCCCGCGAGGCAGGCACTGCGGCAGGCGGCGCACCAATTTGGAACGGCAAAAAAAAGGTGGTTGTTTTTGTTTTCCAAACTTCTTATACCTCGTTGCAGAATAAAGCAACACGGCACAATGTCAGCGCCCGACGAATCGCAGGCTCTCGTAACCAGTGGCGCGGATCAGCCCACCGTCGAGGCGGCACCGGAGGCCGTAGTCGACGACGCCGTCGCACGTTTCGCTCGCCGGCGGCAGCGCCAAGCCGTTGAAGCAGGACCCCAGGACGTGGCAGCGGTCGAGCAGCCGTTAGGATCTCGCAAGGTTCCGACTCCTCCAACCGTCGAAATCGTCCCAGCGGACGAGGGAGCTGTCCCCCTGCTGCGAGATGAAACGGCCGCCGGCGATGGTGACGAGGACGATGGTGGCAACGACCCGTTTGCATCCGCCTTCGACGAGTTGCCGCTCGTGGCCTTTCCAAGCTGGCTGCGCGCATGTCATGACTTAGAAACCTTGTCCGACGGACCGGATCCCTCGGTCGAAGGGCTGCCAGTCAGTGCGGCGATTGCGCTACAAATAGCTTCTGACGCTGCGGCAGCGCGACAGTGGACGGAGTCGACGTTCGATCCATTGGCGTCGACTGTGCGGGTCTCCGAAGCGAGGCAGTACCTGGACGCCGAGCAACGCCATCGACACTTAGCCGGTCGTCTCTTTTGGCAAGCCCCGGGTGCTTTCGCGGCGCGCATGTCGAGCACGCATGAACACTTGACGCAGACGGCGGCGATTCTGCAGCAGGCGCCGCCCATCGGCCATGCGATCCGCGAGGGGTGGGACGGCACCCAGGCGTCCTTGCTGCCCCGCGCCGTCGCCCGCATTCGCACGGCCGCGCTGCACCGCAGCATCATGCAAGACATGTTTGCGGATCCGGAGGCAAACGTGACCGCTGACAGCGCCACCGCCGCCACGTTGACGGATGCGTTCCTGAGCATTCCCCGCGTGCACTCTGACTTCCTCCAGAGCCGCAGTTGGGACGGACGTCCGGATGACACGATGCTGCTGCACGAAGGGGCCAGCACCAAGGCGGCCCTTGCGTCGAACAGCACCGCCGGCTCGCCCAATCAACTTCAGCGCGTGGTATCGATCCACGTTAGCGGCGTGCGCTTTATGAGCCACCCAGGCTTTACACGGGAGCATTATTGCGCGGCGACGTTGCTCGAAGCGTTCACGCGATACCGTTTGTTTGCAGCGAATATGCAACCGGGGGCGCGAAATCGCTTCTACTACGAAGCCGCCCTGCGCAGTTCCGAACAGTCCGCCGGAGTTTCACGCTTGGAGAGCGCTTCCACGTTCGCCGCCGAGTTCACGCGTCTGTCACATGAGTTGCAACAGGCCACCGAATACGAGGCCTCCCTCATCGTGACCATGTGTCGGGCGTGGTATGAGCTGTTGGCATACAGGCGGGACCCCAGTCCACCGTCCGATCCACGCTACACGGCGGCACCCTTGGTGCAGTTTTCCTTGCGTCCACGAGAGCAGGCGGCCGGAGACGCCAACTTCCTGCCGTCGGCGACCGATTTCTTCGACTCCATTGTCCGAGGGGGTGCCGCCTCAGCCGTGCCGGCCGACGTCGCCGTGCAGTACATTCCGGACGTTTACTGCACCACCAGCGATCCTTCTTACGAAGGAACGCTCCCGTTGTGCTCGGCAAATGCCGCCCGGCGCGGCCCCGAGGCGACCGCCGCCGCTCGATACTTCGTTCGCATCTTTGTGCGCTTAACCGCTGTTTCGCCCCTTCAAAAGGTCGGTGAAACAGCCCCCGCACCGCTCGACTCAACGTTTGCTGCGGAGTTTCACGAGTCGTTTGAAATGCGCCTGCACACGGAACCGGTTGCGATCGTGCTTCACGTCGTGGAGCTGCCGTCCCAGCAGACCTTATCCGTGGTGCAATTGCAGCCATCCATGTCCCACGCGTTTGCGGGAATGGCGCGGTTCACGACGTCCACATCTTATCCCTCTTCCACGAGCGGAGCGACTCCGCCTCCGGGTGCAGCCGCCGCGAACGCGGCAGGGCCTGGGGGTGCCTCGGGCCAGGTGGCCTCACGCGAGATTGAGGGACATGTGATTCTTTCCACGTCTTGGATTACCACGACGGGACTAACGGTGGAAGCCATTCAGCAAAAGTTCGTCAGTGGCGAAGCCGACCCGATGGATCCCCGGAATCAGCCCCTCCTGGAGGTCCTCCGCAAGCATCTGGGAACCGCCTCGACGGCCGGCAAAACGATCACCAACACGGACATCGTCGCCGCGCCGGCGGCGTCCTTTCATACCGCCAGCGGCGATGCCTTGCTGCATCCGGTGTCCTACGACCTGTGCGAGGCGGACGACAGGCTGAAGGTGCTCCGCCGCCGCTGGGCGCTGGTCAACAAAACGGCCCATCCCGACGATGACTTCGAGGAGTACCTGGCGCTCCCAGATTGCATATGCCCCGCGGAGTCGGCCACCATCAAGCTGTGGCGCATTGAGGTTGAAAAGCGGTTGGCCACGCGGGACCCCAACGCCACCAAGAAAGGGGCGGGCCTCCAGGAATGGCAACAGCGCATCCGCAAGCTGTCGAGGGCGAAGGGCGCCAAGAAACTGAGCGACGCTGAAAAGCTGGCTCGCACCGTGGTGCTGCCCGTCGTGCCAACGCTGGGAAAGTTCATCGCTGGGATCGTGAAGTGGCTCAATCCGGTGAGCCGACTCAATCCTGTGCGAAAAGACCCACTCGAAAGCGATGATGTCGACCGCAGCAAGCTGCGCACGATGAAGCAACAGGAGACGTTGTCGTCGTCGGAGGCTCCCGCGCATGCGCCTGGCGGGCGCGACGAGTCCCGCCTCACCCTTCACATCATGAAGGCCGTCAACGTGCCCATGCGCGACGACGGCACGCCGCCCAACTGCTACGTCGAGTTCTCCTTCATTGGCACGAACGCCCGGACCTTCGCCATCCCCAGTACGCAGCCGACGTGGTTCGAGGCGTTGACCGTTCCGTTTTGTCCCTCCGACTTCGACGACGAAACGTTGGCGCTGATCGACGATGACTGCATTGTTCGCCTCTACGACGAAGTGAAAGTGCCGTTGCCGTCGGCCTCGTCCGCCGTCGCCGACTCAGACGCGTTGGCCGCCCACTCGCCGATTACGCATTTCCGCACTGAGCGCCGCTTGTTGGGGTCGCTACGCCTCCCGTTCTACTCGCTCTATCAATCTCCTACTGCGAGCATCGAAGGCCGCTTCAATATTCTACAGTCGCGATCGCTCATGTCGTACAAGCAAACTCCGGAGCCGCCAAGTTTGACCCTCTTCTTGTCACTGTGGCCGGCGATTCGTGCGAAGGAGGATCCGATCACGTCCGCAGACGACCTTCAAGCCTGGGTGAAGACCGTTCCGGTGAGCCGCGAGCTTGAACTGGTTCACCGCCGTGCCCTGGCATGGCGTTCGCAGCTCTACGGCATGCTGGACGACATTCAGCGCATCAACCCGCTGTCGAAACGGAGGGAGTTTGAGCCTTTCGTCAACAATTCCGCCTCCAGCGCCGTCCTCATCAGCCGGTACATCGACCCGGAAGGCGTCCCGCCGCCACCCGGCGTCGTCACCGTGGCCCAGTGCGTGGGCTTCGTCAGCTTGTTCCCATTCGTGGTCGACATGCTCGCGTGGAGCGACGAATCCGACGTTTGGAGCACCTTGCCCGAGTTCCTCGAAGCCGGCGCAGGAGACTACGAAGAACTCGCGCTATTGCTGGTTCATCTCCTGCGCCACACAGCGTCCGCCCAACCTAGTTACGTCGTCGTGGGCCGCGGGGAGATCTATTCGCAGGCTACGTACGTCTTGGTGATGATCAACGGTCGGTGGTGCCTCATCGACCCGCGGTGCGGCAACGTATTTGGCGTCGAGGATCCGGCGTCGGGCCTCTCTGAAATCAGCATGGTGGTGTCTCACAATCAAGTGTGGGCCAACGTGCAGCTCACGGGCAACCCACACAGGATGGTGTGGAATTTGGACGACGAGCGTTACTGGGTACCGTTGGTTCAGATCGGTCAGGCGGCCTCGATGAATGCAGTCAAGTCCGTCCAACGAACCAGCATTCGTTGGACCCTGCCGTCCACGGATCGCGCGGCCCGGATTGAGGACGACGTCCGCCGCCGCGTGCGCGCGCTCTTGAGAGACCTCCGTGGCGGCCGTCCGCTCGCGTTCCAGGAGCGCGTAGGCACCTTGCTGCGTGAAGTGCTCATTCAAATGGAGGAGGAACGGATGAACTGCGCCAACATGCGGACGCTCGAAACCGACGAGGCGCACCAACGGTGCGTCGGCGAGTTTTCGTCGGAATATCAGGCCATCGGTCAGCCTGTGCAGCAGGGCTTCAAAGATCAGCACTTCGCATCGCTGCTAGACGCCGTCACCGACACGTCGGTGCATGAGATCGTCGCGGACAACCTAAAGTTTGCCGTCGGCGTGTTTGTCAAGGCGTACACCGAGAACGTTCTCTCTATTTGGGTCTACGCCGTTGGCTTGATTCGCAAGCCGTAGTGGCTGCGCATAGACGAATTTGAATAGACAAGCGACACACGGTTGGTGAGAGAAAACAACAGAGAGAGAGAGAGAGACAACTTTAGATCTCGTTTTGCGTCCATTTTTGTTTTTTGTACCATCTGCAATCACTTGGGAAAAAAACAATTGTTCGTTGACCCGTGATAGTGAACCAACGATCATGGCATCCCTTCCGGCGTTGAAATTTTCCAGCGGCCGGTACGAGCAACTGCAAGTCGCGAGTGCACCCGCAGAAGTCCTCGATCTCCTGAAAACAGCCAAGGGTTCGTTGACAGATGCTCAAGTCGCCGACATTTTTGGCACTTTGCACGCCGACGTCATTAACTTTGAAGATATGCCAGAGGCGGTGCGAGGATTCGTAGCGGCGGCCACGTCCGAGAAGTTCGCCCAACTCCTGGGTAAGTCCATGGATACTAGCGCCCTACTGTTTCGCAACGCGAAGAAGATTTTGCACTTTTCTCTGACAAGCTGCGTGGTGACCCCGTTGACCGAAAATCTTAGTGTCTCTCTAGTGGACTTATCGTCCTGCGATCTCACTGTCAGCGACGCATTGATGATCGCCGACAACGTCATTCCGTGGAACCGCACCGTGACGAGCTGGAACTTCCAGGACAACCCGCAACTTGGCTCAGAAGGTGTGGCGACGCTAGTGAAGGCCATGGTTGACTCCGGCAACGTGCAACGTATCAACATGGCGAACACCAACGCCAGCAATCTGGTTGAAGTCGTTGCGACGCTGCAGAAGCTCCCTTCGCTTTTTCAAGTCGACGTGTCCGCCAATCCGAGCTTCGAAGCCGCCTCGCCGCAACTGAGTCAGCTCAATGCGGTGCTGCAGCGAAACTTACGTTTGCTCCACCCGCCGGCTGCAGGAACCGAGTGGGCACACAGCGACTGTTCCGTCGTGGCCGCACCCCCCGTGGTCGAGCCGTCCGCGGCGGCCTCCGCTCCGAAGCCAGCTGACAAGAAGCCGGACGAGAAGCCTGCAAGGCATAGAGCGGTTAGTGTCGCGAAGCCCGACTCGCGACCGCGGGCCCAGTCAACTTCTCGTGTCGCCGCCTCTCCCGCAAAGGCAGCGCCGGCTCCAGCGGAAACCAAGCGCGAAGGGTCGAATCCCCCCGCGGCCGCAAAAGCTGATGCGCCGAAAGCCGACGATCCCGCGGCCTCTCCCGCTCCGAAGCCGCAACCAACCCGAGAACGCAGCACGACACGGCCTCTGGAACGGCAGCCTTCGGCGGCTCGCTCGGTCACCACCACGGCGCGGCACAACAGCCCCACGCCGCGTCTCCGTCAGGCACCGCTTGACGACGGCGTCGAGGAGTGGCGGCGAGTGCAGCAACACTACAACAGCTACATCCGCGCCGGGTCGCCAGCGCGCCGCGATTCGTCACCGGAAGAGAAAAAAATCGCGGAAAAGCAGCGAGACGCGGTGCTGCATCCGAAGTTCATTTTCGGCAAACGAGTGGACCAAGTGTGGCACAACCCCTCCCCGCAATTCGCGAGGCCACTCCGTGGCATTGAGAGGGCCGCCTCGCCGCGGGAGATTCGTAGATTCGCCCCTTGGCTGTCCGAAACCGGGACCAGCACCCCAGGCACGGCAACACGGGTTCCCGTGGAAGGCGAAAAGCAACCCGTGTTTCTAAAAATTGTCGACGGCGGTCACGTCACCCATCTGAACGACGATCCTCGGGAGATCGGCTACCAGTCGAGGAAACTCCAGGAAGGCCAGTTCGCCGCCCGGCCCACACCCGCGTTCTCGAGCGCCGTTGCGCGTGAGGTGAGGTGGGCGGTCGGCCCCCACCTACAGGGATACGTGACGCCGCGCAGCAACGCACCTGATCCCGGCGCATACACCGTGGAGAGCGACTGGGACCGCAATGCGCGGAAACTTCGTGACGCTCGGCGATCGCAATCAGCGTCCGGACGACCGATGTTCGGAGCGTCCGCCGCCGCGCGCACACGCGATTTGCCCAAGAGCGACATGCCAGGCCCCGGGCAGTATGAAATTCCGTAACGGCGGGGGCGTGGCCCGTCTATTGTACTTGGCCTTCTGCCCGTGAGGGCGCGCTCGATCGTCCATCTTCGTGTGAGCGTTGCTTCTCTCACACATCTTTTTGTACGCGGCCGTTTCGAGAGGTCGGTTGTCTAACTCTATTGTGTTGACTTGGACCGCAACGTGCTGCAGATCCCGTTGTCATCTGCCTTGCTCTACGCCGGCGTTGCGAGTGTAATTTTTTAGTTGTGCCAGCCCAGCAGGTTGAAATTTGTTTCATTGATTCACGACGGTGATGTCACGGGAGACCAGCTCCTCCTCCATCGTCGTGTCGCTCTGGCAGCTCGCGGAACGGGCCAGACACTCCACGAAATGGGTGCCGTTCGCATCACTCGCCTCCCGCTTCATCGAACAGCACGTCAACGCGACGTCGCGGGAACGCTACTTTGCGGAGAAAGGCCCGAAGGCGTTTTCTTTTGAGCAAATGGGTGCCAACGGATGCGTGTCGGTCGTCCATAGTTTGGCCTGGGCCGCGACACGTCGATTCACGGTGCGCTTTCTCCACTCGTGCGAGGGTGAGGGGCGTTGCGGATGGATCCCGCGTGTCAGTTTGAGGCCGTCGGCGCATACCCAACTGTTTGACGAGCCCCGGTACTTTGCGGCGGACTCGGCCTCGTCGGCGACGTTCTCTCCGTCGACGTCCACGTCGTCGATATTCGTTTCGTCGCAATCTTTCGACTTGTGCCGTCGGCGCCTGCAGCTCGGACACCCTAGCGTGACCCGGTTCATCGCGAGGTCGTGGGACGCCCTTGCCAAGGACACCAGGGGCGCAGTACCCCACGTCGCTTTTGCCACCGTGGCTTGCGACATTCTACAAGCGCTCGCCATCGACATTGCCATGCAGCTTGCCCTCGCCGCTCCGTTGCTGCGCATGCTCAACGCTGCGGCACGCACGCTTGACGGCGTCGCAGGCGGGCGAGGCGAAGCGATGGCGCAGGAGGCCGCTCTTCAGAGAATATCCTTCCACGCTTATGTTCACCAAGTGCTGGACGTGTGGTGCGAAACGGATAGCGTTCGCGAGGCCGCTGAATTAGCCAAGTACATCTACAAAGTGATCGTCCAAGGTGAGGAACGGCGCGCCGCCATGTCTTCCTCGATGCTCAATGGACCAGACGCCAGCGGGGCCCTGGTATTGCAACCTTCTCGGTCGTCGCCTCGCAGTGGGGACCCTCAACGATTCGCACCTCAGGAAGACCTAGACGACGCGGAGGTCTCAGAAGTCGCTCTCGTCATCGAACGAGCCACGTGCCGTGCTGTCGGCGCAGGTCACTGTGAGGTGCTCGTGAAGGGGTTGGACGTGAAGTCGCTCGCTTCTTTTTCGCAACTTTCGGCGGCCTTACTCTGTGCGTCCCTCGCAAAGGCGGCCGGTGCCACCTCGTCTCCGCCGCAGCACTCGTCGTCGCCGTCCTTCGCGAACTTGCATGACTCCTCGGTGTCATCTTGTTTAGGAGGGTCCAAGGTGGACGACATGGGAGACGACGGTGACGCACTCGGCTACGTGAGGCTTCACCAACTGGACCGGATTTGCATCCAAGGGAGCGACTTTGAGCATCACTTCGGACCCCTCGACGCCCGTGATACGGATAACGCGGTCTCCGTGAGCCCAGTCATCACTCCGGCCCGCGCGATCCGAGGTGGCTCGGTCGCGGTGCCCACCAGCGCCTGTCACGTGCGCAGTCAGCTGCTCCCGCAACGCCTCGATTGGCGCTGGTCGGCAATCTCGGAAGCCCAGGAAATGGTTCCAGTGTCGCCGCATCTGGAAACGCGTTTGACCGCCGCTCTGTACAGTGGACAAGAAACCGTCGACGTCGATGGCGTCGATTGCGTCTCGATGGAGTCCCTGACGGGTTCGACACCGCCCACCACTTTCACGGCCGTTGCGCTCCTCTGGGAGTTTTCGACGGAGACCGTTGATCGGCAAGCGTCCACCAACGGCCGTCAAACGTCGAGTTCCTGGCGGCCGTTTCCCGCCCACCTGCAACCCCTGCTGGTGGGATGGTACGACGCGCAGCTTGCCGAGAGGTATCGGCACCCCGAGCGCTTGTACGCGCAGGGGACCGACCGGCTTCATGTGTCGTTCGACTGTGACATGTCAGGTTTCTCTGGCCGCAGCCACCAACTGGAGCTGTCCGTCATCGTCGTCGGGGGGTCGTCCGCCGCACGCGCACCATCGGCCAGATCCATGCATACCGCTCAGAACGCAGCCGGTCGGCGGAGCGCGCAGTTGCGTCTTGTCACGTGGAACGGCGCGGCTGCGACCCATCGGCTTGCTCGTTGCCGGTGGCTGGAAATCAAGGCCCACCCTCCTGGCGCCGCGGTGGTCGAATCTCGACCCGTGATTGAGCCTTCAATGGACGTGTTTCCGGGTCAGCCAGACGGAATCGACGTCCCGCTGTCCCCGAGTCCAGGTCTCCCTTCCAAGGTCGTGGAACCGTTGATTCACACCGCCGTCGGCGTCAACCCGGTCGTGAAGAGTCTCGAGAGACGATTTTTGTCGTCAATGTCTTCGAACGTCGCGGGCCGCACTCTGAATTGGACGGCAGAGGCCCAGGCTGCACGGGCGTCGGGTACCGCGGCCGGGCTGCCACGGTATGCACCGCGGCGCATTTTACACAGTCCCTCCCCGTCAGCCAGCCGGCCAGCAAGTCGCGGCGTTGTCGAACCAACGTTGCAGGTTGACGCGGCGGCACTGCTGTTGCAACGACCCAGCCCGCTTCTCGATCGCCTTGCTGACGAACCCAAAGACGTTGCTCAACTTAGCACGTTTCCGAGTTTTCCCAGGTGTCAGCGTCGGTCGCAGTGGCGCACGGCCGCCATCGGTCGTCAGTCGGAAGGAATGCCGGGAGGGGAGCCGCAAGCCCCCCCAGACGTCGCGCCACCGTTGCCACGAGGCGCGTTGGATCACCGACAGCCCGCGAGTCGCCATTGTTCGGCCGCGACCGGCGGACACGCGCGAGCCAATTTGCAGAATCTCAAACTGTTGTATGAGCCGTCCGTGCTTGGTGTTGATTTCGGCCCAGCCGCGTAGATGGCAAGTGATGGTGACACCGTCATCGTCGCGGCCAGTGCCGGTCGATGTGGTCATCGCGGCGTGCGCTGCTCCCCTTGCGTGCGCTGCTCCCCCCTGCCCCCCCCAGGAGTAGGGTTGTTTCCGCACCCCGACGTCCACTAGTCGATGGCCGCCGCCCAACCACGGCAAGAGGAGGAGGCGGCCAACAGCGACGTACTCTTGTCGTGGCTCAGCCTGCATGCCAAGGGGGGCGACCCTGAAAGCTCACGCCAATCGCGTTTGGTGAAGAGGTACGGGCGGCCAAACGGCAGTGGACCACACGGCACCGCGGGCGGAAGCAAACGGAGTGGTCAACAGGGGAAAGGCGCACCTGCCGTCGTCGGTCGCCCCCTACCCCCTCTGTCATTCGTGAGGCGCGTCCGAGGTGGGGTCATTCCGCAAGCAGAGCGCGTCTCATTTGTCGAAGAGGCACAACGTGCGGCAGCCCGGGGTTCTCCGTCGGACAGGTTGTCCGCCGTCGCACTTGTTCATGAAAGTCTCGTGCCGCAGGTGTCAACCACATCTCCTTCTTTTTCGAGTTGGCATTTAACCCCGACGACCACGTCGACCGCCCATGAATTCACGAGGCTGGTCCCTCTCCGGGGGCCTCCTCCCGCGATGGCCGTGTGGCCCCACTCGGCCGCAGCGTCGTTCGGCGCTTCGCATCGGCGCTGATTTCTTTTGACCTCCCCCCTCAGTCATCAAATTTCACATTGTAGGTTATTTTTGTCCTATTCATCGCGACTGTGATGCCGCTGGGTTACGGAGATGACCTAAATGGCTAACACTGGCACTCGGTTGAATCGTTACCGCCTCATTTTGACAGCCAATCCAAGACGATACGACGACGAATGAACAACACCACGACTGCCGCTGGGGTGGGGGCGGCGCAACCGGTGCTCGCCGTCTACATCGTGACGGATCTGGTGCTCCTCTGCGGGGCTGCCCTGTTTGCGGGGCTCACCCTTGCGTTAATGAGTCTGGACACGCTGTCCCTTGAGATCATTGCGTCATCGGGGTCGGAACCGAGCCGCACGTACGCCGCCAAAGTGGTACCGCTTCGCAAACTCGGCAACCAGCTCCTTTGCACCCTCGTGCTCGGGAATGTGATGGTCAACACGCTCATTGCGCAAGTCACGGATCGCTTCGTCGAGGGGTGGGTCGGCACGCTGGTGAGCACGGCCATTATCACGTTGGGGGGCGAAATTATTCCCCAGGCGACCATGTCCTCCATGGCGCTCAAGGTTGGGGCGTCATCCGCGCCCGTTGTTCGCTTCTTTGTCTTCGCATTTTACCCTGTCTGTAAACCGCTGGCGCTCCTTCTGGATAAGGTGATCGGATCCGACCCTGGGCAGGTCTACGACAAGCAGCAGCTGAGGCATCTCATTGTCATGCACGCCAAGAAACACTCCCGAGAGAGCGGCTTGTCGGAAGGCGACATGCGTCTCATGATGGGAGCCATGGAAATTCATGAAAAGTGCGTCCGGGACGCGTTCACGCCCATATCCGACGTCTATATGCTCGAGTGGCACCAGGAAATCTCGCTCACACTCATCGAAGCGATCCAAGCGGAAGGGCACAGCCGCATTCCCGTCTATAAGCACACGCGTCACAACATTGAAGCAGTCTTGTACGCGAAGGATCTGCTTGGGGTCAACATGAGGGAACGCACCAAGGTGGGCGACTTCGTGCGCTTCTATCCGCATCGGTTCTTCACGGTCACTCCGGAGACGAAGCTCATTGAGGCGCTCAGGCAGTTTCAGTCTGGACGCCCGCACATGGCGATGGTGCAGGAGGTCAACACCGTCGGGATGGGCGATCCGCGGTACGACATCATCGGCATCGTGACGTTGGACGACGTGCTCGAGCACTTAATTCAGGACGACATTCGCGACGAGCACGATGAGGATGCGGCGGCGGACGGTACCCTGCTCGGGGGCGGCAACCCCGCGCGACGCAACGCCGCGCTGCCGGTGTCTGGGACATTAATCAATGCCTTCGTCTTATTTCAGTCAACGGGAGGGATCAATCGGTTTCTGCCGCTGTCGATGGTGCACTTAAAGAAGGCCGTCCGCCGAGTCGACATCTCGGAGGCACAATTGAAGGCGGCCGCGTTGCTGCTGTGCGAATCGCTCCCCTGTTTTTCGGACGTGGCTACCGAGGAAATGCTGGTCTTTCTGAAACAAGTGCATTCCGTGCTAAGTTTCGAGGTGAGGCCCTCAACGACGACAGGAGGCCCAAGGCACGACCTGTTGCTCTATTCGCAGCGAGCGACGTCGTCGGTCATGACGTTGATCGTGTCCGGCGCGGTTGAAGTGGTCATCGGAAGTGGCGAGGACCTGTTCACGCTGGACATCGGCGCCTGGCAGGTGCTCGGAGTGTCGGCGATGGAAGGTATGGACGTGTCTGGTTCCAAACGGCCGTCGCCGTTTCGGTCGGACTTCACCGCCAGGGTCACAAAGGTGTCCACTGTGATTCAAATGACCAATACCGGGGTGAGCACCTTTTTGAAGAAGCGCCACGCAGGTACGTCCTAGTCGTCGTAACCTTTGGTGCGGCGGCGCTGCATACGTACTTGTATGCACCGTGGGCGCGAGCGTTTGATCGCGACGTCTTGCCGGACCTCGACTGACACACCGTTCACGCTGCCAAATTCAAACCGAGCCATCGCGGTTGATTGGTGATCACAAGTGAATGTCCTGTGTCAATTTGAGACTAATGACTCCGCCCGTTTTAGCAAATATTTGTGACACAACATGGGGCCGCGCATTACCGGCACTCTGCTCGGGGCCAGTGCTTCCTTCTGCGTTCTCGGGATGCTCTTGAGATACGACGTGCTGCGTCGCAACGAGGCATTTTCCGAAATGATGCTGTCGGCGCCGCAATCGACTCTCACCTTCACGCGAGCAGCCCCGTCGCTAGCAACGCCCCTCGTCGCCGGCGTTCAGCGAGCGCCGCTTGTCGACGTTCGAGAGGGTGGCAACTGCGTGGCGGCGACGGTGTCCTCCCTACTGGATCGGCTCGCACGTCTCGAATCATCCATTGACAAGCTGTAAGGCCCACAGGCGTCTACACCAGAATCGCTTGTTGCCTCCTTCTCTTCTCAATTTGAAATGTTCGCCACACATGCAAGAGCATAGATAAATCATGTTTGCACCTACACTTGTCGTCGAGGTCGTAAAATGACTGTCATTCTCAGGCCCTGACCCCCACCGCATGGCATCATCGCCCGCCGAGATGTTCCAGCAGGTCTGCGCACCTCAACTCGCCGCCTGTGGGTTTCCAGAGAAACTGCTGCCTCGGCTGCTCGAAAAGCTAGTGAGTGATAATTTTGATGCCGGCAGCGCCTTCTCGTTGGCCACGCAGGAGGACGCGGAGGCGCCGTTATTGCTCGTGGCGAACACTGCCATGCCCGCGGGGGATGAGGTGTGGCTCGTCGATCACGCCTGGACCTTTCGAATGCGCCACGCGCGTCAGCAGCTGGATCAAAGTCCAGGGTTGCGTACGCGGCTAATGCGCAGCCTCGGCATCCCTGAGGGCACTTGCAGTCCTGTGGACGCCATATTCGCCCAGCTGTGGAGGGTGGTCGGGACCTACACGCTGGTCGCCGCCGATGGGAGCAAGACGGACGATGAATGCGTGTGGTACTGGCCCGACGAGGTGGGCACTGCCATGACCGCGCGTGCTGGCTTCCACGTGGATGTCAACTGCATCCGGGTGCCGCTGCTCGTGCCCTGGAAAGAAGAAGGGGCGACGGCCGTGGACGTCATGTGGCTCACGGCCGATGTCGAAGACCAAGACGTGGTGGCTGCGGATCCGTGGCGCTGCTTCTCGCGTTTCACAGGCTCAGCACAAGACGCCATTAAGGTGCTATGCGACGCTGCCAGTCAAGGCCAACTGCTGCCACACCTCCAAACAGCAACCAGCGCGCTGCTACAAAGTAACGGTGCGCGGGAGGGTGACGCTGACGACTCCACGTCGCAGGAGGACAACGACGAATGCGAAGCGGTGCAACTTTTGAAGCTGTGCATGGCGGAGCGTCGCCGACTGTTGCCACCGCAAAGCGGATACCGGCCATTTCGCGCACCAAGTCTGCCGTTTCCGCCGGGAGAGCCGCCCGCCCCGGCCCCCTTGCGGGTGTACACCGACAGCCAACTCGTTTTCGATTACCTCACGGACGAGCAGTTGTTTACCCGGGTCACGGACCCAGACGACGCCCACGTCATGTGGCTCGTTCATCACCCGATGCAGCGCTCGGACGACCACCCCAACGCGCGTTTCGTTTCGCAATTTCCGGAGGAGCGCCACTTTGTCACTAAAAATGCGCTTGCGGCCACCCTGCAGCGGCACTACGGCCGGCCTGTGCCGTGGCTACCGCTTACGTTCGACGCGACGAGCGAACCCGAGGTCATGGCGTTCATGGCGGAATTCGCCGCTCGCATAGCGACTGGGGACGACAACACGTGGATCACGAAGCCACACAATCTAGCACGCAGCATGGACATGAACGTGCACCTTGCACTTCCATGGCTGCTCAAGTTTGCTGGCTGCGGCGTTCCCAAGGTACTGTCGAAGTACGTCCACGACCCGTGCACGTTTCGCGAGCGGAAGTGCGACATGAGGTTCGTCGTCGCGTTGCGGTCTCTCGCACCACTGGAACTGTACGTCCACAATAACTTTTTATTTCGCTTCTCTGCCGAGCCCTTTTCGCTCTCCGACTTCGAAATGTACGAAAAGCACTTCACGGTGATGAACTACCGCGCCCCTGATCGTGTCGTGACCCTTCATGACGTCGACTTCGTTCGCGAGTTCGATGAACAGTACGGAGCCGGGAAATGGCAGTCTTGTCTCGATGCGATTCACGCAACCATACGCGACGCGTTCGCCGCCATGCCGGTTGATGCCGGCCTGGCAAACCGCGGCCGCTTCCGAGCGATCTACGGTGTTGACATGATGGTTACTCGCGATTTCCTTCCAAGGATGCTGGAAATCACGTTCAGTCCGGATAATCGTCGGCTGTGTAAGCAGCGGCCGACAGTCTTCAACGAACTGTTTGCAACTCTGTTTTACGGATCGCTGACCGCGGTCACCCGGCTGGCGTAGCGTGGTTCCGCGAAAATGCATATTTTTTTACCCCTGGCTGGTTTCAGAAGTTGCTCGTTCCGCTACTTATCGGCGACTGGTCATACTCGTTGTGCAGGATGTGTTGTTGTTGTCCTTGGTTCCCTTCTCAGACATCGAGACGCCGAATGTACGGGGACGCGGTGCCGCGTCGCTCGATCGTTCGCATCGTCGTGGCGCACCGATTGGACGAAGCGGATATCATCGATGTGGCACGTTGGGTAAACCCCGCCGCGTGCGATGGGTTGACGCTGCGGCAGGCGGTCGACACCGCCGCGATCGGTTGCGTACGGCTGTCACAGGTTGAAATGCGGCGGGCTTCCCTTGAATCACTCATCGCGGCATTGTTGCACCAGCGGCCCGAAATTGAGATGTTGACGGTCGGTGACGGCCCTGCCGTGAAACCGGCGCTCGGGCCTGTGGCGGCGCTCTGTATTTTGCTGCCAGACTTGTCGGTTTCTCGCCTTCAAGAACCCGTTCAGTTGGGGGGACTGCCGCTCATACGGCCATCGTGGGCCGATGGCACAACACAGATGAGCAGTTTGGAGAATGCGGTCGACATTCCTTTCGCGCTGTTGTGTGATCACGGTCGAAGCGATGCAGCGACGCTTCATGTTTTGGCGCAAAGCGCGTCACGCCAAGCGGACGGGCCGCTGCCCTCGAATTGGGTGTCGCTGCTTTGCGGCGGCTGTCTCGGCACTTTGTCACTTTCTGGATTGGTTGATGACTTGTGGTACCGTACTGGCCGGATGCCCAAGTTCGGCGCGTAAGAACCTTGCGGTGGCTTAAGCAGCAAGCCGAACCGACCGAGTGCGAACGCTGGCGTTTTTTCGTTGCCGACCGAAGAATTTCATTTTGGAGGTCTTCTGCTACCTTCCCCTATTTCGATGAGCGGGAACATGTCGTTTCGCATCGCCAAGGGCGTGCGCGAAAAGGTGCCTCGCTTGCAACAGCTTTCGGAGACGCTGTGGATCGTGCGCGGTCTACTGCCATTCGACGCCGGTGTGGTGGCGGTGCACAAGCACTTCGCCGCTCTCGGGGAAGTCGCAGATATCTATAATCATAAATACATGATTGAGCCAGAATATTGGCCCGAGCAACCGTCGCCCGCCTTCCACCTCACGGAGGAGTTGCAAGGTTTGACGCGGTTGGTGCGCGGCATGTCGCGGCCGTGGGACCGCAACGTCATGCTCGACGACACGGCGACCATCATCCTGTGTCCGACCACGCGGAAGCTGCTGTTGTACAACCCTGTACTGCTCGATGAAGAGGGCGAGGGCGAATTCCGGGCATTAACCGAAACGTACGACGTGGGGCACGTCGTCGTCCCCACCCGGCAGGCCGCCAATCGCGACGCCACAAAGCGGTGGATTCGCCGTTTTCGGGAGGCGCGGGTCCATTGTAGCGTCATGCCGCCTGGCCTGACGTCCTCGGGACCGTCTGTTCTGCAAATGACGGCCAAATCTGCGGCCGGGCCGATCGACGCGATCGTCTCGGGCGATGGGGGCCCGAAACGCCGCGTTCAATTCGGGAGGACGGCCGTTCCAACGACGACGAGTCCCTCTGTCCTCGAGGACGAATCGATCGAAGCCGCGCTCAGCCGCTGTGTCCTTCTCTCTCCCGAGGGGTGTGCGTTGGGTCAAACGCCAGTCACTTCGCTGCTAGCCGGCACCGTGCTCTGGCACGTACCCGGTGACGTTGCCACCAACGAATTCGTGTTGTACCACGAGCCCTCGAGCACGCTAGTGTCCACCGACCTTTATCACGCACCGTACACCGATTTTGACTGCATGAATAGCTGGATGTGCCGCGTGTGGTTTAAGCTGAACCGTCAAGGTAATTACAAAAGCAGCACTATCTTACCTGCCTTCAGGAAAGCCCACCTCGACGCGACTGGCCAGTTGCCCGTCGTCGCAGGGTTTGTGAAACAATTGACCGAGACGTGTCCCATTGATTTCCTCGTGGCGTCGCATGGAACGAGCCCTGTGAAAGTCCAGCAAGAAGTGCTCCCATCGTCGCTTCTGCGCGAAATGTATGGGCTGCCGCCGATTCTCACCGTACCCACGGTGTAGCTTGAATGAATACCGAGTGGCGGTGTGGTGTGGCAGGCACTGTTCACTCGCGAGGATTCATCCGTCGCAATGGACCTTTTGTTGTTGTTGCATCTTCAGCCACCCTTTGCGTATCCGTTCTCACTCTTGGACGAGTCGTCGCCGCATGGCTTCTGACTTGACTCCCGTGACCGTGTGGGTGGGCGAATGGCCATTGCTGAAGCAGTTTGTCGGTCGAGCGCGCGCCGGGTCCACCAACGCGTGGGAGGCAGCGCTTTCGAAGGGAAGCCGTGAAGCCATCACGGCCGTCACAGTCGCGTCCTCTCGCGTCGATGAGGCGGTGACGTCGCAGTCGCGGCGGATCAGCGCATATTGCTTCGCCAATCCATGGCTGCAACCCGCGGCTCTGGTCGGAGTGGCGACGGCCGTGACAACGAGCAAGTCCCTTCGATGGGGCACCGCGCCGGCGATGCGGAACGGCATTTTAGTCGGAGGGCTCACAGCGGCCTATTGTTTCCCGAACGACATCCGCTCGTTTGTCGACAAGGCCTATCACGGCAGCGTCAGAGACGCGTAGGATGGGGTCTGCGTGGTTTGAGCGTGTGGGTTGCTGCACTGGCACTTGTGGGGTCGGCTGTGGTTGCGTCACTAGACACAACTGCATTTACACGTACACTGTAATGTTGACCCCCCCGTCGGACACTTTGCGCTGTGGAAGCCGTAACATTCCACACCCGATGAATCCGTTCTTCGTCGACTTTAGCGCGGGACGGCCAGTAACGTTGCGAGGTGCACTCGCCGCGTGGCTGGTCGCCCGTAGTGCCGATTCGCGGCCTGCGTCGCCTCGCCTCGCCGAGGGTGTGTTGGCTTCTCCGATTCATCGAATGGGTGACGACGAGCGGCGTCGTAAGCGCGACGCGTTGCTGCTGGACGAAGCTTTTCAGGAAAATGGTTACTTTCCTGGCCTCCCAGGTGACTCCATTCGAGAGGGCAAATACATCCTCGCGAACGAGCTCGGACGTGGCGAGAGCGCGACGGTGTGGCTTGCTCGAGAACGACGCGGCGTGCCACTGACCGTGCGGGGATCATCCGACGCGAGCCGCGCACCGGCAACAGTGGCGATCAAAATATTTCGCTGCGAAGCGAAGTTGATCGACTCAATGGATTACGAACGGCAGTTGCTCAACTTCATATCCGCGGCCTCCGCGAGCTCATCTGCTCGAAGGAACGATGGTGCCCGTCGGTTCGACGCCCAAACTCTAGGCGTCGTGAACTTGGTTGATAGCTTCTCAGAGGTGGGTCGCCATGGTACTCACGGCTGCTTAGTGTTCGAGGAACTTGGCCCACCGGTCGATTGGGTGATGTCTCACTACCAATTTGCAGGCATTCCGCATCGAGTCGTCATCAACGACGTCTTGCTTTCTGCGCTCCACACGCTCAGTCATTTGGCGCGGCTGCACGTGATCCACACAGACCTCAAACCGGAAAATTTGTTGCTGCTGCACTCGTCCGACACCATGAAAGCAATGCTGACGACACTTGACGGGGACGATGCCAGCGGGGAACCACCGTCATCGAGCTCTACGGCAAAGCTCCCCCAGGCTGATTTCCGGGTGAAGTTGATCGATTTTGGGCTTTCGTATCTTGAGCCGCTGGAGCATCGAAAACTACGAGGAGCGAGGCGGGCGCCGTCGTCGCCAAGGCAGTCGCGTCCGGGCATCGGTCAAAAGGAAGCCGACCTGATCACCATCGGCAACTATCACAAGGGCGCCGTGATTCAGACTCGCGAGTACCGCGCGCCAGAGATCATACTTGGGTGCGATTTTTCGACACAGACTGACATGTGGTCCGTCGGTTGTCTGACATTCGAGCTCGCGACCGGGACGTTTTTGTTCGATCCCAAGGTGAACCCAAGCGTCACGGACGAGTCCTCCATGGATGCGCAGCACTTGATCGACATCACCGCCGTCATCGGCCCACCGAGTCCCGGGTGGCTCACAAGAAGCGCAGGATTGCACACAGCGACATTCTTTGATTCGCGGGGTCGCTTCAGGTTTGGCGACCTGGAGTCGGTGCCCCGGCGCAAATTGGACAAGGAGCTGGAGCCCTTCGTCGGCACTGGCGCTGCCGTGGCTCTGGCCAACATGATCCATTGGTGCATACAATGGGATCCGGAGCAGCGCGCCACCGCGGACATGCTTCTCACTCACAAATGGTGGACAGCGGTCGTGTAGGTTCGTTCTTGGCTTGGCTTTCTCGGGCGAGCGATTCCCTCCGGAATGCCTCTACCTCTCATCACGTGATCGACTCGTTGTGCTGGACGCGGATTAAGAGCGAATCAAAAGCGCTTTAACAAACCGCACTACTATTCCAATGATGAACATCTTGAGCGTCGTGGTACTGTTCCTTGCCTTGCTGGCTGCTGTGACGCCTGCGCAAGGCCTGCAGGTGCGGGAGATGGCCCCTGACTTCACGGCCGATGTGCTATTCGCGAACAGCTCCTTCGGTCGGGTGACGTTGTCTCAATATCGAACCAAGTCCTGGGTCTTGCTTTTTTTTTATCCGCTTGACTTTACGTTCGTTTGCCCGACCGAAATTCTCGAGTTCAATCGACTGATGCCCGAGTTCGCGCTCACGGAAACCGAAGTGCTGGGGATCTCCGTGGATTCCGTGTACACTCATTTGGCGTGGACGAAAACGGATAAATCCCTTGGCGGAATCGGCAAGCTCTCTTTCGCTCTTGTATCCGACCTGTCGCGCGCCATTTCCCGCGCGTACGACGTCTACTTGTACAACGGTCCGGACGAAGGCGTGAGTTTGCGTGCCACGGTGCTTGTTGACCCGAAGGGGGTCGTGCGCCACATGCAAGTCAACGATCTTCCGGTTGGCAGAAATGTCGCCGAGCTACTACGCCTGGTTCAAGCTTTTCAATTCGCCGATCGCAACGGCCAAGTGTGTCCATCCAAGTGGCAGCCCGGTGGCAAGACCATCATCCCAGATCCAGAGGGGGCAAGGACTTTTTTCGCGGCTGATGATTCTCAAAAGTAACTAAAGGGGGGGACAAAATAGTATACCGGTACCTACATATTAGTATACCCCCAGGTAGGTTATTTTTCGACCCTCTTCCAGCCAGGTACAGTAATATGTAGGTACACTATTTTGGGTAGGTACAGTAATAAGTAGGTACAGTATTTTTTCTTTTCCGGGGTAATGTACTTCACCACTTGCATTTTCTCGTCGCTGCCTTCCGAGCATCTGACGACGGCGTGTTCGATTTCTCTGAGTTCTGAGCCTCGGGCGACGGCGAGTTCGACATGGTAGGTACCACCAAAGAATTTTCCCCTCCGGGGGGTATGGTATTATGTAGGTACACTAATAATTTTCAAAAAACGCGCTTCCAGCCAGGTACAGTATTATGTAGGTATACTATTCTGTCCCCCCCTTTAGCATTCATCTCTCACCACGAGCTCCGCGGCGGCAGCGAATGAATGAATCATGTGGGTTGGGGCGACGCATTCGCGCAAAAGAAGCTTTCTTTTCCAACCCATGCAACGACCGGTTAAAGTGATTCAATCGACGGTGAGCAACGGTCATTCCATGCCATCGCAGCCGTGCGGCGTGGTCCCGTACCCGGTCTTCGTGGAAGCGAAGAATCTGCCGCCCGCGGTGTCCGTCAAGCTGGCACCACCGTCGGAAGTTTCTCTAGGTCTCGCGGCCCACCAGACCGCCGCGGAGGAACACGTCCGCGGGGTCGCCGCCCCTTCCGCATCCCGCCGTGCGTCCATCGGTGGCGGCGCCATATCGGTCGAACGATCGCAAGTCGATTGCGCCGTCGTGCCGCGTTGCACCGATGACGACGTGACACCGGAAGCCTCACAGGGCTCCACGGATAAGCCGCTGCCGACAGCAACCACCGACAATCCATTGGAGGGGCCTCACTCTGTCGGGCTGAACGTCCACGGTGTGTGTGACGTCCCCCTCGACTTCGTGGTTGACCGACACGCGTGGCTCACGCAGCGACGCCACGACTTGATCAAGTGTGGCAAACCTCCCGTGGGCAAGTCTGATCCCGTGGATGTCATCACAGAGCACGTCGGCGTCCTTCAAGCGCTTCCGGTCCCCAACCACCTCATACTCAACAGTGCCGCCGATATGGTCGCGTGGCAGCAACGAAAGCTCTTTGAGATCGCGTATGAAGAGCGCCGTGCCCGCGCCGTCAACTGGCTGTCCATCATCTGCGATGTGCGCGTCCTGGTGCTGCTGAACAGGGCTGTGCAGGATGCGCGTGACGTGTCAAAGGTGCAAATTGTGTTGCACCCACGATGCCAGCGCGCCTGCCAAGTATGGGAGCAACGCGCGGTATCGCAGCAGCGACTCCAAGCCCGAATCAGATCTGGCGAAATGCTGCCGCCTGCGTGGCACACGTTGCAGCGCTTACGCTTCTTCGCCGACTTTCCGACGAACGTCCTCCTTGGACTGATTCGGGACGCCTTCAACCAGGAGGTGGTGTCGTATTGCCGTCGGTGGTACAAGCGACGACAGACCGCTCACTACGCCGCCGCCGCCGACCGCGAAATTGCGTTGGTCGAGGTCCGTAAGGGCGAATACTTATACCACCAGGAGGACCCGACCACCGACATCTTCATCGTGATCGACGGCACCGTGGAGCTCTACGCCATCGCGCAGCCGCAGCCGTTGTGTGCCCCCTTGGCGTGGTGGCCGCGACGGCGTGGAAAGTCCAAGTCACGGGAAAACGGAGTCTTAGTTGGCGAAGCGACGGGCCCTGCCGTCGTTGGCGAGAGCGAGGCGATGACAGGGGCGATCCGCGAAAATAGCGCCTTTTGCTCGACGGACGCATGGGCCATCGCGATTTCTCGGCGGTGTTTGTACGGAGAACTCTGCTGCCTTCCGAGCATTGTTGCCGAAACGCTGCACCGTGAGGCGGCGCTATGCAGGTGCGATCGTCTCGCAAGTGCGTTCCCGCTGACGCCGGCGTTGTTCCGCCAAGTGGAAGCGTTTCAGTGCTGGCACGTCGCTGCCCTTAACGACCTTATTGCAGCGTTCCGCGTCGAAGTGGTACCCCGGCTCGCCGACGCCCTCGATGAACGCCATGATTTGTCGATGGCGGTCGTCATCAGAGGTCACCTCACGTTGAGTGAGTTTCGCGTCGACTCCACGGGCGCCACGGAGCCCGTCGCATGCACCAAGCGCACGTGTCGCGCCGGTGAACTCATTAACGCCGAACGTGCGCTCATCACGGATCCGGATGATTGCGTGTTCATGACGCTGACGGCAGAGCAGACGTCCGCCGTCGTGTGGAAGTGCCCCCGGTCCGCCCTGATCGAGGTCTCCATGCGGCACGCCGTGTGCGCCGTCGACAGCCGGCGCCTCATCAACGAGCATCGCGCGGCTGCACTGGCGTCACGACGACCTCCATACGAAACCATCGCGGCGCTGCGCGACGACGGTTTCTTCTCATTTGCGTGCCCTCCGTCATGCGTTCGCGCATGGTGGTCGACGGTGACTCCGGTGGTCTACTCGGCAGGCGACGCGCTGTGCCGCGAGGGCGAAAGCTTCCCGCCTCCGTTCGGCAAGCACGAGTTACTCGTGGTCGTCAAAGGGGTGGTCCAGGTGCGGCCGAGCCGGCGGTCGATGCAGTCGCAGCCCTTCACGATCGATGCTGCGGACAGCGGCGGCGTCGTCGTCGGCGGCGTCGAATTTGTGTTGAAGGCGAGCCACCACCTCCAGTCGGTGACCTGTGCGACCACCTGCTATGCGTGGAAGGGGCGGCGCGGCGATCTGGAACAGGCGCTGATCGAGTCATACCCTCTCGTTTGGACAGCGCTGTGCAGGGAGGAGACCACTAGTTTCGTATCGGACTGCTTCCTGCAGGGTGATTTCAGGCCCATGCTGACGTACGCTGCGGTGCCGGCCCTGGCAGGTCAATTTCGACAGTAGCGTGCCTCGCGCTGCACACACGGGCGGCTGCATTTATCAGTGTACATGAAGAACGGAAATGCTGGAGTTGAGTGACATTGTACTGACCGGTGTCGACCCCTGGTTGTTGATGCTGTGGCGGCGCTTTCCATTTCATACACTCCCCACAATCTATCATGTTCCAGCAATGTGTGGCGGGCATTGTCGTCGACTTGGCAGTCGACACCGCCGTTCGCGAGGTCGCCGTCCTGAACGCGAAACACTCTCTGGTCGCCACCGAGGTTGCGGCGTGGTGCATCTCGGAGGGCTGCCGGCAGCGGACGGAGGGTGCCGCCGAGCGCATTCAGTGCTGGTGGCGGAGGAAAGCGGCGACGCGGCGCCGACGACGTGTTGGTGTCGAGGCATTGGATGAGAAAGGGTACGCTGTCGGCATCATTGTTCAGTCCTGGGGCCGATGCTGCTGCGTCCGGGCGGTTCACGGGGCATACCAACGCCGTCTCGCAGCCAACGATCTCCCTGCCCTTTGCGGAGAGCGGTCGTTCGCGTCCCGTATCATTGCCTCTTGTGCGGCGGGTTACAGCTGCCGAAAAAATCTCTGCGTGGCGAAAGCGGCGCCATCGAGCACCGCCAGCGGAATCCCCACAGCGCAAACGGCAATCAAGCATACGTCTTGCAATTTTGTGTCTGGGGCGCAGACCACCCTGAGCTCGCGGCGGCGGCATGCGCTCTGTGTGTTGGAACTTGAAAATCTGCATCAGTGCCACCGGGCCGTTCTTTTGGACGAATGGAGGCTTGCGTGGCAATACCTTGCCGAAGGATGGTCCATCATTCGCCACGCGCACATGCTGATGATTGACGACCGCGTTGCGCTCTGTGAGGCGGAAGCCGTTCAGCGCGACAGCATCGAACGTGAGGCGGGCATCCCAATGCCGCACCAACCACGGTCCCAGCAGCGACTCGTGCTGGGGACAAGCGCGACGAGCTCCGCGACCGCTCGCCTACGATCGCGCTTGGCGGACCGCGTGCGCCACGACGACGGTGTGTTAAGGCGGGCAAAAATTCGTCAGGGAGTCACGGAACTGTTTCGCCACCTCCGCAAAAGGCAACAGGGCGCGCCACCACCCATACAGTCCAAGCTCGTGTCTGGCCGAGCGCAGCCGCGCGACGGTCGGTTGTCCCCTCGCGCTATTCCCAGCGCCTCCCCGAGTACTCTCTCTCCGTGTCGTGTCGCACTTTCGCAGAATGAAGAACTGCTGCTCCAACGAGTGAGCATGGTGCATTCCAACCGCGTCGCGGAGACCTCGCCTAGATCGTATGGTCAACGCGACCCGCACGACGCACAGGACCTCTTGATTGTGAGCCCGAGATCTCGCGTGTCGTCTTGGAGAGACCAAGCCGTCGAGTGTCTGCATGCTGGCAAGGTCGCGGCGGCGCAGCGGTTGTTGCTGGCTTGCGACGCCGAGCTGAGGCAGTTTGTGTTGAACTCCGGACCCGATCCTACCGGACATGAACGCGCACGGTCGGTGTCACTGCGAGTGTCACTGGACAACGTGTGGATGCGCTATCACCAACACATGGGTCAGCCCGAGCAGGCTTTGCAACGGACGCAACGTGCGGCATCGCTTGAGCGAGACCCCTCGCTGCTCGTGGAACTGCTCGGTCGTGCCGGCGATACTGGACCGGCGCGCTTTTCCGCCGTGAACGTAGCCGAGCTGACGATTGCCAACGTCGTGTCTCTGTCCGCGTTGCACTGTCGCTGCGGCGACCACCGCGGTGCCATCGGCATGGCGGACGAGGGCATCCAGCGCCTCGGGCACCTCGACGATGCGTCGTGGCGTCACGAGGCGTCCCCCCATGCGATGTACGCCGTGGCGCTGCTTCACAACAAGGCGCTCGCCGTCCTGCTGGAAACACTGCAGGCAGCCCCCACTTCCTCCGCGAATGTCACGGAACCTCGCACGCATTACTCTCAACAGCTGCTCCGGGCTGCCGTGGATCTGGCTACCCATTGCTATGGCATGACCGACCCGCGGGTCATCGCGGTGAAGCTTTCGTCCGTGCACTTCGCGCGGTTGGCGGGTGTACTCTAGTTTCCCGTTGTCACTTGTTTTGCTTCGAACATTGGGTTATTGTTGCGTGAACTATGCGTCTTTTGCTTCCCTTGAGTTGAATTACCAACGGATTTTATTGATTGAACACGATTACGATGAACGGGAAAGTGCAGCTGCTCTGCCTCGGGGCGCACGCGATGCTGCCGGCCGTCGCCGAGGCCGCTGGGTTCAGCCCCGCGTTGCTGCTGCGGATGAACACGGAGCCGCTTCTGCTCATCGGCGCGGGTCCGGGTGTGCTGCAAAGCTGCCTCACCGTCCTCGGGCAAATCCCAACTGCTATTTTTCTACCAAGCGCGAAGCTCCACCACATCGCCGACATGCAAGCCATCATTGAATGCGCGGCACAGACCGACTCCGTCGCGCGGAAGCTCTTCGTCTACGGCCCAGCCGACGTGCTGGACTACTGCATTGATTGCATCGACGAGGACATTGTTGCCAGTGTGCGGGACAATGTCGAATTCTTGCAAGTCGAACTCGGAGCCCCCACAGCTTTTCACCAACAATTTTACATGATCACCCAGCGCTGTGAAACCAAGAGTCCACGCTACAACGTATGCATTCTTGACACGTACCAACGACCGCTGCTTTGCGTCATCGACGGGCCGCTCTCCTATGTGACGGTGTTCCAGCAGGCACCGTGCGCGGTGGTCCGCAGGTTTGAGGGCCTTGACATTCCGCAACTTTACGATGCCCTGGAGTGCCCCAAGATGTTTTTAGTCGGCCACGTCGCCGGTGACCGTGGGATCGATCCCGTGGGCGATCGACCGGCGATGGGTCTGCGGATGGGCGACAAGTTCATCCTCCCGGCGACCAAAGGGCAATGGACGGGTCACGAATTGGCCAACTCAGGTGACAGGCGACCCGGCCCCGAACTCACCGACATGATCAGCAGCACTGGTCGCGCCGCCGCCGCGTCACTCGTAACGCGGACCCCATCCCCGCGACCGGGTCGCGTTCAATCCGCCTTGTCGGTCAAACCGTTCCAAGGTGGCTTGCTTTCAACTGCTCCGGTGGCGACTCGCAGTGATTTTTCGGTGGGCCAGCCAAGGAAACTTTACCTTTTCAACAACGAGGACAAGGATGCGGAACCGATCATCGTGATGCTCACGCCCGCCATGACGTTGGCGACGCTGAAGTCAAAAGTAGCCGGCATTCTTGGCATCCGGCCGTTTGGCCACCTGTATAGTGTCGACCACGGCCTTATCCGTGACACCGACTTGCTCGAGCACTGCCAGGAGCTGGTAGCCACGAAGCACGCGGGCGCCCCTTTCGACACGAGTCGCCTGCCAAGACAAATGAGTTACACTCGGCCGGCGGCGCGGCGCGGCGACGCGTTTCCGCTTTAGACAACGGTTTGCTTCGCGCCTTCTGAGAAATGACAAGAATGCTGCGCTTCCTCGTCGCATGGGCGGTTGTGTTTGTGTGTGTTTTGGACTCCCCGCAGGAACGTCTGCTTAACATGTTAAAGGCTGTCGTAGCACCCCGTCCGTCCTTCCACGTACAACGTCGCGGATCGTAATCAGTTGACCTCCAAGCAGCAGTGCCGCGCTATCACCCCTGAACCCCCAACCGTCTGCTGCGATTTTGCCGACTGCCCACAAAGCCGCATCGGGCGTAGTCAAATTGCCAGACCCGTACTGGAATCGAAGAACAACAAGGGCGACCTGAGCTAGGCAGCCGGGACCCTCTTCACCCGCCGCCCGTAGGCGAAGGTCAGCACCGGAGAGGGCGACTTGGCCGTGGATCGCTGCATCGCGGTGACTGCACGTGTGGAGCAGCCGCGTCTCCGGCGACGCACTAAACAAGATGCAGCTTCTGTACTTTATTCGGGTTTTCTGCTCTCGCAGGGGTTTTCTGCTCTCTCGTTCCGTCCGTTCGGTGCCGGCTTTTGTCGCTTCGCGTCCGGCCGCCGCCGCCGTGCGGTATTCGGCCGTC
>ERZ1292630.1087-Hain-H41-02um-R3-1087-length-27439-cov-6_pt1 | contig 27439 bp, 19 predicted proteins | sample MGYA00564408_ERZ1292630 | MGnify/ENA primary metagenome ERZ1292630 (study PRJEB36523, sample SAMEA6512641) | groundwater metagenome | collected 2019-01-08 | study: AquaDiva: Metagenomics assemblies of 32 groundwater samples
CACCCTTACCCCTTGATCACCTCAATCCGCTGGATCACGTCTCCTTCCAGCACGCCGTCGGCCACGTCGATGCCATCGGTGATCTCGCCGAACACCGTGTAGTCGCGTCCCAGCCGCAGGTTGTCCTTGAGATTCACGAACCACTGCGCGTCGCCGGTGTCGTGACCGCGGGTGCTCATCCCCACGGTGCCGCGCACGTGCGGCACGGTGCCCAGTTCGTCGCGCAGGAACCGCGGGTGCCCTACATACTCGTTGTCGCCGCGGCTCGGGCCCTGAATCACGAAGTCGGGCTCGACCCGGTGCCAGGCGAGGCTGTCGTAATAGCGTGATCGCACGAGCGCGAGAACGCGCGCGGCGATGATCGGTGCGACGTCGCCGCGGAGCCGCACGGTGAACGATCCGCCACCGCTGGCCGGCGCCATCACCACGCGCAGTCGCACTTCGTCACCGAGGGCGAGCCGCACCGCGTCGGCCGGCAAGGTGCGCACAAAAGGTGTGCAGCGCGCTTCTGTTGGTGTCCCGAGCTTCGCAGCGATCGCCGCCGCCGACCTGGCCACTTCACAGTCAAAATCCGCGGCCAGCGCCGCCACCCTGGGCGCGTCGGACACATCGGCGAATTCGGCGATGCGCGCCATCACCTCCATGCGCGCGTCGCGCGATGTCTCGCTGGAATCCCTGCGGAGGCGGTGGGCGGCCGCAATCGCCGTGCGGCGAATGTCGCTTCGGGAGGTTCCACCCTTGAGCGCCAACGCGCCGGCGCGCACCGCCTGATAGCCCGGTGCCCCGAGTGCCAGCAAGAACAGCTCGTCTTGCTTGTGTCCCGTGAGCTTGGCCAGCGCATCGATGGCCGCTTCCTTCACGTTGTCGTTGCGGTTGCGAGCCAGGAACCGCAGCGCCCGTTCGTCTTCCAGTACAGCTGCCGCGCGCGCGGCATAGGTGCGCACCCACGGCGACGGATTGTTGATGAAGCTGGCCACCTGATTGCGGGCATCCCCGGGCGACACGCGGGCCAGCGCCACGAGTGCGTGCGCCGCCGGCTGCCAGGCTGCGCCGTCCTTCGTGCGAGACAGCCGTCCCGACGATGCCAGCCATCCTCGCAGTGTCTTCACCAGCACGGTATCGGCGCTGCACGACGCAGTGACGATGTCGGCCGCGCGCAGTCGCACGTGCCACGAGCTGTCGGTGAGTGCGAGGCGCAGCGTGGCGCAGTCGACCTTCTTCGGGTCGAGCGCACGATATCGAATGCGCCACGCTGGATCAGCATACGCCGGCGGCGCGGGGAGCGTACCCAATGAGTCGCGGCCGGTGAATCTGGAGTCGCTTATCCGGACAAGCGCACGGCGCGCAAGCAGGGCCACGCGGGCATCGGCGCTGGCCACGCCATCCACCAGCGCGCGGTCGGTGGTGTCACGCCGGTCTTCGGCGCGGAGAATCCGGCTCACGAGCGCCGAGTCGGCACCGGAGACGGGAGCCTGCGCGGAAAGTGCGGTGCCGGCGGCAAGCAGCAGGATGAGTGTGCGCATGGTGAGGGGCAATCGAAGCTCCACCCGTGCCCTGCGCAAGAGCCATCGCCGGCGTGGCGAGCCGTTGCACTGGACATCGCGCCGGGCGCCCCGGGCGCCCCGGGCGCAGGGCGCGGCGCCGGGGTGGAATAGCCAGCGAACCGGCGCGGTGCGGCGTAGAATCAGACGGCAGGTTTCCCGGCGCGTGGTCTCCGGCCGCTCCGGGTCAGGTCACACCTCAACGCCAGCGTCCCGTGCCCATTCGCTTCGTCTTTTCCCGTGCCGTCCGCCTTGCGGCCGCCCTCGTGCTCGTCGCGCTGCGACTGACAGCCCAGCATGCCGCCCAGCAGGCAGCCAACGGCACCGACCCCAAGCTGACCGCCCTTCGCGAGCTCCTCGCCAAGGAGAGCTACATTCAGCCGCCGGAAGCACTCGTGAAGCTAGCGCTGGCCCCACGTCACCTCGTTGTGCGGCTCTCGGCGCCCAGCCCGGACCGCAAGTACTTCGTGAGGGCGCAGGACGACGGGCTGACCAGTGTCCAGGCTCTCGGCAAGGCGCACGTCTACTTTGCCGGCCTCGAAGTGGATCCCAAGGCCAACCGGGTCCGCGGAGACACGTCGGGTGACGCGACGAGCTTGCTGCTCATCGAAGCGCGTACCGGCAACGTGACCAGGCTCGAGACACCGAAGGGTGCGACCGTCTCTGGCCTCGCGTGGTCCCCCGACAGCAAGAAGATCGCCTACATCGCCAATTTCGAGATGGCCTCGCACGTCTTCGTGGCCGACGTCGCCACCGGCAAGTCGGTGCAGGTCACCAAGACGCCGCTGCTCGCCACGTTGGTCACGACGGTCGACTGGACCGCTGACAGCAAGAACGTGGTCACGGTGCTCATTCCCGAGTTTCGCGACCAGATGCCGAAGAAGCCCGACATCGCCACGGGCCCGCAGGTGCGCCTGTGGACTGATGGCACCAGGGCGCCCGAGCGTAACTATGCGTCGTTGATGAGCGATCCGTATGACTTCGCCCTTTTCGAGTATTACATCAGGGGTCAGCTCGCCGTCATTGACGTGGCCAAAAAGACCGTCAGGAATATCGGCGTGCCCGTGATGCTCTCCTCGGTGGACGCGTCGCCCAACGGCAAGTACTTCCACGTGTCCACGGTGCAGAAGCCCTTCTCGTACGTCGTGCAATACACGGCCTTCGGCAGTCGCGATGCGGTGTGGGACGCCGAGGGGCGCATGCTCGCCGAGATCACCAAGCGCCCACTACGCTATGCCGGCGACACGACGGGCGGCGCCGGTGGGCCAGGCGGCCGCAATGCCACGAGTGGCAAGAAGGGGCTGGCCTGGATGCCGCAGGGCGAGGGCTTCTATTACATCGCCACCGATTCCGCTGCGCGCGGTGATTCAGCTACAGGCGCCGCACGTCCTGCCCCCGCACCGGGTGGTGGCCGCCCGGGTGCGGGTGGTGCCGCAGGCGGCAATCGTCCCGAGAAGGTGGTGCAGTGGCTGCCGCCGTTCGGCGACAAGGACATCAAGGTGCTGTACCAGCATACGAGTGCCATTGCCAGCGCGGTGTTCACGGATGAGGCGCAGACGCTTTTCGTCGCCACCAACAACGCCGGCACGGGTGAGATCTTCGCCGTCAAGCTCAGCGAACCCATCAAGCGCATGAGCATCATGCGCCAGCGCGGCTGGACGCCCGCCTTCACTGGTGGCGGACGCACCGCCGGCTTTACCGCCGGCTTTACCGGCGGCGGCCGACGCGGTGACGCCGTCGACACGCTGGCCTTCTACACTAACCCCGGCTCGATGCTCACCAAGCGAGGCACCAACGGCGGCGAGGTCGTGGCGGTGAGTGCGGGGGGCGAGGTCTTCCTCAAGGGAACGACGTACTCGCGCGACTTCCTCAAGACCCCGCCGCGCGACTTCCTCGACAAGGTCGAGATCAGTACGGGCAAGAAGACGCGCGTGTTCGAAGCGGCCACTGACGTCGCCGAGTCCATGGGCACGTTGCTCGACGACGATGGCACGATGGCGGTGGTGACGCGCGAGTCGCCCACGACCGTGCCGAATGCGTACTTGAAGGACCTCAAGGCCGGCACGCTGACCCAGCTTACGAAGAACGTGGACCCGACGCCCGAGGTTACGGCGTTCCAGCGTCGTCGTCTCGTGGTCACGCGCGCGGACGGCATCAGCTTCGTGGTGCGCGTCATGCTACCGGCTGACTATCAGCACGGCACCCGGCTTCCCGGAATGCTCTGGTTCTATCCACGGGAGTACACCGACCAGGCCGGTTACGACCGCACACTGCGCACGGAAAACGTCAACGAGTTTCCCACCTTCAGGCCGCGCAGCATCGAGTTCCTGGCCACACAGGGGTACGCGGTGGCCAGTTTCGACCCGCCAGTCGTCGGCGAGGCCGGGCGGATGAACGACAACTACGTGTCGAACCTTCGCATGAACCTGTATGCCGTCATCGACGAACTCGACCGGCAGGGATTCATCGACCGCTCAAGGCTGGGTGTCGGCGGGCACAGCTACGGCGCATTCAGCACCGTAAATGCGCTCGTGCACACGCCGTATTTCAAGGCGGGCATTGCCGGCGACGGCATGTACAACCGCACGCTGACGCCGACGGGTTTCCAGAGCGAACGCCGCGACCTGTGGAACGGTCAGCGCGCGTACCTCGAAATGTCGCCGATGCTCAGTGCCGACAAACTGCAGGGTGCGCTCCTGATGTACCACATGCTCGAGGACCAGAACACCGGCACCGATCCCATCAGCTCCATCCGCATGATGCAGGCGCTGCGGGCCAACGGAAAGACGGCGTCGCTCTACCTGTACCCATACGAGGCCCATGGTCCCGTCACCCGTGAGACAATGCTCGATTTGTGGGGACGCTGGACGGCGTGGCTCGACCTGTACGTGAAGAATGACGGCATGGCAAAGAAGAAGCCTGCCACTCCGGCGGTGCAGCCGTAGGGGTTTGGGGGTCTCTCACGGAGCTACCGCCCCACCATGAGCTGCTGCAGCACCACCGTCCGCAGGTCCTTGATGCCGCGTGTCGAGGCCCGTGCCAGTGAAATGAACAACTTCCGCGCCTTCGTACGCTCGCCCGTGCGCAGCAGCGCCAGCACGCCGGCGTCACGCAACAGGTCCACGGGCAGCCACGTACGCCCCGCCGTTCGCGCGTCGAGCTGGGGCGTCACCTCGGCGGCCACACCCGCCCAATCGTATGTGCCCGCCGCGCGCAGGAACCGCCACGCCGAGCGGGTAGCCTCGGGCGCGTGCCAGCGATCCATGTACTGGTCGATCTCGCGATAGTAGGCCGTGTCCACCACGCCACTCACGCCCCCGTGAATGTCGCCTTCCACGGCGAGCACGCTACGAAACAAGGCCAACCAGTCTGCCGGCGCGTGCGGGGCGCCGAGCACGTCGCGCAGCGTCCCCTGGCGGACGAGCGCCTGCTTGTAGTCGCGGTCGCTGTCGATCGAGTCGCTCGCCGGCGCCGGTTCGTGCGCGCGAAGCCGCGCCCCCCGGGCGCGCGCCATGGTGCGTGGCAGGCGCAGCCCCTCGCGGGTCTCGGTCCCGAAGCCGATGCGCCGCTCGTCGATGGCCGCTAGCAGGTCGAAGCGATCCGCCGTGGCCTCGATGAAGCCGCGTGCCGCGATCTTCCGGAAGCGCGTCCGCTCCGCGCCGAGGTCGAGTACCGGGTGATAGTCCGAGTTCACGGCGCCGTCGCTGCGCACGGCCGGCAGGAACGCCGAGCGCGACCCGAGCAGCGCGCTCTCCAGCGCTTCCGGTGTGATGGGGCGGAACCGGCGCAGGTCGGCCGCAACCAGCGGATACTGCAGGACGGACCAGTCGGGAGCAGGAAGCAGGGAGTCATTGGACGCGACGATCAGCAGGTCGATGTCCATGGTGAGGTAGATGCGGTACGCCGGGAAGTTGCGATGCACGGCGCGCACCACGGTGAGCAGCAATCCGTCGTCGATCTCGTACAGGTGCAGCCACTGCCCGAAGACGCCGTGCGGTGCCAGGTACTGGCGCACCCGGTGGTAGAACTCGTCGGTGAACAGCCCGCTCACGCCGCTCACCCACGGGTTTGACGGCTCCGACAGGATGAAGTCGTACTGCCGGCGCGCCGACGCGAACACCGACCGTGCGTCGTCGTACACGAAGTGCGAGCGCGGATCGTCGAAGACGCGCCGGTTCACCGGGTAGAATTCGCGGGAGCCGCGCACCATCTGCGGCTCGATGTCGATGGTGGTGAGCCGCCGCAGGAACGGACTCCCAAGGAGGAAGTGCGACGACATTCCCGAGCCCTGGCCGATCACCGCTCCCTCACCCGCCCGGGGCACGTGGGCCAGCGTGATCATCGGCAGCAGGATCTGTGTGCTCTCGTCGCCATCCACCGGGCGAGCGCGCCTTACCGTCGAGTCGAACCAGATATCCGACAGCGAGGCGTCGGGCTTTCCGTTGGTGGCCAGGGAATACTCCCGTTCCCCCGGCGTCTGGCGCACGCTCACCGTTGCCGTGCGCCCGTCCTTGTAGAAGATCACGTTGCGAGTGTCCCGCTCGACGCGCCCGTAGCGAAAGACGCCGCTGGTCAGCACCTCGCGGGTGAACGGTGCGTACAGCGTGGAGCCGAGCACGGCGAGCAACCCGGCCGCGGCGAGCACCTGGGCGAAATGGCGCGCCTCGTGCGCTGCCGTCCCCGAGCGCCACATCAGCCAGACGCCGAGCGCCATGTCGATGACACCGCCGCTCACGAGCATCGCCTTGAGGCCGATGAGCGGCATCAGCACCAGCGCGGCGAACGCCGCGCCCACGATGGAACCGAAGGTGTTGATGCTGTAGACAATGCCGATGGCCCGCTCGCCGGTGCCGCTGGCCAGCAGGATGCGCGTGATGAGGGGGAGGGTGATGCCCGCGCAGAACGTCGCTGGGAGCATCACGGCCAGGCAGATGCCGTATCGCGCCAGGGAGAACAGCCGGTATCCCTCGTCGGTGCGGGAAAGCGCCTGCAGCAGCCACGCCATCCATTCGAAGCTCCACACGTACACCGACAGCGTGGCAATGGCGAGGGCGCCCATGACCCACTGCGTGATGGCCAGCGCGCGCACCGGGTTGCGAAACGTGTCGGCGTGCGTGCGCACCCAGAATGCGCCCATGGCGATCCCGAGAATGAACGCCGACAGCATGAGTTCGAATGAGTGTGTGGCGCTTCCCAGCACCAGCGACAGCATGCGCACCCAGGCGATCTCGTAGATGAACGACGACACCGCGGTGCCGAACGCGACGGCCAGCAGCACGCGAGCGAGCGAGGTCGCGCCGTCGCTCGTCACGACCGACTCCGCCACAGGTGCCGGCACTACTGGCGTTGCCGCGCTGGGGGCGTCGTCTTCGCGCGTGAGCTGTACTACGGCCACGACCATCGCGGCGGCCATGACATTCAGGATGCCGGCGGCCTGCAGCGTGCCCGGCAGCCCGAAGGCACGAATGAGCACGAAGCCGGCCACCAGCACGCCCACCGCGGCGCCCAGCGAGTTGGCAAAGTACAGGTTGGCGAGCACCCGCCCGCTGCCGGTGCGCCCGTCGGGTGAGGAGGCGCGCAGGTAGCCGGCGCTCATCAGCGGAAACGTGGTGCCCAGCAGCACCGACTGCGGGAGGATGAGCAGCGCGGCAACACCCCACTTGGCCACGGTGAGCGTGACGCCACCCGGCAGGGCGGGGAAGAGCGTGTCGTAACAGAAAGCCGTCACCACGCCGAACATGCCGTGAAAGGCAAATCCGATGATTCCGGTGGCGGCCTCGACGCGTGCATACCAGAAGAGCGGTTGCTTCATCCGTTCGGAATGCCGGGCCGTCCAGGCGGCGCCGGCAGACATCCCGCCGAGGAAGATGACCAGGACGATGGTCTGGGCGTACGCGCTGTGCCCGACGAACAGTCCCAGGTAGCGGCTCCAGATGGACTCGTAGATGAGTCCCGCCGCCCCCGAAAGCACGAAGGCCGCCGTGAGGACGAGCTGCAACAGGTTCATTGGGTCAGGAAAATAGCGCTCGCGAGCTGCATCTGATACCGCGAAGTTTCAACCGACCCCGCGAAGTGCGAAGGGCGTGCCGTGAATCCCATCACTCACTCGTAGCAGAGGCTCGGCGTCACCCGTTCCACCCAGTCACCAACACTCGTCCAGTCGCGCACGACGTCCGCGTCGATGTCAAAGGAAGACGCGTCGAACCGCCGGCGAATGTCGCGCTGCCCGATGAGCCGCTCAAAGTGCCCTTCGCCACTCGGGTTGGCTGCGGTGGGATACCTGGCCCACTGAAAGCGCAGGCGATGCGTGCTGACGATTGCCGCCAGCAGCAGCAGGCCGAGTGCGACGGGACGCAGCACGCGGGGATCGGTGACGTGCACGTGAACGCCGTGGCACGGTTCGGCGATGTACGGCGCCGCACCGGGAGTGAACACGGTCTCGCTGAACTCCACGCCTTTCGGGATCCGCTGCGACAGGTCGGCGAGCACCGCCGGCACGTCGAGCCACGGCGCTCCCACCTGCTGGAATGGCGCGTCGGTGCCTCGGCCCACACTCAGATTCGTCGCTTCGAACAGGCACAGGCCCGGGTACAGCTGGGCGCTGTCGAACGATGGCATCGCCGGCGACGTCGGCACCCAGGGCAATCCGATGTCCGGCCAGCGCATCGCGCGCGTCCACCCGTCGCAGGTAATCACGCGCAACTCGAGGTCGGTGAATCGCTCGCGACGCCACAGCCGCGAGAGCTCGCCCAGCGTGAGCTGGTGCCGCACGGGAATCGCTTCTTCACCGACGAACGAACGGCACGCCAGGTCGAGCACCGGCCCTTCGGCGCGCGCGAGGTCGCCGCCCAGCGGATTCGGGCGATCGAGCACGATCACCGGGACGCCCCCTTCGGCGCACGCCGCCATGACATGGAAGAGCGTCCACGTGTAGGTGTAGAAGCGCGCGCCGATGTCGGGAATGTCGAACAGCACCGCATCGAGATTGCGCAGCGATTCCTCGTCGGGACGCGTGCGCTCTCCGTACAACGAGACCACCGGCAGTCCGGTCAGCGGGTCGGTGCCATCGGCCACCGCGGTGCCATCAGCGGCCGACGCCGAAAGCCCGTGCTCCGGCGAAAAGAGCCGGACGATGGGAACACCGGCGCGAATAAGCGCCGAGCGGGTGCGCACCTCGGGGTCGGCAGCCAGCTGCGCGGCGTCGTTGGTGACGAGCCCCACGCGCTGCGCGCCGCCCAGCAGGGACGGGTCAGCAACCAGTCGGTCAGCGCCGAAATGGATCATCCGGGTGCCCTCTCGCAGGCGATGACGCGCATTCAGCTGCAATGATTTGATGATGCTCGGAGCGGATCGGTGACGAAGATTGGGATGGCCACGGGCACCCATTCACAATGCCCGTACTCAGCAGGTTCCTCGGCATTTCGATCGAAATGTATTATGGTGATCACGCTCCACCGCACTTCCATGCGCGTTACGGTGAGTTCCTGATGACCGTGGACATCGAGAGCGGTGTGGCGACGGGAAGCTTTCCGTCGCGTGCCCTTCGGCTCGTACTCGAGTGGCGAGAGCTGCGACAGGAAGAACTCCGAAGGAACTGGACCGAGATCCGGAGTCATCGGCCTCCTCAACCCATCGCCGGGCTCGAATGATGACCTTCATACATGTGCGCGAAGTACGGGTGGACGGACCGCACCGGCTCTGGCTCCGGTTTTCCGATGGCGCCGCGGGGACGGTGGATCTAGCAAGCGAACTGTGGGGTCCCGTGTTTGAGCCGCTCAAGGACCCGGCGCTCTTCGCGATGGCGGTGCTGGACGAGAATGCCTACACCGTCTGCTGGCCCAACGGGGCCGATTTCGCGCCCGAGTTCCTGAGGGAACGCCTCTCCGGGCACTCCGGTCAGGTCGCCGAGCGTCCCGCACCCTAGTCCGCTTCCGGCGGCAACGGCACCACCGTCGTCTCCTTGGTGGTCCGCAGGACGATCGTGGTCCGGGCCCGCACCACCCCCGGCGTTCCCTTCAACTCCTCGCTGACCACCCGGTCCAGGTCGAGCGGGTTCCGGCAGCGGAGCTTCAGAAGGAAGTCGTCGTCTCCGGTCACGTGGTGGCATTCCTGAACCTCGGGGATGGCATTCACCCGTTTCAGGAATGCCTCGCGCAACGCCGGCCGCTCCAGCGAGACGTCCACGAAAGCCGTGACCATCATCCCCACGGCGTCGGGGTTCACGTGGGCGGCAAAGCCCTTGATGATGCCGAGTTGCTGGAGCTTTCGCACCCGGTCGGCGACCGCCGGTCCAGTCAGCCCCAGGGTCTCTCCGAGCTTCGCCCACGTCTCTCGACCGGCATACTGCAAGCGGATAATGAGACGGCGATCAATCGAGTCCATGCACAAAGACTAACGAAACAATAGCAAAGTGGCAACTACTCAAATGAATCGTTATTCGCCCGTGCGTCGGATTCACGTGAGAAAACCGGTCGTTCCTTGGTGTCCCTCTCGGAGACCGGAGCGAATCCCGCGCCTACACGGCCACCGGGTCCACCACCTTTCCGTCGAACAGCTGCACCTCACGGTCCGCATGCTGCGCATAGCGCGAGTCGTGCGTCACCATGCAGATGGTGCTTCCGTGCCCGTTGAGCTCGCGCAGCAGCTCCATCACCGCTTCGCCGTTCTTGGAGTCGAGGTTCCCCGTCGGCTCGTCGGCCAGCAGGATCGCCGGGTCGCCGGCCACGGCGCGCGCCACCGCCACCCGCTGCTGCTGGCCGCCGCTCAACTGTGCGGGAAAGTGCTTGGCCCGGTGCGACATCCCCACCCGCTCCAGCGCGGACGCCACGCGATCCTTGCGTTCGCTTGCCGCCATGTCGCGGTACGTCAGCGGCAGTTCCACATTCTCGAAGACCGTCAGGTCGCCGATCAGGTTGAACGCCTGGAAGATGAACCCGATCTGCCGGTTCCTCACCCGCGCCCGGTCCACCGCCGTCAGGCGTGCCACGCTGTCGCCGGCCAGCGTGTACTCGCCGCCACTCGGCGTGTCGAGCAACCCCAGGATCGAGAGCAGCGTCGTCTTGCCGCACCCCGACGGGCCGCTGATGGCCACGTACTCTCCCTTCCGGATCTCGAAGTGCACGTCGGCCAGCGCGTGCGTCTCCACCTCGTCGGTGTAGAACACCTTCTTGATGCCTTCCAGGTGGATCAGCGCCTTGCCATTGCCGGTCATCTGCAACACTCCCCGTAGCCGTAGTGATCTGTCGTACTCTGTCGCACTCTGTCGTTCTCTGTCGTTCTCTGTCCCTATTTGATTCTCACCCGGCTCACATTCGCATACTGCGACATATCGCTGACGATGATCTTGTCGCCGATCTCCAGCCCGCGAATGATCTCGATGACGTTCACCGAGCTTCGCCCCAGCTCCACCGGCACCCGCTCGGCGGCCTTTCCGCCGTCGACGACCCTGAACAGCGACACCAGCCCCGACCCCGCGCTGAACGACGGACGCCCCGTGTACAGCACGTTGTTCAGCTTCTCGATCACGATGGTGCCGTCGACGCTGAGGTCGGGCACCGCGCCGTTGGGCAGCGCGCCGTCGAGCACCACGTCCACCGTCACGCTGCCGCCCTGCGCCGACGGATCCTTGCGGCTCACGTGCCCGGCCACGAAACCGTTGCGCGTGTCGATGCTCGCCTTCTGCCCGATGATCACGTCCTTGGCCTGGCTTTCCGGGATGCGCAGCACCGCCTTGAGTTGCCCCGGCTGCACCACCTTGGCCAGCGTCGTCCCCTCGGGCACCCACTGCCCCAGCTGCAGCGTGAGGTCCTGCAGCACACCGGCGTCGGGGGCGCGCACCTGCAGCGACCGCAACCGCGCCTGTTGATTGTCGGCGATCGCCCGCAGCTGCACCACCTGGCTGGCCTGCGTGGCGATTTGCGAATCGATGGCCTGCTCCAGCAGCTTCAGCCGCTCCTGCTCCACGCGCAGGCGCGTCGTGAACTCTTCGGCCTGCGCCTTGCGCGTGCGCACCTCGAAGACCGACAGCAGGTTGCGCTTGGACAGCGAATCGGCGGCCATCGCCTCCTGCGTGGCGCTCACGAACTGCGTGCGAGTGGTCGCCACCACGCCTTGCTGGGTGAGCACCTGGCCGCGCAGGGTGGTCTTGAGGTTCAACAGTTCGATCTGCGCCTGCCGCACCTGCTGCTCGGCCTGCATGGTCTGGATCTGCAGGTCGGGATTGCTGAGCTCCAGCAGCAGATCGCCGGCGCCCACTCGCTTGCCGCTCTCGCTGGCCAGCCGTTCGACGCGCGCGCTGGCCTGCGCGGTGATGAAGCGGATGTGCTCGGGCACCAGCGTGCCGGGGCCGCGCACCTCGCGCACCACGTCACCCTTGCGCACGCTGTCGATCAGCACGGCCGAGCGCTCGATGGACTGCGACGCCGGGTCGAGGCTCACCGTCCACGCCGTGATGGCAACGAGTGCCACCACGCCGCCGCCGATCATCAGGTTGCGCCGGGTCTTCTTTGGTGGGGTGCGGACGATATCCATCTTTGAGTGCGGGGTGGGGAGTTCGGGGTGGCGGGTGCAGGTGCGGGGTGCGGAGGGAAGTGCGGAGTACGGAGTGCAGTAGGCGACGTCAGTCGTAACGGAGGGCGTGCATGGGATCCACCAGTGCAGCCCGACGTGCCGGCATCCAGCCGGCGGCGAGTGCGACGCACGCCAGCAGTACCACGGCGATGCCCAGCGCCACCGGGTCGTGCCCTTCAAGTTCGTACAACAGCGACCGCGCCGCCCGACCCAGGCCCAGCGCGCCGGCAATGCCGATGACGCCGCCGATGAGCAGCATCACGCCCACCTGCTTCATGACCAGGCCGCGCACGCTGGAGCCGTCGGCGCCGAGCGCCATGCGCACGCCGATCTCACGGGTGCGTTGCTGCACCGAGTACGACAGCACGCCGTACAGTCCCACGCCGGCCAGCAGCGTGGCGAGCAACGCGAACGCGCTGGAGAGCGTCGAGATCATGCGGTCGAGGAAGACGTTCTCCTTCACCTGCTGTGTCATCGTCTTCAGATCTTCCACCGGCAAGTTCGGGTCGATGCGCTTCATCGTCGCGCGCAGCGTGCCCAGCATCTGCCCCGGCGGCAGCGACGCCTTGACGTAGAAGTACATTCCGCTCAACCGTGCGTTCTGCCGCCACGGGCGGTAGAAGACGGGCGGCACCGAGTCCTTCACCTCGGAGTACTTGAGGTTCCGCACGAGGCCGACGATCTGGATGTTGAGCGAGTCGTTGTCGCCGTCGCCAATGAACTTGCCCACCACGTCGCCGCCCATCTTGAACTTCTTCGCAAACGCTTCGTTCACCACGGTTACACGCTGGGCGCCCAGCTGGTCGGCGGTGGTGAACTCGCGGCCGGCGAGCAGTTGCACACCGAACACCCTGAAGTAGTCGACACCGATTCCGTTGTACCGGGAGTTGCAGTCCACGTCGGGACCGCACGCGTATCCCTGCACGTGCACGCTCTCGCCCCAGTTGTCGCCGCTGAGCAACGGCATCAGGCCACTGGTGATACCTGTGACCCCGGGTACGGCCAGCAGTTCCTGCTCCACCCGGTTGAGCAGCACCGCCGTGTTCGCACTGTCATAGCCGGCGCGGCTGGGGACAATGTTGAACTGCGCGATGTCGTCGATCTTCACGCCCAGGTCGATCTTGCTCACGTTCATGAGGCTCTTGAGAAAGAGCGCACTCATGATGAGCAGGCCCATGGACAGCGCGATCTGCGCCGTCACCAGCGACGCGCGGAACCGTGCGGCCGCGCGCCCGCCGGCAATCTGCCCGGCGCCGGCGCGAATGGCCGAAATGAGGTCGCTGCGCGTGCTGTGCAGGGCGGGAAAGAGGCCGAACACGAGGCCGGTGACGATGGCCAGCAGTGCCGAGAACCCGATCACCGTGCCGCTCAACGAGAACTTCATGGTCTCGGCGGCTTCGGGCGGCAGCAGCGCCATGATGACGCTCAGCGTCCATTGCGCCACGAACAGCGAGGCCAGTCCGCCGACCAGTGCCAGCATCACGCTCTCGGTGAGGAGCTGCACCATCAGGTGGCGTCGGGTGGCGCCGAGTGCCAGGCGCACGCCCATCTCGGTGGCGCGCCCCGCGCCGCGGGCCAGCAGCAGGTTGGCGATGTTGGCGCAGGCGATGAGCAGCACCACGCCCGTCACCGAGAAGAGCAGCAGGATGGGCGTCCTGGCTTCGCGGTGAATGTTGCTCTGTCCGCGCGCGCCGGGTTCCAGCAGCACCTGCTTCTTCTTGAAGCTCTCCATCGTCTTGTCGCTCATGCCCTGCTGCAGCGGCGCTTCGACGTCGGTGATGATGGGATGATACGTGGCGTTGATCGTCACCTTGGCCGCCGCCACCGACATGCCGGGCTTGAGGCGCGCAAACAAATACACCCAATAGTTACGACGGTCGTCCCAGCGCGTGAAGCGCTGCAGCTCGCCGCGCATCGAGATGGGCACGTACACCACGGGGAGGTTACCGACCGTCGTGCCCTCGAACCCCTGTGGCACGACGCCGACGATGGAGTACGATTTGCCGTTGATGACGATCGACTGTCCCGCGATGGCCGGGTCTTTGCCGAACTTGTTCTCCCAGAACGCGTAGCTGATGACGGTCACGAAGTTCGCACCGATCACCCGGTCGTCTTCTGGTGTCAGCAGGCGCCCCACGACCGGCTGGATGCCAAGCACCGGAAAGTACGAGCCGCTCACCATAGTGCCGTTGCCGGTCATCGGCTCGTTGCGTACGCTCAGCGACACGCCCGTCTGCCGGTGCGCGACGATGCCCGTGAACGGCGTCTGCGCCTTCTCGAGGTCGCGGAACATCGGGTAGCTGAACACCACGTTGCAGCTGCCTGACTGGTTGCACGTGTTGGAGCCAGGCATCGGCCCCGGCGCCGAGAGGTTCACCAGGCCGCTCACGTCGGGCACGGGCAGCTTGCGCATCAGCAGCTGGTCGAACATCGAGTAGATGGCCGCGTTGGCGCCGATGCCGAGGGCGAGCGACAGCACGGCGATCGCCGTCACGAACGGCGTCTTGAGCAGCATCCGGGCGGCCAGCGTGATGTTGCGCATCGGGGATGAGTACGGAGTCCTGAGGAACCAAAGAGGCACTAACTGCTTGGACAGCCGCAGGATGCCGATGGTTTGCCTGGTTCTCGGTACGGGCTCGTGATGGGTAGGGTTTCAGGTTGAGAGAACGACAGACACTGCCTGCCACGGACGACACGGACCACACGGACTACTCCATTGAGCCCGTGTGGTCCGTGTGATCCGTGGTGATCAGTTGCAGAACTCGACGCTGCGCACTCGCGGGACGACCGCTACTTCGGCGTAACCGACCTGGCCAGCCGCTCCATGACGCGCCGAAGCGGCAGCGACGGGCGCCCGGGAAGGATGTTCCAGCCGTAGAAGACCGCCATCAGGTCGAGATCGGGGAAGTACATGGGGAGCTGGCCGCCGAAGCCGGAGCCATTCCACACCACCTTGTTGGCATCGAGCGGGTCGGGGTAGAGCCACCACTTGAAGCCGTACTTCGGCGCGCCGGCTCCCGTGCCGACGGTCACGGACGGCGTCACCGAGCGGCGCACCCAGTCGCTCGAGACCACGCGCTGGCCGTTCCAGAGACCATCCTGGGAAAAGAGGTACCAGATGCGCGCCAGGTCGCGCGCTTCGAGGTAGAGTCCGCCTTCGGTGTCGGCCAGGCCGGCCGGCGTGCGCTTCCAGAACCAGCGCTCGATGCCCAGGGGAGCGAACAGGTGCCGGGCGGCGTACTCCTCGACGTCCACGCCGGTGGCGTGGCGAAAGATGTGCGCCAGCAGTTCGGTCTCGCCGCTGCTGTAGTTGAACAGCGACCCCGGTTCGCGCGCCATCGGGCGGTCGATCATGTACTTCACCCAGTCGTAACTCCCCTCCATCACCGTGCCGGTGTTGTTGGGGTCGATGTACGGCAGGTTCTCGTTCCAGTCGAAGCCGCCGGTCATCGTCAGCAGGTGACGGATGGTGATGCGCCGCTTGCGATCGTCGATGTTCGCCACCTTCGTGGTGTCGAAGAACTGCAGGATCGGCGTGTCGATGCCCGGGAATTCGCCGCGCGTGACGGCGGTGCCGATGACCACCGACGTCACCGTCTTGGTCACCGATTGCAGCGAGTGCAGGTCGCCCTGTTTGTTCTGGTACCACGGGTGCCACCAGGCGCTGAAATAATTGTATGGCCCGGTGGGATCGTGCGGGTTCAGCGGGTTGGTCACACGCGCGGAATCGCCGTAGATCTTGTCGTAGTCGTGCCTGTAGGTGGCGTCGTACGCCACGCGACCGTGCCGGATCACGAGCATACGGTCCACATAGCCGTACTGTCCCGCCTTGATCTCGGCGTCGATGCTGTCGAGCACGCTGGCGTTGATCCCCACGTCGGCGGGCCTGGCGGTGGGCCAGGTGCGGCCGGGGGCGGTGCCTTGCGCGGCCGCCGCAGACACGGCGCCGGCGAGCAGGGCGACCACAACGGATGCGCGGCGATGCAGCATGCTGGCTCCTGTGACGACTGGGGGGAAGCGTCGAGTCCGAAATCTGCGGCCCCGGGCGGTTATCGCGCCACAGACGGACACGGCATGTTTTGCCGCAGATGAACGCAGAAGAACGCAGACACTACAAGAAAAATCAGGGGGGCTCGGCGGACAATCCTGTCCCCCTCACCCCCCCTAAGGTCGTTCTGTGTTCTTCTGTGTTCTTCTGTGGCAAAGAGCAGTTCTGTGGCGCGGTGCGCCGTGGCTCTTACGCCGTCGCTTCGGGCGCCGGTTCGGCTGCGGCGACGGGCTCGCGCTTCTTCCACTGCGAACCGTGCTGCGACGGCTGCGACAGGCGGAACAGGCGGTTCGTGTAGAACTGCACGATCCGCTCCTGCACCGAGGCGCGCGTGTCGTCCCTGGAAGTCTGGAAGGGAGCGTAGCTCTGGGCGTCACCCGAGACGTCGAACCACCACCAGAACTCGCCCTTCGTGCCCCGGCGCTCCTCGATCGTGCAGGTGTACTTGCGGCCGTCGGCGGCGAAGTCGAATTCCTTGATCATCGGTGGCTCTCGTGAAGGGGGACCCTGCTCCTCAATCTAACCAATTGACGGGGCCAATGGCTGGTTTCGGGTCTCAATTGACCTTTTCGAGCCTTTTCGCAGCGAGATCGGGGAAGTTCCGAAACTCCCAAGGCCACAGGACCCGTCGTGTAGGAACGCCGGCCGGCCGTGGGCGATCCTGAACCCTGACAGTCATCGCCATGCCTTCAGTCCTGCAGGACCTCCGATTCGCCCGCCGCATCCTCGTCAAGAGCCCGGTCTTCACCGCCGTGGTGGTGATCACCCTCGCGCTGGGCATCGGGCTCAACACGGCGGTCTTTTCGGCCATCGACGCGCTGCTCCTCCGGCCCCTGCCGGGTGTGCGCGCCCCCAATGAGATCGTGCAGCTCTACCGGTCGTGGCCCGGCGATTTCAAGTACGGCTCCAACTCGGTGCCCCACTACCTGGACATCCGCGAGCGCTCCGGCGACGTGTTTTCCGGCGTTGCCCTCTGGACCTTCGCGCAACTGAGCATCGCCGCCGACGGACGGACACAGCGCCTCATGGGAGCGATGGTCTCGGCGAACTACTTCTCGCTGCTCGGCGTGAGCGCGGTCAAGGGACGCGTCTTCCTCCCCGAGGAGGACCAGGGTCGCGACGCCCACCCGGTGGCCGTGGTGAGCTACAACACCTGGATGGGGACGTTCGGCGGCGACCCACTGATCATCGGCAAGCAGGTGGTGCTCAACGGCCAGAACTACTCGATCGTCGGCGTGGTCCCGCAGGAGTTCAAGGGGATCATCTCCATCGTCACACCGGCACTGTGGGTGCCCCTGATGCAGTTCGATCAGGTGCGGCCCGGCAGCGCTGCCGACTTCGAGCGGCGTGGCAACAACTCCAACAACGTCATTGCCCGGCTCAAGCCGGGCGTGAGCTACGACGCGGCGAACGAGCGCATGAAGGCCCTCGTCGCGCAACTGCGCGCCGAACACCCCGACGACTACAAGGAGAGCGGCATCACCGTCGTCCGGCAGTCAGACGCGGGCATCCATCCGACCATGCGCGCGGCCCAGATCGGCCTGTCGTCGGTCGTCATGGCGGTGGTGATGATTCTGCTGCTCGTCAGTTGCGTGAACGTGGCGAACCTCTTTCTCGCCCGCGCGCGCGACCGCGCCCGCGAGATGGCCATTCGCCTGAGCCTCGGTGCGCGCCGCAGCGCGCTCATCAGGCAGCTGCTCACCGAAAGCCTGGTCTTTGCCGCGGCATCGGCGGCCGTCGGGCTCCTCGTAGCCCAATGGGCCATCACCCTCGCCAACCAGATCACGCTGCCGTTCGACATCGACTTCAGTGCCGGATTGCGCCTGAGCCCGATCGTGCTCGCGTTCACCATGGTGATCTCGGTGGTGACGACGCTGATCTTCGGCCTCGCGCCCGCGCTGCAGGCCACGCGCCCGTCACTCATTCCGGCGCTCAAGGGCGAAGCCCCCGCCGGTGAATCGCGGTCGCGCGTCACCAAGGGACTGGTGGTGGCGCAGATGGCGCTCTCCATCATCCTGCTCGTGTCGGCGGGACTGTTCCTGCGCAACCTCAAGGCGGCAACGGCGGCCGACAAGGGATTCGCGAGCGATCACCTGCTGGTGGCGCAAATGGACCCGTCATTGCAGGGCTACACCCGCGCGCGCACCGAGGAGTTCTATCGCTCGCTGATGGAACGCCTGCGCGCCATGCCCGCGGTGCGCGAGGTCGGGCTGGGTTCGACCATCCCGCTCAGCCTCAGCGAGAACGACACGCACGCCGAGATTCCCGGGTACGTGCCGGCGGCCAACGAGAACATGGGTGTGCAGCTGAACACCGTGTCGCCCGGCTATTTCGCGGCGATGGGCATTCCGGTGAAAGGACGCGCGTTCGAGGCGCAGGACGACAGCGCCGGCCGCCGGGTGATCGTCGTCAACCAGCGGTTCGTCGACCACTTCTTCGGCGGCAAGGACCCCATCGGCAAGGTGGTGAAGAGCCGGGGCGGCGAGCACACGGTCATCGGCGTGGTGCCGACCGGCAAGTACCAGCGGCTCGGCGAAGCTCCCACGGCGTTCATGTACTTTGCGCAGGCGCAGCACTGGGACGCCGGCATGGCCATCCACATCCGGACGACGAACGATCCCACCGCGCTCATTCCCGCGTTGCGCGCCGAGGTCGCCGCGCTCGACGCAGCCATCCCGCTGAGCACCGTGCAGTCGATGGAGAAACAGCTGGGCATCGCGCTGCTGCCGGCGCGGCTGATCGGCGCGGTGCTGGGCATCTTCGGCCTGCTCGGCCTGGTGCTGGCCGCCATCGGCACCTACGGCGTGATGGCGTACTCGGTGGCGCAGCGCACGCGGGAGATCGGCATCCGCATGGCGATCGGTGCGGCGCCGGGCGATGTCGTGCGGCTGGTGATGCGGCAGGGCATGTCGCTGGTGGGCATCGGCATCGTGATCGGACTGGCCGGCGCGTTCGGCGCGTCACGGGTGATTCGCGGCGTGCTGTATGGCGGCGGGGAGAACGATCTGCTGACCTTCGCCGCGGTGCCGGTGGTGCTGGCGGCGGTGGCGATGCTGGCGATATGGATTCCGGCGCGACGCGCGGCGGCCATGGATCCGCTGGTGGCGCTGCGGCAGGAGTGATGTCGCTGGGATTCGTGTTCTGGTCTCACACGGAGACCGGTGTCGCGATGTCTCCGTGAGGGCCCAGAACACCAGTCTATCTGCGCCGAGCAGTAATCAGCACCGCAATGTCGCCGGGCCGTCCGTTGATGAAGTCCAGCTGCACGCGGCCATCCGCCCGAGTAGAAACCGTCGCGGGAATCGACGAGTTGGTGAGCGCCCACCCGGCCGGCAGCACCACGGAATTGAAGGGCCGCCCGAACCCCCGATCCCAAACCAACTCGCCACCCACCACCCCGTACCGGGCAGTGTCGGTGTAAGTCTCCGTCATCCGCAGGCGGATGGACGTGCCCGGCTGCACCGGCGCAAAACGGAAGACCACCACCTCGGTCTGCGGCGTGACGCCGGCGACGTCGAGCCTGGCCGCGGTGATGGCATCGCCCTTCAGCACTTCGTGCTCGAGCTTCTCGCCCGTATCGAGGTTCAGCGCGCTCGGGTTGCTCACCGTGCTCCCGCCACGCACGATGTTCAGGTAGGTGCTCGTCCCCGGACGCGACTCGGTGTAGTCGTGGTACAGATCGAAGGCGTGCGTTTCGGGCTGCTGCAGGAAGTAGACGATCTCGCGGTCCTGGTGTGCGCGTTCGTCGAGGCGATTGGCGATCGAAGCCGGCCGCGCGGGAGCCGCCGTGACCGGCACCCTCAGCGGCACGGCCCTCAAGGTCACCGCCGCCTCGCTCGGCGTGTTGTTCCAGAAACTGATTCCCACGCGCCCATCCTTCTCCTGCAGCACCTGCGCCGGGAAGCTCGACGACACCAGTTCATACCCCGGCGGCAGCACCACCGCGTTGCGCTTGATGCCGAGCCCGCGGGTGAACACCAGCGTGTCGCCGCGCATGAAGTACGACGCGGTGTCCATGTACGTCTTGAGGATCAGCACGCGCTGCTCGCCGCCGTTGGCCGGCACGGGGCGGGTGAGCGTCACCCTGATGTAGCGTTGCGCGTCGTTGCCCACGCGCACGCCGCCGGCGCGCGCCTCGGTGGCCCCGACCTCGGCGAACGCGAGCGGCTTCCCCGTGGCGCGGTCGATCACCGACTCGTCACTGGCCGTGCTCCCCATGCGGATGGGATTGTAGTAGTGCGTGGCGCCCGGCGTGGTGGCGGTGATCTCGTAGATGATGCGGAACTTCGCCGAGCCCGGGGCCAGGAGTTCGTAGCGCGTGTAGGCGTCGGCGTCGGTCTGGCGGGGCGGCTGCTGTGCAAGGAGCGGCGCGGCGATGAGGCAAAGCAAGGTGGGAGTTCTCATGGGTGAGAACATGGACTCGCTGGCGGTGTAGCGCCAACCACCAACCACCAACCACCAACCACCAACCACCAACCACCAACCGTCAACTGCTTGCCACAGAAGAACACAGACAAACTGCCGACCACGGATGACACGGAATACACGGATGTTCAGGTGCACTCGATACGATCCGTGTGATCCGAGTCATCCGTGGCAAGCAGTAAGAGCACCCTTCGCCAGACATATGTATCTTCCTGCACCCTCCACACCTCGGAGCCTACCACGATGCGGAGTATGTCCATCAGACTTGGCGCAACCCTCGTCCTCGCCGCCGGCACCGCGTTCGGCCAATCGGCCGCGAAAACTGTCCCCGTCTTCGTCAACGGACAGGCGCAGGTCGTGCCCGGCTTCCAGGATCCCGGGCAGTGGATCAGGCAGGAACTCTGGGTGGAGACGTCGTTCGACAGCGACGGCGACGGCCGCAACGACCGCATGCATGTGGACGTCACGCGCCCTCGGCAGACCGACACCGAAGGACTGAAGGTCGCCGTGGTCTACGAGTCGTCGCCGTACTTCGCCGGAACGTCGGGGGCGCGCAGCTTCCTGTGGAACGTGAAGCAGGAAGTCGGCGAGGAACCGCCGCCGCGCGCGTCGCAGCCGGCGGTGCCGTTCAGGGCCGAGCGCCCCGTGATCTCCAACAGCGAGGTCAACAATTGGGTGCCGCGCGGCTTTGCGGTGGTGCACAGCGAGGCGCCGGGCACCGGGCTGTCGCAGGGGTGCCCTACGGTGGGCGGCGTGCCCGAGGAATTCGCGCCCAAGGCCGTGATCGACTGGCTGAACGGTCGCGCCAAGGGCTACACCACGCGCACCGGCAATGAAGAAGTGACGGCCACCTGGTCCACCGGCAAGGTGGGGATGACCGGCACCTCGTACAACGGCACCATTCCGCTGGCCGCGGCGACCACGGGAGTGGAAGGCCTCGAGGCCATCATCCCCATCGCGCCCAACACCAGCTACTACCACTACTACCGCAGCAACGGCCTGGTGCGGCACCCCGGCGGCTGGCTGGGCGAGGACATCGACTTCCTGTACGATTTCGTCTTTAGCGGCGACCCCGCGCTACACGAGACGTGCAACCGCACCATCCGCGACGGCCTGTATGTTGCCGAGCACGATCGCGCCCACGGCGACTACAACGATTTCTGGGCCGAGCGCGATTTGCTGACCAAGGTGAAGAACGTGAAGGCCGCGACGTTGCTCTCGCACGGGCAGAACGACTGGAACGTCGTCCCCGAGCATTCCATCCGCATCTACGAAGCGCTGAAGAAGCAGGGGACTCCCGCGCAGCTCTACCTGCATCAGGGCGGGCACGGCGGTGCGCCGCCGATGGAGATGCGCAACAAGTGGTTCTCGCGCTACCTGTACGGCGTGGACAACGGCGTGGAACGCGACCCGCGGGCGATGATCGTGCGCGAGGGTGGTGCGCGCGGCGCGGCGCCGGTGGCGTACGCCGACTATCCCAACCCCTCGGCGGCGCCGGTGACGCTCCATCTCACGGCCGGGGGCGATGCCGTAGGCGAACTCTCGTTCGACGCGGTGAGGGGGAGGGGTCTGGAGGTACTAAAAGACAACGTCGCATTCAGCGGCGCCGCGCTCGCTTCGGCGCTCAGTTCGGAGCATCGCCTGCTCTACGCCACGCCGGTGCTGGCCGACACGCTGCACCTCTCGGGCACGCCGGTGGTGACCATTCGCCTCGCGTCGAGCAAGCCGGCCGCGAACCTCAGCGTGTGGCTGGTGACGCTGCCGTTCGACAGTGCGGTCATCGGCTCGGCGGGACAGAAGGGCGTCATCACGCGCGGCTGGGCCGATCCGCAGAACCACAAGTCGCTGGTGCGCGGCGGCAACTACGATAGCAAAGCCAGGGGCGAGCCGCTGCAGAACGGCAAGTTCTACGACCTCACGTTCGACCTGCAGCCCGGCGACCGCATGATCGCACCCGGCAAGCAGCTGGCACTGATGATCATGAGCAGCGACCGCGACTTCACGTTGTGGCCGAGTGCCGGGACCGAGCTGATGATCGACCTGGGCAGGACGTCGATCCGGTTGCCGGTGGTGGGTGGGGTGGGGGCGATGAAGAGGGCGGTGGGGCGGTAACGTCCTGGCTCAGTGCTCGAACGTGAATGCCATAAGGTCACGCTGCCGGGAGACGCTGGCCGCAACCTACCGGGCCTCTCGACCGACAGGACGACCCCAGTCGACAGCGCTTGGTTTGTGCCCCTTTGGGATTTGGTGCACGAGATCATCAAGTTTGTAACCGCTCCGCGTGCCACGAGTTCTTCGCTTGCGCTTGGGCTTCTTCTGTTCAGAGGCGATGTACCAACGCAGGGCATCGCGAATGAATGCGCTGCGCGAACACCCAAGGCGTCGGCATTGGCGGTCGAATGTCGGCGACGAGTTGTGCGTCGAGTCGGAGGGTGATGCGGACCATGCGGGACATGTCGCTACAATAGCACCCAGTCCGTCTCGAAGCGTCACCGTTTCATTGCAGCTGCAGTCCTTCGCGAGCATGCGCCTCGGACGCACCGGGCCGCAGGAGTGAAAGACAGAAGGGCACCCCGAACCGGAGTGCCCTTCGAATTAGAGGCAGGGAGTCAGGCCGCCACTTCGACGTAAGTGCCAATCGAATGCGGCGGTGGCACGGGATGCCCGTCGGCCCGCAGCCCATCGAGGTGGAACGCGATTGCCTCGCGCATGTTCGCTTCGACAGCTGCGGTGGACGCGCCCGTGGCGATGCACCCCGGAAGGTCCGGCGACCAGGCGGAGAATCCAGTGGCAGTCGGCTCGATGATGATCAGGTAGCGCTGCATGCTCACGACTCCGCGTCGGATTTCCTGAGACCTGCCTGCCTGAGGATGCTGTTGAGCGTCCCCGGTGCGACGTCGTCTCTCCCGTGCCCCGAAACCGTGACCAAGCCCGGCTTCTCGGGGTGCCTGAATTGGTGGTGACTTCCGCGCGTTCGCGCAAGCCACCATCCGTCCTCTCGCAAGAGCCGCAGGAGATCCCGGACCTTCATGGGCCGAGATGGTAGCAGCAAGCAAGCGGTGGTTCGTCACCATTTCAGTGCACTCAGCATCGAAACGACGTGGCCACCGAAGAACACGCCGGAGATGACGACATTAATGTGGAAGACGACTCTCACCGCGATCGACGGACCCTGGATATTGCGTTGGAGACATCGGCCTGGCGCAAGCCGCTGTGTTTCGCTGCTTGCCGAGCCTTAACCACCAGCGGCGCAAACTCTCGAAGGGCCGGCGGGTCGAGGACCTTGAAGATCACGACATCGCGATCGGCCACGACGACGAACTGGGCGCCGGCCTTCAGGCCCAGGCGGTCGCGGATCTCTTCGGGAATGACGACCTGTCCCTTGGAGGCCAGGATGGTGGTGGTGGCGGCGCGCATGGGAAGTCCTTGGTGAGTCTTACCAGTAAGATCACCGAGTTCTCTCCCGCTGGTCAAGTGCCCCGCGTCGCAGGTGGGAAGAGTCTCCATGCTGCCACCATGGCACAGGCTGCGGGCGCGGACATGACCATTCCGTTGCACCGGACATCCAAACGACTTGGCCACAGATGAACACAGAACAACACGGACAACTGCAACTGCGTGCCACGGATGACACGGATTTGCCGGATGGTCACGGATCGATCCGTTCAATCCGTGAAATCCGTGGCAAGGCGGTTACCCCACCCGGAGATGTCCCTGGTCGTGCGTGCGAAAAGTCAGGCCACTCGCCGCCGGCCCCTGATCTCCCTCGTCTTCAAGGTCACGGCGATTCCCAACTGGCCGAGCATGTCGACCAGCGTGTCGATGCTGAAAAGATCGATCCGCCCGCGTACCAGGTCACTGATGCGCGGCTGGGTGACGCCGAGTGTCTTGGCGGCCTGCTTTTGTGTCAGGCGCCGCTTGTTGATGAGCTTCTCTATTTGACTCATGAGTTCGCTGCGGATCAGCAGCCGGTCGGCTTCGGGGCGCGGGAATCCGGCGTCCTCGAACACGTTGCCTGACGAGCGATGCATGCGAATGGCCATGTCTTTACTTCTCCACGCAGATGCCCTCCGCGAATTTGGCGACGTAGATGAGCCGGAACGCGCCCTCGGCCCTCACGCGAATCTCAATGACACCCGAGCCGATGGTGTTCATCGACCTCCAACTCGAAGGCGACCTCCCCAACTGGACCTCGTGTAAGTCCTGGCCAAGTCGTTGGCGCGCAGTGTCGGGAAGCACGCGGAGGTCCGCGTACGACGACCCGACCCAGATGACGTCCTTCCGGGTCACTGGCAAGTATACAATAGATTGTATAATCGCGCAAGCTCAATAATCGCCAGTTGCACGGCGTGACAGCCGCGGCGGTGTGGCGACTCGATGGATGTGCTCATGTGAGAACATGAAGGGCCGTCCCCGCCTACCCATCATCCTTCTGTTGCACCGGACATCCAAACGACTTGGCCACAGATGAACACAGAACAACACGGACAACTGCAACTGCGTGCCACGGATGACACGGATTTGCCGGATGGTCACGGATCGATCCGTTCAATCCGTGAAATCCGTGGCAAGGCGGTTGCCAAACCAGAACAGGCACGAAAGCCAGAAGGGCACCCCCAACCCGGAGGTGCCCCTCTGTCATCCGTCATCCGTCATCTACTTGATGACGTATTCCTTGGGTGGCTCAGCGCCCAGAAGGTAGCGGACAAAGTAGTCCCACCGCCGCCGCATCATATAGTTGCCCGCCGCGCCGTACCCATGCGCCGCGTTCGGGATCAGCAGCAGGTCAAAGTCCTTCCCCGCCTTGATGAGCGCGTCGACCACCAGCATGGTGTTGTCCACCGGCACGTTGTCGTCGGCGGTGCCGTGGGCGAGGAGCAGCTTGCCCTTGAGGTTCTTGGCCTGCAGCTGATTGGCCTCGGCGGAGTAGTTGTCGTTCTGTGCCCCTGCTCCCTGCACTTGTTGTAACAGCCCCTGGTACCGCTCGCCCCAGTCGTCCTCGTAGTTCCGCTGGTCGTGGTTGCCGCTCTCGCTGATGCCGACCTTGAAGAAATCAGGGTAGCGGAACATCGCGTCGGCGGTGATGAAGCCGCCGCCCGAGTGGCCCCACATGGCGGCCTTGTCGATGTCGATCCACGCGTACCGCTTGGCGAGGTTCTGCATGCCGGCCACCTGGTCGGGGAGCGTGTTGTCGCGTCCCATCGCGCCGTAGTAGTGGTCCTGGAAGCTCTTGCTGCGTCCGGGGCCGCTGCCACGCCCGTCGATGCTCACCACGATGAACCCGAGCTCGGCGAGCGCCTGCTTGTCGCCGCGGGCCGCGCCGAAGGCGCGCGTCCCCACCGAGCCGCCCTGCGGCCCGGGGTACGCCTGATTGATGATCGGGTATTTCAGTGAATAGTTGATAGTTGATGGTTGATAGAGCTGACCATAAATATCGGTGACCCCATCGGCGGCCTTCACGTTGAAGAGGATGGGCGGCTTCCACCCGTGGGCCACGAGCTTGCTGATGTCGGCCTTCTCGAGCGCCATGACGAGCTTGCCCTTGGCATCGCGCAGAACGCTCACCGGCGGGGTGTCGGCGGTGGACCAGGTGTCGACAATCCACTTGCCGTCGGGGGAGAGCTTCACCGAGTGCTGGCCGACGTCGGGGGTGAGTGACACCTGCGGCGTTTTGCCGTCGAGCGTCGTGCGGTACGCGTGCTCGAGGTAGGGATCCTGGCCCGGCTCGCGCCCCTGCGCCAGGTAGGTGATGGTTCTCGCCTTTTCGTCTATGGCAACGATCTCGCTGACCGGTCCTTCGCCGGTGGTGACCTGGTTCTTCAGCTGACCGGAGGCCAAGTCATATAGATAGAGCTGGCTCCAGTCGCTGCGCTGCGAGTTCCAGATGATCTCATTGGTGGCCCAGAGCACGCGGTAGCCGGTGATGGACTCGAAGTGCGTCTTCTCGGTTTCGGTGAAAAGGTCGCGCACCTCACCGGTGGTGGTATTGGCGACGCGGAGGGTGGCGGCCTTGTGATCGCGCGGGGTGGAGGCGATGGCGAGCATGGAGCCGTCGTCCTTCCACTGCAGGTCGTCCATGGAGATGTCATCGCCGAGCATGGCGCGGTGGAAGTCCGGGGCCATGTTGAGGCGAAGGACGGTCCTGGTGGGGACGTCGATGACCACGCGGTGGACCTTGCTCACCTCGGCGTCGCCGGCGAACGGGTACTTCCACGATTCCAGGCGGGGGGCGCCCACCTGGTAGCGGACCATATGGAAGGAGTTGAGCAGGCGATCGTCCTGCTGCTGAGTGGCGATCTTCCTGGAGTCCGGCGACCACTTGAGGATGGCGCGGTCGCTGTGGATCCAGCCGGCGTTGTCGGTGGCGTAGCCGAAGTCCTTGACGCCGTCGGTGGTGAGCTGGGTTTCGGCGCTGGAGGCGACGTCGCGGACCCAGAGGTTGAACCCTCTAATGAAGGCGGCGTGCTTGCCGTCGGGGCTCAGCACTTCGGGGGTGCGTGGGCCGCGCCGGCCCATCATGGCGGCCGTGCCGGTGGCGGTGGCGTCGCCGACGGCCTTGCAAACAGGTGTTTTCAGCTCGCAGGCGTAGCGTTTTCCCGCCGAGTTGAAGGAGATCGAGTCTCGTTTGGCCGAGAGGTCGAGGGTGGTGAAGGGCAGCGAGTCGTCGCGGAACTTGGTGTTGGCGGCGGCGTTGAGGGCAGCGGCCAGCTTGGCGTGATCGAAGAGCGGGGCGCTGGTCTTCTTGGCGCCGTCGACGAGGAGGAAGCTGGAGCCGGCCGGCCGAACCGAGCGGTACCAGAACTTGCCGTCAGGGGTCCAGGTGGGGGTCACCTGACCGCCGCTGACGAGCGGGGTG